>Ga0067045_1028449_pt1 | contig 33199 bp, 32 predicted proteins | sample TerdegcTABiofilm_FD_59184 | JGI IMG/M metagenome (GOLD analysis project Ga0067045, IMG submission 59184) | Combined Assembly of (Gp0054472, Gp0054536) Wastewater bioreactor microbial communities from Singapore -Terephthalate degrading...
TAATTCAGGTTTTCACGGTATGCAACAAATTCCAGGGCAGGCTCATGTGGATGGGGTTTTATTTATTCATAGCAGCCAATTTGCCGTGATATTACGATTTTCTGTATTTCTGATGTTCCTTCGCCAATGGTTAATAGCTTATAATCCCTATAAAACCGCTCAACATTGTATTCTTTCATAAGTCCATAGCCGCCATGAATCTGCACTGCCTGGTCCACTACACGCCCCATGACCTCAGAGCAATATAGTTTTGCCATGGCTGCATGCTTTGAGAACGGAAGGCCAGCATCTTTTAACTTGCAAGCTTTATACAATAAATTGCGTGCTGCTTCAATTTCAGTTGCCATCTGGGCAAGCTTAAATGCTATTGCCTGGAAAGTTGAGATGGGTTGCCCAAATTGTTTGCGCTGTTTAGCATATTTTAAAGCTAACTCATAAGCTCCCTGTGCACCACCAAGGCCCATTGCTGCTATGGCAAGCCTTCCATTATCAAGTGTCGATAGCATTTGATGAAATCCCTCACCGCGTTTTCCCAGTAAATTTTCCTCAGGCACCTTGCAGTCATCAAAATAAAGTTCCCCTGTGTCAGATGCACGCCACATCATTTTACGGGTCATCTTTTTTGTTGTAAAACCTGGTGTGCCGTTTGGTACCAGTATACACGATACTTCTTTTTTACCATTATCGCGTTTCCCGGTGATTGCCTGTACCGTGCACACACCTGCCATTGGTGATGTTGAGTTTGTGATAAATATTTTGCTGCCATTTATAATCCACTGCCCATTTTCTAAACGGGCAGTGGTTTTACTTGCTCCAGCGTCTGAGCCTGCTTCAGGTTCGGTAAGACCAAATGATGCCAGTATTTCACCTTTACACAGGCGAGGCAGCCATTCCTGTTTTTGCTTCTCGTTGCCAAAATAATATATAGGGCCAATACCCAGTGAGTTGCCAGCAGCAACTGTTGCAGCCTGTGAACCATCAATGCGGGCTATCTCCTCAACAACTATCGCATATGATAAATAATCCATGCCAGCACCACCATATTCCTGTGGCACAACTATCCCAAAAAGACCCATGGAACCCATTTTTTTTGTTAGCTCTACTGAAAAGGTTTCTGTTTCGTCAAGTTCCTGAGCCACGGGTAAAATTTCTTTTTCAGCAAATTCCCGCACATTCTGGCGGAGAAGCTTTTGTTCCTGGCTTAACCCAAAATCATACATGGCGAACCTCTTGTTATTAGTGTTACTATATGTGTTTAATACTTATACTTTTTCAAAGTACATAATGTCATCAATAGTGCCTGTACGCTCCTTTGAGGGTTTTAGCCTGGCTTTTACTTTCATTCCTAATTTCAAATCTTTTTCATCAATGTTGAGGCGATGGATTATACCACCTTTGATTCCCTCAAAACGTATTAAACCAAGTACATGTGGCTTATCATACCTGTTTCCCTGATAATCGAGATAACATGTGGTAAATGAATATAATTCCCCTTCCAGCCCAATCGATAGATATGTATCAATTGGATTAAAACATTCTTCACAATAAATCAGTGGATAAATTGTTTTTAATCCACAATGGGAGCATGCTGATGCTATGAATTCGCCTTTTTGTTTGAGTGCTTCAAAAAATTTAGTTCCTGCAACTCCTAATGTATATTGGTAATTAACAGGAATCTGGCCTTCAAAATAACTCAGTTCCATATTCAATTGAATAGATTCTTTAAATGACATGATAAGCCTCCCTTTTTTAATATGGTTCAAAGAAAAGAATATCAGTTATTGAACCTGTGCGTTCTTCGGCAGGTTTCCACACAGCTTTAACCTTCATGCCAATCTTTACTTTGGATGGTTCCACATTGCCCAGTAAATGTAGTATTCCCTGCCCGGGCGAAGCACCATCTATTTCAATTACTGCGGGTATATGTCGTGGTTCGTTTGGCTTTAAACGGCTTGCATCCCAGTTTACATGGCATATTGCAAATGTATTCACTATACCCGTATCTTGTACTGGCAGATATGCGTCAGTTGGTCTCCAGCACATTTCACAGAATGCACGTGCTGGCAGAATGATCCTGTTGCATTTTTCACAATATGATGCTAATATTTTTCCTTCTTTTAATGCATGTAAATATTTCCCAATACCAATCCCGTTATCCCATGCGTATTGTAAATTTGGATTCCATGATATTTTAAGAGTTTTTTCATATTCTTCACTTGAAAGGCCTTTCATTGGAACATTTTCTATTTTCATAATTACCTCCTATCGTCGTAAAACTATCACTGTGCCTACCTGCATTAGGTCGCCCCAGGCCTGGGCCACCCCAACGCGTGGTTTTCCAGGAATCTGACGCTTGCCAGCCTCTTCACGCAACTGCAGGAATATTTCTATAACTTTCATAAGGCCTGTTGCAGCAATTGGATTACCTACACCCAGTGCACCACCTGAAGGGCAAGTGGGAAGATTTCCCGTACGTGCAGTGAAGCCTTCAGCTGTTAGGCGTGCAGCTTCACCGCGCTCACACAATAGTAATCCCTCCATGTGGTGAAGCTCTTTGTAATCAAATGGGTCATACGGCTCTGCAACCTGTATTTCTTTATGTGGTTCAGTAATCCCTGCCATCTCATATGCCATACGTGCAGCTTTTTCAACATAGCGAGGATAGTATAGATCTTTAGTAGCCCAGTATGCTGTATCTAAATTCCATCCCACACCGTCAATCCACACAGGTTTGTCGGTTAATCGCTTTGCTACCTCTTCACTTGCAAGCACCACTGCTGCAGCCCCATCAGATGCAGGGCTTATATCAAGACGATGTACTGGTTCGGCAAGTACTTCAGAATTTAACACATCATCTAAGGTTACAGCTTCAGCTACCTGTGCAGAAGGATGATCAAGTGCATTATTCTTATTTTTGACTGCAACCCTTGCAATATCAGCTTTAGACAGACCATATGTTTCCATGTAACGACGCATTTCCAGAGCAAAAATCCATATCAACGTTGGTTTTAGGGGTTGTTCTGTTGTATGGTCAAAGATAGTTAAGAATGCACCTTGTGGATGAGGATGGCAGGATGACATTTTTTCAGAACAAACAACCAGGCATACATCACATGCGCCTGATGCAACGTGCATCCATCCGTGAATTGGTGCAAACACGCCGGTGCCTCCACCAACAAAATTTCTTATATATGATTTATTATTTCCACCAGCACCACTTAAAAGATACTCACCTTTCATATGAACACCATCAAATGCGTCAGGTGCTGAACCTAATGTAATCATTTCAACATCTTTAAGTTTTAAGCCAGCCTGGTCTAATGCCATCTTTGATGCAAGGTAAGACATTTCAGGGCCGGTTTCTTGAGCTCTACGGACAAACTTTGTTATTCCTGCTCCAACAATTGCAACTTTTCTGAATCCCATACATTTCCTCCTTATTCATTTGATAGTATAGCGACAGCTCCTGTGGCAGTCGGTATACCCCGCCATGATTGTACCAGACCAGTCTTTGCATTAGGTACCTGCCGCATTCCGGCTTCATGCCTTAATTGCATAACTGCTTCAATAACTTTCATTCCGCCACTGGCTTCGTATGTGTGACCCACGCCTAATGAACCACCGGAAACATTCACAGGCAATAATCCTCCTAAACTTGTTGCACCCGTTTGTGTTAAGAACCCAGCTTCACCTTTGCGTGCAATACCAATAGCTTCTAGATGTTGTAATTCCTTGTATGAGTATTCATCACAGATTTCAGCAAAATCAAGGTCTTTAAGTGGATTGATAATACCTGCTATAGCAAATGCTTTTTGGGCAGCTAACTGTGCATAATCAGCGTATGCAAAATTGCGACACCATGGATTGCCCTGTCCTGAAAACCAACTTATGCTTTTTATCCATACTGGTTTTTGACATAATGCTCTGGCTTCTTTTTCTGATGCCAGTACAACCATAATTGCACCATCAGCAGGTTTTGACGCATCCAATTCCTTAAGAGGCAGTGATAGTGGAAGTGATGACAGTACATCATCAACCGTAAGGTTAGCAGCATGTGCAGCATGTGGATTCCTAAGTGCATTTGTTTTGTTCTTTACTACTACCTGTGCGCATTGCTTTTCAGTATTCCCTGTTTCTTCAAGAAAACGCTTCATCTCCAGCCCGGCAAGAAAGTCCGCATTTTCTTTAAGCGGCCTTATATATACAGGGTCAAGGGCAAAAGCTTTAACTTCATCAAGTGTCTTTATATTGGAAGCTTTGGAATGTGCCTCTACTGCTATAGTTCTGAATCTGCCGGTGTTAATCATCATGCACCCTATGCCCAAAGCTTGTAAAAAATCGGCAGTAACAGTTTGGACAGGACGCATAACTGCACCCATTTGATCGGGTACATATTCATCAAATATGCTGTAGCCTTCCATGAAATCTTCAGAAGCTGTAATAAATGAATCAATATCTTTAGGATGCAGACCGGCTTCTTGATATGCTTTAACAGCAGCGGTATACGTAAGCTCTTTAAAAGAAAGGGAAGGGCTGACAGAAGAAAAACCTGTCACACCGATGCCCACAATGGCAACTCGTTCTTTCATAATACTTTCCTCCTGATTTAATGATTAAATAAAAAATTTACACGGACATTGAAACTTATGACAAACCTCCGATATTTTTATGATTCCAAAAGAATGCAATGGCTGTATGTTGTAAAAAATATGGTCAGCAATAGGTTAAACTGTGTACATTATATAGTTCCTACCCACAATGCAACAGCCATGGATTTAGAATTGTTGGTGATGTGTTGTTGGTCGGGTTGTGTAAAAAAGTGGGCAGCATCACCCTGGTTGAGAATGATAATCTGATTTTGGTAAGATAGTTCCAGAGAACCTTTAATAACACAAAGGACCTCCTGGCTGTTACGAACACCTTTACGAGCAGGAATACTTTTTCCCGGTTCAATGACTAATAGTGCACTGTCTATTGTTCTCCGTGATTCCGGAGGGAAAAAGCGTCTAGTTGCAAACCCAACATGCGGTATATCAACGTCAGAAAGGTCATTTTTCCTGATTACTGCAATGCGTTCCTGGTTTTGAGCTTTTTCAATAACTTCTGCAGCATTACAACCTATTGCGCTGCATATATTCATAAGAGTATCAACCGATGGTGAATTAACATTGTTTTCAATCTGGCTTAAAAATCCCTCAGAGATTCCTGCCTTTTCAGCTACCGCCTTCAACGTCATCTTCTTTTCCTTGCGTTTAAGCCTGAGCACTGAACCCAAATCCATTATTTGCCACTACCTTAGTCAATATTTATAATTATAAATATAAGTTATTTGTAAATATTTACTATTTATTAAGATTATTTTAATGTCAAGCTATTTTTTAAAAATTAGTGTAAAAAATATCGCTCTTTTGTTTTAAAGGATTGTGTTATTCATTAAGGGTATTTTTTTACTAACTTCAGCAGGGGAAGTTTAGCATTTTATTATCTTTATTTTATGATTAGAACTATCGCCACTAAAATAAGAAGCATAAGTACTATTTTTTTAAATACGTCCTGATTAATAGTTTTATAAATTACGCTACCGAAATATACCCCTAAAAAAATGGCTGGCAGAAGCATTGTGAAAAATAGCGCAACTTGCTTTGTTAAGAGCCCCCCAATAGTATGCATGGTAACAAGTGTTAATCCTGAGAAAAGGAAATATGATGATAGTGAGATGTTCATTTCATCCTTTGACCAGTTCTGTGAAGTTATGTATATCACTATAGGCGGACCATCAGTATTAAATGCACCACCTAAACAGCCTGCAACAAAACCCAATATATATCCTGCTTTATGTTTTATAGTAAATCTTGATTGGGTATTTAATAACGAGTATACGGCGTATCCAATAATTACTATTGCAAGAGTTGTTTTAATAATGCGTTCAGGTAAATTAACAAGCAAATATATACCTGTTGGTATACCGGGGATTGCTCCAATAATAAGTGGTTTAATTTTTTTTGGGTCAAAATGCTGGTGGAGCCTGAGAAAGTTTAACGCAGTGATACATGAGCCATTAAGTGCAACCAGGGGTGTGACAAAATGCATAGGGAAAAGAAATGGCAATAGTGACATTGATACAAGGGCTGAACCAAAGCTGGTTATTGCCTGTACAAATGCAGATATAAATACAATAATGAACGAAGTAATGTATTGTTCCAGCGTCAAAGTAATAACACCATTAATTATCAAAACAAAAAATTTATTACACGAAAATAATATACAGCGATTATAACAGCAATAAAATTAATTTTGGGATTACAACTATAAAAATTATTGGCCTAATACTTCTGGTGGTGGTCCCCAGTAGAATTTTAGGCAGTGTATCCCTTTTTTGCGGTAAAAATCAAATATATATGACCTGTTTTCGTAATAACTGAGTAAATTATTATGAGTTATTTGCAATTTTTATTTTTTTAATTTCAATGCAGTGGTATGATACAATTGCTCAGCCTCTGTAAGCTCTTCAAGGCATAAACATATGGTGCTTATTTCAGGATTGTCTTTTTGGGATGCTTGTTTTAATGCCAGCGCAAGGTTTGTCCATGCTACAGCACATTTATTCATAAGTTATGACAAATTTAGGTTTTTGATATCTGGTATAAATAATTCTGCTTAGTTGTTTTTAAATACTAAAATTAGTTTTGTAGTTTTGTTACAATGTATCATTAGTATATAAAATTGTTTGACAATTGGATGTTACATGCTACTATCAGTATGGCAAAGCGGGACATACATATTTTCCCAGCATTTTTAAGTAATAGGCATCTTTAAACATAAAGAAAAGAGGTATCTATGGATGAAAAAATCATAACAAAGTTACTTAAAGAGGTCATTTCGGAGGAATTAAATATCATCAGAGCTGAGATGGCAACTAAAAAAGACTTGAAAGTGTTTGCAACAAAAGATGATGTCAATGCCATCAGAGTAGAGATGGCAGCAAAAGATGATCTGAAAGCTTTTGCAACGAGAGATGATATAAATACCATCAGAGTGGAGATGGCAACAAAAGAAGATTTAAATGCATTTGCAACAAAGGAAGATCTAAATGTTATTAAAGCTCAAATGGCAACAAAGGAAGATTTAAATGTTATTAAAGCTCAAATGGCAACGAAGGAAGATTTAAAAGTGTTTGCAACAAAAGATGATGTCAATACCATTAGAGCGGAGATGGCAACAAAAGAAGATTTAAATGTATTTGCAACGAAAGATGATATGAATACCATCAGAGTGGAGATCGCAACAAAAGATGATCTGAAAAATTTTGCAACAAAGGAAGATTTAAATGTTATTAAAGCCCAAATGGCAACAAAGGAAGACTTAAAAGTATTTGCAACAAAAGATGATCTGAAAAATTTTACAACAAAGGAAGATTTAAATGTTATTAAAGCTCAAATGACAACCAAAGAAGACTTAAATGCTTTTGCAACAAAGGATGATTTGAAACGTTTTACCACTAAAGAAGATTTTCTTGAGTTTGAAGCGCGGTTAAGTTCAACGGTGGAAAGGATACGTGAAGGAATACGTCTTTCACTCTTTGAGATTGAAAAAGAATTAACCGAAATAAAAGGCAAGCTTCGTTTTTACGACTTTGATTATTTTTCACGACAGAATGATGCTCTGTTAAAATTGCTTAAAGACCTTTACGAAGAAAAAACATTTATTGTTGCCAGGATGAAAGATCATGAAAATAGGTTAGAAGCAATCGAATATAAACTTGGGAGTTGATGTTATTGTATGTAACACCATAAAAAATGACATGGGTACGCTTAATGCCTTTTACATGTGGGAGTGCAAATCAAATATACGTATTTCATCAATCATAGTGATGAGTAATTGATAATGTTTCTATATACTATTGTATAATTGGTTTTACAATATGAATCCCAAAAAACAAATTATTACACCGCCGGTAAAAGCAGCAGCATATTTTAATAAAAAATCTTCTGAAACGGGGATTCTGCTCCTGCATGGGTTTACCGGTACACCTGCCGAGATGAGATATTTAGCTGAAAAACTTAACGAATCTGGTGCAACTGTATATGTGCCCCGTTATCCAGGACATGGAACAAGCCTTATTGAAATGGCAAATTCAAGTATGGATGCATGGTTCACTGCTGCACGCGAGGCATTGTTTGAACTGAAAGCACATTGTACCAATGTATATATTGCAGGACTTTCAATGGGTGGTATATTTGCAATACTTTTAGCGCGTGAGTTTGCAATTCAAAAAATTGTACTCATGTCGGTGCCCTGTACTCTAAAAGAAAAGACCATCTATGCAGCGCCCGTTGCGGGGCTTTTTACTAAAATACTGTGGGTTCCTAACAAAACTAAAGGCGTGTGTGATGAGGTTGCACGCAAAGAACATATATGCTATGATGATGGTATCCCTGTTCGACAGTCATGGCAGCTTTTTAAGACTATAAAGAAAGCCATGAAGGCTCTTCCCCATGTTGATTCGCGGGTGCTTATCGTACAGTCAAGAAATGATCAGGTAATCCCAAAGCACTCTGCGGAGTATATCTACTCGCGCTTAGGATCAGAGCACAAGCAGATTGTGTGGCTATCACAAAGTGATCATGCCATTACCGTTGATTATGAAAAGGATGTTGTTGCTAAGCACTGCATTGATTTTTTCTTAAAGCAATGATAAACTAAGTCAGTTACTATCGCCCTAAACTATTAGGGCAATACCTGCAAACACATCAATGATAATGAGCGTAGGCGATAGTTCCTTGAATCTTCCTGTTGCAAGGCAAATGAACGTATAGCTTAAAAAGCCCCACACAATTCCCTGCGTGATGCTATAGGTTAGAGGAATCATCAGGCAGGTAACAAATGCAGGAAGGCTTTGCGAGATATCTTTCCAGTGGATATGTGACAGAGGCTGCATCATAAAAAGCCCTATAAGAATCAGCACTGGCGCAGTAGCTACAGACGGTATGAATGAAAGCAGGGGACTTAACCACATAAACGGTAAAAACAATAATCCTGCAACAACCGCGGTTAATCCCGTTTTGCCTCCTTCTTCCACTCCTGCAGCACTTTCAATGTAGGTGGTTGCACTGGAAGTTCCAAAAATTCCTGAAATAAATGTTGCAAATCCATCAACAAACAATGCTTTGCCCACATTGTGCGGCAGACCTGTTTTGTGGTCAATAAATCCGCCAACTTCAGCAACACCTACAAATGTGGAAATGCTGTCAAACATATCAGTAAAAAGAAGCGTAAAGATGGGCACAATAAGGCTTACCGATAGTGCATCGCGAATGTTGAAGCTTAAGAATAGCGTAGTATCAGGAAATGCACTGTATTTAGAGGGCAGGGCTGCAAATGGATTAAGGCCTATGAGTGCATAGATGTGGCTTGTACCCCAAACCAGTGCCGCTGTTACAATGATGCCTATAATAAGTGCTCCTTTAATTTTTCGGTATACCAGTACACTGGTTATAATCAGCCCACTAGCAAAAAGGAGTTGCTGTATTCCCATACCACCAAAAGTAACAAGTGTTGCAGGGTGTGAAACAATTACACCAGCGTTTTTTAATCCAATAAACCCTAAGAAAAGGCCAATGCCTGCTGCAACGGCATAGCGCAGATGTAGTGGTATTGCTGCAACAATCTTTTCACGTATGCCCCATGATGAAAGCAGCATGAAGATAATTCCTGATATACATACTGCACCTAAGGCCACCTGCCAGGGTGTGCCGCTTCCAACCATTGTATACGTAAAAAATGCATTTATTCCCATCCCTGGTGCCAGTGCAAAGGGGAGGTTTGCCACCAATCCCATGAGTAGTGAGCTAATGCATGAAACCATGATTGTTGCAAAAAGCACTGCATGAAATGGCATCCCCGCATCTTTTAAAATGAGTGGATTGACTACAATGATGTATGCCATGGTTAAAAATGTGGCAATGCCAGCACGGATTTCGGTGCTTATGGTTGTGTTATTTTTTTGAATGTTAAAATATTTTTCAATGTATGATTTCATGGTTTTCCTTAAAAGTGTAAAGGGATGAATACGGAAAGATTGTCAACGATATTTTTAAATACCATCTTCTGGATAGTGCAAGCAATTGAACTCTTTTAAAGAATAAAATTGCTTTACATTATTATTATTTTTCTGTAGTTTTGCCATACAAGCTATTATACTATGTCTGCAAAGAGGTAGTTATGGAATTACAACAGGCAATTGTTGAAAGAAGAAGTATTCGCCGCTTTACCGATTACTATGTAACTGATGATGAGATTAAACAGATACTGGAGGCTGCCCGCATGGCTCCTTCATGGGCTAATGTACAGCCGTGGGAATTCATTGTCGTGAGGGATAAAACCTTAATTGAAAAAATCACTGAAACCTACTCACCCAATAATCCTGCCCGAAAGTGTTCACTGGCCTCAACTGCGCTGCTGGTGGCATGTGCTCGTAAAAATATTTCTGGTTGCAAGGAAGGTCAGCAGGTGACTGCTCTGCCAAACTGGTATATGTTTGATGTTGGCATGGCGGTTCAGAATCTGTGCCTTAAAGCACATGAGCTTGGGCTTGGCACTGTGGTTGTTGGATTCCTTGATCATGAAAAGTGTAATGAAATCCTTAATGTTCCACCTGATTCAACGGTTGTTGTAACAATCCCTATTGGCAAGCCTGAGGTAAGTGGCAAACAGGGACCACCACGTAAAGAATTAACTGAATTTGTGTATTTAGATGTATATGGCAATAAATTTTTCAAGTAAGGTATATCATGGATATAAAGGATAAGTGGATTTATTTTGCAGGGTCGCTATTCACTGCAGCAGAAAGGCAGTATAATGAATCATTAGCCCAATATATTGAGCAAGCAGGTTATGCTGTATATTTGCCACAAAAAGAATGCCAGGGAATTTCTTCAGCTAATGATATATTCCACCGCTGCATAAAGGGGCTTGATAATGCATGGTGTGTTGTTGCAGTGGTGGATGGTGCCGATGTTGATTCGGGCACATGTTTTGAAATGGGATATGCGTATGCAAAGGGTATTCCGGTAATTGGTGTACGCACTGATTTCAGGGAAAGTGCTGATGATGGCCACCTGAATCTGATGTTGTCACAGAGTATTGCAACTTTATGCTTTGTCAGTAGCCTTGAAACAATATCTATTGAAGAAATTGGATATAAACTGAAAGATGAAATCAGTAGAATGCTTGTTACTGTAATAAAAAGTTAAAAAGCTACTGTTCTGTAATTTGGTATTGTTTATTTGTCTTTTAGCTATTATATGCAAATAGATACCTGATATCTACATTCTGCTTATTTTAAGGAAAATTTCAATAGCTGGAGGGATTCATGGTGAAAAAAATACTAATATATAGTGCCATTTTTATTGGCGGTATTGTTACTGCAATAATAATTGTACTGATATATGGATTGTCGTTTACACAGAATGTTATAATCCAGGATGTTACAAAGCAATACTATCATGCAAGCAGGCTTGCGGTTTTTGGAAATGTAGCAATTGGCTTTTTAAGCGATAGTTCCACACAAAACAAAGATCTTGATAAACTGCCTCACACGTTTAAAATAGTTACAACAGGAACTATCGCCACTATGTATTTTAATCCGTTTGAAAGTGTGTATGTGCCGCCGCAGTATCTGGGTGTATACCACATTAATGCTTCAGGGCATGAGGGGATACTGGTGCTTCAGGTAAAGGATGGGGTGCTGTATGGTTCGGTACGTTTCCCAAACTGGGCAAATGGTGTATGGGAACCATTAAAAGGAGTGAATATAAAAAATAATACCCTGATATTTACGCGTTCAGTAACCAGTGAACAGGAAAGGATAAAGACAGGCGCGCGTGAATATTTTACACAGTATTATGTTGGTACCTATAAGGATAATGGTAAAAAGATTATTGGTTTTTATAAATTGCGTGGAGCCAAATATTTATTTGAAGCGTATAGAAAAAAATAAGTTATTATTGTGCTATCACAACACAATTGCGTCCACGTTCTTTTGCAATATATAATGCTTCATCAGCCTTTGCACGTACACTATCTTTGTCAAATGTGGGAAATGCAGCGATTCCCATACTTAAGGATAGTTTAAAATTGTCCATACCCAGCTTGTGGCAATCAATTTCGTTGACGTTTTGCCGTGCTTTCTCTGCAAGTTTTTGTGCGTTTGCCACATCATTGCCATCAAAAATTACTGTAAACTCATCACCACCATAGCGGCATAGAGCATCAGTTTCTCTGAAGGTGTTTTTAAGCACATCAACGATTGCAAGTATTGCCCTGTCGCCAACTTCATGGCTGTACTGTTCATTTATTTTTCTGAAATAGTCAAGGTCCACCATGATAAGGCAAAATGGCTTTTCCTGAGTCATCTTTAAGGTAATAGTATCTTCAAAATAGCTGCGGTTATAGATACCTGTGAATTCATCAATAATTGAACGCTTGCGTGCTGCCTCACCCCACTGAATCATCTCGGTTAAAAATGAGCCTGTTTTCATGAGACGCTGCGAAATAACGGTGAGCATATCATACATGATTTTTATGGCGATAGACGGATGGCTATTTATGATTGTAAAAAAGTTGGAAGCTGTTAGCGACAGTAACCTGCAATTTGTTTGCGCAATACAGGTTGCTGAGCGCACATCATTTTCAAAAATTGCCATATCGCCAAAAAAATCACCTGTGGTAAAACGTGCGACTTCGCGAAGGTTGGCATCTGGCAATTTGATAAATGCAGCAACTTCGCCACTGGCAACAATGAAAAGCTCATTGCCATACGTTCCTTCATCAAAGATGATACTGTCTTTAGTATAATCTTTTTGTGAAAAGAACGGAACCAGTTGTAGAATCTCATCCTGCGTTAACTTTTTGAAAATACTAACTTTTGAAAGCAATACATCAAGCCCGTTCACATGTCACCTTCCACAGCTATTGAATTTCCACCTTTATGGTATACTGACCACATGCGTTCATACACACTGTCAATAAGCTTCTGGCAGAACATACCACTTCCAGTGCCAATACTTGCCGTTATTGATGTAATCTGACCGCTGGTAATTGATGCAATATTAATTGTCTGAATAGCTTTTTGTACTGATTGTGCCAGTGACTGAATATCCATATCAGGGGGAGTGGCAACAATGAATTCATCGCCCCTGTAACGGATGTGAATGGCATCGGGGGCAGCTTTGCGGATTGTCTGTGCCAGAGCAATAAGAGTGGCATCACCAGCTTTATGTCCGCAGGTGTCGTTGATGGCTTTGAATTTATCAGGTTTGATAACCGCAATTGCGTACTTTTTGTTTTCTTTTAGAAGCTCTTCGCAATATTGCCTGTTATAAAGACCTGTAAGCCTGTCAGTGTATATGGCTTTTTTAAGTTCGCTTACCCAGCTATAGTTTTGTGAAATGAGCTTGTTTGTTTCGCGTATTCTAAATGATATGTTCGATAGTAACTGGTAAATGACTTTTGCACCAATATTGGCATGCTGTGTAATAAAATCCTCAAATGATATTGTTGGGAAAAGCAGTACACTGGATGGTTCCAGTGCAACTGCCTGTGCATTGCCAAGTGTAATGCCGCAGAGATTAAGCTCGCCAAAACTTTCATTGGGAAGATATCGTGCTATGAGTCGGTTTGAAGAGCCGTTGGAATAAATTGCAATGCTGCCGGCTGTTACAATGCACAGAAGCTTAAAATCTTCATCAAAATCAAAAAGTTTTTCTTTTTCCTGAAGTTCTTTGAATCTGCAGTAATTCTGAATAATATTTAATTCGCTATCATTAAGCGATGAGAACAACTGCACGGTTTTTAATATTTCTTTTGAGTCCATTATATTTTACTATCGAACAATTTTAAATGATTCATTATATATGCAACCCCTTAACGTGGGGGCATAATCATATTATTCATAGGGTTTAGTACAATGTTCCAGAATGCAATGAGTAAAGCAATTAAAAAAAATGATGTTTATTCTATTAAAATGCACGCTATATTTTAATTGACATAATTCTGACAATTCATATATTGAAGTGGTGATTAATTCCTTAATACTAATTTCATTAATTAATGAATAAACGTCGAGACTGTCTATAAAAAAGTCGTTTAAGACATATTTGGTGTATTTATATTTTAATTTGTATTTTATAATCATTGCAGGAAAACAATGCAAAAAATTTCAATAAATCTGCACCCTGATGATGAAGGGTCTCTTAAGATTATAAGCGCATTAATTAAAAAAGCGCATGCAAAAGGAATGCAGGTACTACTGCCCAACTATCCCATTATACAAAAAGATTTCCCCTCTTTAATTGCAAAAAATGATACATATACCAATGTTGATATTGCCATTGCTATTGGTGGGGATGGAACATTTATTCGTACCGCGCGGATATTTGCAGCATCTAACGTTCCTATTCTGGGCGTTAATCGTGGCCGATTAGGATTTTTAAATGAATTTTTGCCTCAGGAAGCTCTGGATTATTTTGATGAAATTTTAAAAGGCAATTATACGTATTCAAAAAGGAAGATGCTGAGGGCCAATATTATTCGTGATGGTGAACAATATACGGCAGTAGATTATTTAAATGATGCCGTTATTACCAAAGGATCATTTTCAAGGCCAATTAGAATACGGCTTGAACTCAACGATGAATTTGTTACCTGCTATTCAGGTGATGGTCTTATTATTGCTACAGCAACTGGTTCAACCGCATATTCACTTTCAGCAGGCGGCCCAATTGTTCTCCCTGATGATGAATCGGTATTTATAGTTAACCCAATATGCCCTCATACGCTGGCCATACGGCCAATGGTGGTTCCAGATTCAATGGTGTTGTCAGCACGGGTTGTTACTACTATAGAGAATTTATTATTGACAGTTGATGGCCAGGAGGCTATTGCTTTACAGGAAACTGATATTGTGCATTTTTCACGGTCATCATACGTGGTACATATTATTAATCACCCATCACGACGGTATTTTGATGTACTACGCCAGAAGTTAGGGTGGGGAGCAAACAATGCAGAGTAGGATATGCTTGTAGAACTTAAAATAAAAAATTTTATTCTGATAGATGAGCTGTCAATAACCTTTGGCAGGGGATTGAATATTCTCACCGGTGAAACCGGTGCAGGTAAATCCATCCTCATTGATGCACTCTCGGGGGTACTGGGTGAAAAAATGTCAACTGACATGATTCGTTCAGGCTATGATAGGGCAGTGCTTGAAGGTGTCTTTGATATTAGCAATCTCCCTCAGGTTAAGCAGATTTTAGAGCTATCGGGCATTGATAATGAAGATGATACACTAATCCTTCGCCGTGAAATATATTCCAATGGCAAAGGCAGGTGTTTTGCAAATTCCGTCCAGATTCCACTTGCCAAACTAAAAGAGATTGCTGATTATTTAGTTGATATACACGGACAGAATGAACATCAGAATATTGTGCAGGTTGCAAAGCACCGGGAGCTATTAGATAATTTTGGCATGTTGCAGCCACTGGTGCAAAATATGTCACGGCTTCATAAACAATTACAGGAAATAAAAGAAAAAATTCAATCACTCCAGATAGATGAAAGGGAAAAGGCCCGGCGCATTGATTATCTAACTCATGCTATTGGTGAGATTGAACAGGCAAACCTGCAGCCAAATGAAGAAGAAGCATTGAAGAATGAATCAAACCTCTTGAGCAATGCTGAGAAACTATTTAATGAATTAAATACCGTTCAGGAACTCATGCAGGGTGATCGCGGTGTTGTCCAGAGCTTGAAGAAGATGGAAATGAGTTTAGGACACATGGCTAATTATGACCCAAATCTGTCCGGGGTACTGGAAACAGTTCGTGAAGCATACTATTCGCTTGAGGATGCGTATGCTACGTTGCGTGATTACGCGCGTTCAATAGATTTTTCTCCTGAACGAATTAATCAGGTTGAAGAGCGGCTTGCACTTATTTCAAGCTTAAAGAAAAAATATGGTGATACCATTCAAGATATTTTGTCGTATGCACAGAATGCAAAGCGTGAACTTTCTACCATCACAACAACCGAAGAAGCGCTGGATAAACTACAACAGGAATATGTTGTAACCTTAAAACAGGCACGTGAGTTAGCATTGCAGCTTTCAGAAAAACGACTGGAAGCAGCAAAAAAATTAGAGCAAATGGTTACCCGTGAATTAGCTGACCTGGGGATGCAGGGAACGGTGTTCAGAGTATCAATAAAGCGTGAAATAAGCCCGGATGGGGAGATAGAGGCCAATAATAAAAAATATATTTTATACCCCCATGGTCTTGATAGAGTGGAGTTTTTGCTTTCAGCAAATGAAGGAGAGGAATTGCGGCAGTTGCGTAAAGTGGCAAGCGGTGGTGAGATGTCGCGTATTATGCTTGCACTTAAGAAGTGCATTCTTGATGCAGATATTGTTGATTCGCTTGTATTTGATGAAGTTGATGCAGGGATTGGTGGTAAAACGGCAGAAGTTGTAGGTAAAAAATTAAAAGCATTGGCAAAGCAACGTCAGGTATTGGTTATTACCCATCTTCCTCAAATTGCAGCAATGTCCGATAATCATTATATGGTACAAAAAAAATCGGTTAATGCCCGCACTACAACTCATGTTGAAAAACTATCGCCCAATGAAAAAGTAAACGAAGTGGCACGCATGCTGGCAGGCGAGGTTGTTACCGACCTCAGTGTAAAACATGCAAAAGAATTAATTGAACTGGCTTCAAGGCAGTAATCATGGCTGGAAGAACAATAAACCTTTCAGATTTTATGACGTTTCTTCTTCATGATATAATCACTGCCACACCATTGTTTTCGCATATAGACATGAATCGTGTTCTTGTATTCAGTGCGTATAATAGAAAGACAACTGGTGGTGGAATTTTTGCTAAGGTTGTACCCATGCGTTTTGAAAATGGATTACCGGTAAAAAAGTTTAAGAGTTACTGGTATGTGTATCCAAAGATTATGAATAATGATTTTGAGATTTTATACATTGTGTATTTTTATATACCCCGATATTTTGACCTTCCAGCTTATGAAAAACTTAATGTAGCATTTCATGAATTATATCACATCAGTCCGCAGTTTAACGGTGATGTACGAAGAATGGGCAAATATAAATTTTCCCATGGACATTCAAAAAAACATTTTAATAACCAGTTTGAAAATGAGGTATTACACTATTATAATAAAATTAAAAATACACCACTCAATACACTACTTGACTTAAACTTTGCACAACTTGCAGAGCAATTTGAAACAATCTATGCTTCTACTATGAAAGTGCCACGCCCACAAAAAATTAAAATCAAAGAAAATTAGAAGCGATAGTCACCGCGAATAGTTCCCTGATAATCAGAAATATCCACTCTGCTGATTGAGCCATAAAAGCGAATGCCGTAAGGATTGGTTTTGAGAGCCTGAATAAATGAATCAACTAATGCATCATCGTCTGTATCCAGGAGGACTTCAACTGTACCGTCGTACAAGTTGGTTGCACTGCCGTGAAGTCCCAAGCGCCTGGCGGTCTCACTGCAATAGTAACGGCAAAACACCCCCTGAACAACACCATGAAGAATTAGTCGCTTTGCCATTGTGAAATCCTCCGAAAATAAGATAATTAATGTATTATAGAGGAGCAATGCAAAGAGCCCCTGAGTTGTATAACTACAATAGGTTATGTAAATGAAATCTCAGAAATTTTCATAAATAATGGCTGTTGCTGTGATGATATAATAAAGCTTCCGTTAAATGATTCATCCTGCCTGGGATAATCGGTATTGTAGTGAAGTCCCCGGCTTTCTTTGCGAAGCATTGCACTATGAACTATCAATTTTGCAGTGGTTATCAAATTACGCAATTCAACCAATCGAGAAGTTATGGTACTTCTTCTGTAGTAATCCTGTATTTCTTCTTCAAGGAGTGTAATACGTCGTATAGCCCTTTCCAACCTGCGGTTTGAACGTACAATACCAACATAATCCCACATAACACGTTTTACATCTTCAATGTTATGCTGAATCAAGATCCATTCCTCTAAATCAAACGTTCCCTTCTTATCCCATTGTGGAAACTGGGGTAAATCATCTTTATGAGTAGGTGAAAATATTTCTTTTATATGGCAAAAAGCCCTGTGGGAAAATACAATTCCTTCAAGAAGGGAATTGCTGGCAAGTCGGTTAGCGCCATGGACGCCAGTGCAAGCAGATTCACCTGACACATACAGATTGCCGATAGATGTTCTTCCGTTTAAATCAGATACAATTCCTCCACACAGATAGTGTGCAGCCGGTACCACCGGGATGGGCTCTTTGCTTATGTCGATGCCTGCTTCCATGCAGTAATGATAAATAGTTGGGAAACGAGATTCAAGAAAATCCTTATCTTTAAAAGATATATCAAGATATACACATTGATCTCCAAGGCGCTTTAATTCCATGTCTATGGCTCTGGCAACAATATCACGTGGTGCCAGTTCTTTTAAAGGGTGAACCTTTTCCATAAAACGTTCACCACGGCTATTGACTAAAATTGCGCCCTCGCCACGGACTGCCTCACTGATAAGGAATGATCGTTCTTTCTGAGCTGGCTCATATAATGATGTTGGATGAAATTGAATAAATTCCATGTCAGCTATGAGGGCACCCGCGCGGTATGCCATTGCAATACCATCACCTGTTGCAATGGCAGGGTTGGTGGTATGAAGATATACCTGGCCAATACCGCCAGTAGCAAGCAATGTGTATGGAGCAGTAAAAATATGAACTACACCGGTAGTGTTATCAAGTATGTATGCACCATAGCATCGTATATTGTTATAAGAATTAATATTTTTACCGGTTAATTTAAGCTGATGCTGGGTAAGGAGGTCAACTGCGGTATGGTTTTCAAACACCTGTATATTTTTTCTGCGGGCAATTTCATCAAGCAACGCCCGTTCAACTTCTTGCCCGGTAAGGTCTTTTGCATGGACAATCCTGTTATATGAATGCCCTCCCTCTCTGCCCAAATCAAGGGATACTGATCCGTTTGGGTTTTTCCTGGTACTGAAATGCGCACCCCAGTTCATGAGTTCCTGGACACGCTGCGGGCCGCTTTCAGCTAGTATACGTACTGCTGTTTCATTGCAAAGCCCTGCTCCTGCAATTAATGTATCTTTAATATGTGATTCAATAGAATCGTGAGGGTCAAAAACTGAAGCAATACCACCCTGTGCATAGTTGGTATTTGAGTCAAAGTCTTTTTTTTTGGTTACAATGTGTACAGTGCCCAAGTCAGAAGCTTTTATTGCAAATGTCAATCCTGCAATGCCGCTGCCTATCACTAAAAAATCTGATGTAAAAACTTCTATACTCATTATACAGTCAATTAGTGTTTGATGAGTAAATTGGAAAAGTTTTGTGCAATATTGTCAATACAATTTGATAATGGCACTTTTTTCAGGGTAGCAATAAAATGGTATGTATGAATAACCATCCCCGGATGATTTGGCTTACCTCGGTGTGGTACAGGAGTTAAAAAAGGTGCATCGGTTTCCAGTAGCATTTTGTCAAAAGGAACATAGTGTGCTGCATCCTGAAGATTGGTTGCGGTTTTGTATGTTACATTTCCTGCAAAAGAAATAAAGAAGCCTAAGTCAATAAATTTCCTGGCATCGGAAGGCCCACCAGAAAAGCAGTGGATAATGCCTTTGAGTGGGCTTTGCTCTTTTAATATTGCATAAGTATCGTCCATTGCATCGCGCGAATGTACAATCACAGGCAGGTTATGCTTTTTAGCTACCTGTATTTGAGTATAGAAGGATTCCTGTTGCATGGCTTTTGGCTGACGCATACGGTAATAGTCAAGGCCGGTTTCACCAATACCAAAAATCTTTTCAGGGATTGTTTTTATGTACCGTTCGATAGTTACTGTGAATTGATTTAATGTTGAGCTATCAGCCAGTGATGAAGGATGAATACCTAAAGCAAGAAAAATATTTTTATATTTACTGGCAAAATCGATACCCCACTGCAGCCCACTATAATCAATAACGACATGCACTGCAGAGGTTACCTCATTTTCTTCCATGCGTGAAATTATAACATCTGGTGTTGTGTTGTGGTCTTCAGCACATAAGTCAAAATGTGCATGTGAATCAATATACATACCATACCTCAAATAAATAAATTGAGGTATATCCTAAAACTATTATTCATTGATGCAATATATTTTTTAGTTACATACAGATTGCCTGAAAATATAAAACAGGGGGCCGTCTCAAAACAAATCGTGATGCTTGCAATAACGTGAGTACTATGTCATTGCGAGCATAGCGCCAGTGCTGAGTGCTTCGACAAGCTCAGTAACCTCTTGTCGGAGCGCCTGCCCTGAGCTTGTCGAAGGGAAGCAATCTCAATGCTGCAGAAGATGAGATTGCCACGCGCCTGCGGCGCTCGTAACTATGGGATTGCTTCGTCACTTCGTTCCTCGAAATGACGCATGTGTACAGTAATTACAATGAGGTGTCTTTTGGGACACACCTTGGTATTCATTATGAAATTTTTTAATGTATATTCTTTAGCTTTTTTCATGCAAGCAATGTTTTAATATTATCCCCAAAGATGGCATATGTTGTACATTCCTTTCTTTTGCAATAGGAAGTATTTTAAAAGATAATTAATTGCATTTTTTGTTTACATTTGTTCATGGTTGAGTAGTAAGAAAAAGCACATACATGGTTGACAATTTTAATTAATACATGCATAGTTGACGTGCAAGGTAAAATACAGGTTTTTTGTATCTGATTATAGTAGCTCATTTGAATTTGACACTTGCATAACATAAGCTCTTGGTGACCGAAATTCGCAATAAGGTCGTTGAATGTTCCAGGCAAAGCAAGGAATGCAAAGAGATGGTTTTGCCCCTCTTCAATGGGATGGGCAATGACTGCAGATAAAATCACAACAAGCGTAGCGCTTGTCGTATATCAAAGGGTTAATTGGTATAACTTTTGTCTTAAATCATATTATCTAAGGAGCAAGAAATGAAACACATACATAAATACTTGCCACGTTTTATTAAAACAAGTTATGTTGTTATATTCTTTTTTACTATTGCAGTATTTTTGCAGTGCTCCAGTTACATAACAAAAGAAGAAAAACTTACATTAAAAAATTATGAAGGAGAATATATTCTATTGCAGGATGCAGTGCGTAATGATATTAAAATTCTTAAAGGTGAACGGGTAAGAATTAAGATTACAGCAACAGATGATTATATAAAGGTATACGCCATGCCTGCTAAGATTGATATAGTTAAGGGTGAGTGGATTTTAATTCTCTATTTGTTTCCGGATGATTTTGAAAAAGAAAAATTTGATATAAAGGTTTTTGAGGACAGGCTTTACCAGATGGCAAAGCCTGTCAAATAGTCATTAAACCGCAACAGTTGCTTCTTCCAATTCTCTGACTGCAGTAATTGCAGCAATAGTGCCATCAGACACTGCTGTTGTTATTTGCCTGTATGGTTTATACCGTATATCGCCAGCTGCAAACACATCAGGCAATGATGTGTGCATGAATTCATCGGTGATAATATATCCATTGTGGTTTTGTAAGTCTTCATTAACCATATTGGGCTTCATGCCAGCAAATATGAATACGCCATCACAAGTAATGTATGACCTGTTTCCGGTTTTAAGGTTTTCAACCTCAACTGTCATGCTGCCATCATCATTTTTAATGAATGCACGCGGTTCGTGAGAAAACATAAAAGAAATCTTATCGCTGGCAAATGCTTTTTCCTGCGCTTCCCTGTTTGCCTGCAGCTTGTCAAACTGGTGAACAATAGTTATATGACGTGTAAATTTTGCAATAAATAGCGATTCCTCAATAGCAGAATTTCCGCCTCCTATTACTACCACATGCTTGTCCTGATAATATTTAGCATCACAGGTTGCACAGTATGATATGCCTTTTCCTTTATATTCATATTCACCAGGGACATTGAGTTCTCTGTATGAACATCCTGAAGCTATAATTATCTTTTTAGCATGAATAGTCTCTATGCCATCAACGATGATATATTTTTTTATTAAATTTATTTCTGTGACATCAACAGCAACACGGAACTGGCAACCTGCTTCTTTTGCCTGTTCACTCATATAGTGCATAAGCATAAACCCTTCAACTGGCTTTGCAAAACCGGGGTAGTTTGAAACCATATGCGTTGTTTGGACCTGACCACCAGGAAGCTGTGTATCAACAAGAATTGTTTTAAGTTTGGCCTGAGCAGCATAAATGCCAGCGGTTAACCCCGCAGGGCCAGCACCTATAACAAGGATATCAGTGTACGTTGTTATAGGTTGTATGGCCGATAGTAACTGAGAAAAACGCTCCTGTGGTAATAAAAGCTTAATATTATCAAGAAGCTCAGAGCGTTTTATGCTGCCTGATAAGCGAGTGCCTATCTCCCTGCCATTGTGATAAAACAATACCGTAGGTGATGATGTTACACCTAATGATTCAGCTAAAGCGCGATTTTCCTGCCGGAATATCTTTATAAATGTTATATCATCACCAAAGATTTCGCTCAATGGTTCAAATTTTGCAGCCAGCGCTTCGCAGGGTGGACATTCAGTAGAATAGAAATCAACGATAACATTACCACCGTGCAGTACTTCCTTTTCAAATTGTGATGCATCAATATACTTAATTTTTTCACTCATGATGTACTCCTTTATTATTGATGTGCCTTGCCGCTTTCGGCGGTGTGGTTATATACTTCGTTGGTATTACACGATTTTACATGGTAATTCCCTATTTCTTTTTCAAAATATAATGATATCCCCATTGAAAGCAATGTATCAACTGGCCTACAATCAGGATGCAGTATATTGCCGTGATTGTTTTTTGCAACAGCTGCACAACCACCGCCACACAGCAAGCTCAATGAACATTGCTGACATTGTGGTATGGATGTAACATCACGTCTTTCCCATTCTTCAATTGCATTAGTATTCAATGACACAGTGGGGTAATAGGTTCCAACTTCTTCGCCATTTTTACCCACCATTGCAGTACAGGGATATATTTTACCTGTATAATCAAACGCCCACTCAGTTTTACAACCGGGGCATGCATCAAAGAGGGGATTGGGCATAGCACCTTGCTCAAATAAAAATTTGCTTATTGAATAAGCAGGCTTATGGAATTGCAGAATGTATGGGTGCTGTATAATGAGTTCATATATTTTTTCATACAATGATGCTCTATCATAAAGTTTTGCATTATCGGCCTGGCAATAGTGAAGTTCATAATTTCGTCCAATTTGAGTTTTAAACAATGGATGGTTTGTCCAGCCTTTATCAATGGCAAACTGTGCTAAGTTTGGAAGGTCATTGATATTTTCTGCATCAACGACAACACGTAAGTTTATTGGTATATTATGTGCCAGTGCACTATCTATGCCGGTAACTATCGCATCAAATGTTGGTGTTTTGGTTTTTGTGAATCTACGTTTATTATGTACATGTTCTGTACCATCTAGTGTTACCTGGATTTCACGGATGGCTGCTTTTTTTAAAATGTCAATATATGAACTCAGTGTGTATCCGTTGGTTACTATCGCCAAACTTAATGAATGTTGATTTGCTTTTTCAATAAAATAAGAAATTATTTCCCGTGCATGAGGTGAATCAAGAAGAGGCTCACCACCAAAGAGGGTAATGTACTTTGGTTTTGTTATGTGGGCGGTAATATATGAAAAAAATGCATCAATCACTTCAGGTGTAACTGTACCTTTGTTGTCATAGCCTGATTGATAACAGTAGGAGCAAGCAAAATTGCATGCATACCACGGAACAAAGAATATTTGCACCTCAGAGTTATCGCGCGTATCAAGAAATTCTAAATATGCTTTACGGTATAATATCTTTTCTTCCTGTTCATCAAGCACATACCCCTTGTGTTTCAATACGTTTATGTCAAAGGTTCCATCAGCAATTGCTTTCATCTCATGCTGTGATATGATGTCAGCTTGCATGCTCAGGGGATTCATTATAAAGTAGTTGTTTGAATCATGTAATTTTCTAATTATAGTATACTGTGATAATTTCATTGGCTGTAACCTGTAAAAGTTTTTACCACCTGCACGATTAAACGTACAGGTGGTTTTTGATTTAGTCGTGGCAGCCTGCAACAATAGTCGAAATTTTTGCGCAGCACTGTGCAACGTGAGTACTGTTGTCTTTTGGTGCAACAAGTGATTTCATTTAACACCTCTTTATTATGGTATAACGTTTATTATGGTTTAGTTATTTTATAGGTAAAACTTGCAACATAAATTGCACCCTTGGGGTACGGTTCACTTTCTTCCAGTATTTCAATGTCAGAGAATCCCGCCTTTGCTATAATTGCTAAGTACTCGTCTTTAGGAATTGAACCTGCCCAGCACTCAGCAACTGCATCAGGATCATTTTTGTATTCTAAAGGAACCTGTCCAATTGAGTAAATATCACTTATAATGCATCTTCCACCTGGTTTTAAGATGCGATAAATTTCATTGAATACATTTTGTTTGTTGTTTACATGGTTTATTGTACAATTAGAAATGATAACATCACAGCTATTATTGGGAAGTGGCAGTGTTTCAAGGTCTGATTGTATAAATGTAACATTAGTATATCCAAATTTGTTCGATAGTTCCTTTGATTTAGCTATCATGCCACTGGAGATATCAATGCCATAAACAAAACCATTGCTACCCACTGCATCAGCCATACGCAGAACATCAGTGCCGCGTCCACTGCCTAAATCAACACATACTTCACCTGGTTTGGGCTTTGCATGATTAATTGCTCCTCCACAGGACAGGCAACAGGAGCTTTGAGCTAAATTGCTATAACGCACATTTATTGCTTCAAGAACATGTGATGTATTTACCATAGGATATATTCTCTTGATACATGAAATATTATTATTTTATAAAATACTAAAATATTATGCATGCGTCAAAGAAATTTATGCATTTTTTTTAATTTTTTTATAGTGAGGATTAGTGATAAAAATGCACCTCGATTACATTATGGCTCTGGATAACAGTTTTGTCAAAGTGTCATTGCAAGCAAAGCTAGGCAATCTCAAGAAGCAGGGGTGTTTTCTATGATAAAATTTCTGATTGTATTGGAACTCACTATGACAGTTTTACCATAGGGTAATGCTTCTTATCAATAAAACGAAATAAAAATAAACTAATAAATCGTAAAAATTGCTTCGTCATCCTGATAAAATTGGGATTTCTTGTTGAGGGTTGAAGAATACTATACATTTTTATTTTATTATTACTTTTTTGCCCTTATTTTGATGCACAGGCATAAAAAAATATTGAACAAGATTTTGTTACGCCTCTTATAGGTATGGGGTAACTATTTCACTTATTATTAATATTACATTGATACTTTGAAGTATTCAATATTTTCCAGTAATCGCCTGGCATTATCTTCAAGTTTTTCTGATAAGGACTGTATTGTAAATGATTCTTCTGCGGTATGGGTGGCTACTTCATTAATAGAATTTATTGCTTTGGTCAGTTCATCAATAGTTATCTGCTGCTCATTGGATGTGTTATATATCTCTTTGGAAAGCTGTACCAACTTTTCAATTTTTCCCATTATACTTTCATTTTGGGTGGTAAGTTCTTTTGTGAATTGATGAGTAATATTCAAAACATTTTGTGTTGTAAGCATTTTATCACGAACTGATTCAAATAATGTAGCTGTTTCATTAATAAATTTTATTTCATTTTTAATTTTACTGGAGTATTGTTCAATAGTTGATTGAATCCCTTTTACCAGAGATGCTGTTTGATCAGCTAATTTATTCACTTCATCGGCAACAACTGCAAAGCCTCGCCCATGTTCACCTGCACGCGCTGCTTCTATTGCAGCATTCAGTGCCAGAAGATTTATCTGATCGGCCACTTCATTAATTGTTGATACTGTTGCTTCAACTGTCTCTAAGTATTGAGAAATGTCAGTTATAGCGCTTACTGACCTCTGTATTGTTTCCTTGCCTTTTTCCACTCCACTGATAGCTTCATTAAAAGTCCCTGTTAATTCATTTACCTGATGTGTTAAGTTTGACCCAGAAGAATTAATAACGGTTATTTCTGTATTTACTGTATTTGCCTGTTCAAGTTGTAATTTGATAGTATTAACTATCATTTCAAAGGATGATGACATCTCTTCGTATGCTGAGCTTGTTTCTTCAATAATAGCTGTGAGGTCGCGTGATGCTTCTGAGAACTTTGTTGAAGAAATTCTCATGTTGTTGCTTGTTGCTTTGAGTTCTAAAGAGCTTGCACGAATAAGCTCAACCATACTACGAAGATTTTCTTTCATAGTATAAACAGCTATATTAATTTCTGCCAGTTCATCAGCAACTGCTATCTTTTTTGTATATGCAGCCAGTTGCCCTTCACCAACAGTAACCAGGAATTCTTTAATGATGTTAGTCTTAATTATGAGCGATTTTGCCAATAACTTTGCAAGATATAAAGAAAATAGTAATCCTATGCATCCAAAGATGAGAAGTTTCCACCCTGAAGAGTAAATATGTAAAGTGCCCTGATCGATTATAGTAGCCATAAATGCTATCATTATAAAGAATGGAGTTAGAACAATAATGGTAATTGATATCATTAATTTTTTTGTAATACCCATGGTGTTTTTGAATGTGAAATTTACTGGGATTTTTGGAAATATACCTGTATTATAAATTTCCTGAACAAATATTTCGGTAAGAAGAAAATACAATACCGTTCCTGATGGGGCACATATTAGTATACTCATCCAGCTTATGAAAATTTGTGTTGCTGAGAATTGATGTGATACTGTAATGGGTACGGTAAACATCGATAATCCAAAAACCCATCTAAAAAAAGCTCCAATACTATGCAAATAGGGCAGGGATAAAAATCTTTTAAATGCTAATTCATATGATTCTTCTGATATATCTTCATTTGTTATTACCGCATTAAAATATTTCTGTACTGGCTTTGTCACAATGATATTGTTAATTTGAGTGGTAATGAACGAAATGGGGAATGCAAAAGCAATACATATAATAAAGAATATAAGTTGATTGTATGTAAAAGTAATATTTATTGCTAAAAAAAGTAATAGTATAGGAACAATGATAAAGTAGCTGATTCCCTCAGTGCGGAGAATAAATTGAAATGTAAAATTCTTAACTTTTGAATCATATGAATGTAGTTCAACCTTCATACATAATCCTCATAAAGTACTTATAACAGTAGGGGTGTCCCCAAAGACACCTCATTGCAATTACCTTACACCCGCGTCATTGCGAGGAACGAAGTGACGAAGCAATCTTGTCTTTTGTGGCGTTGAGATTGCTTCCCTTCGACAAGCTCAGGGCAGGCGCTTCGACAAGAGGTTACTGAGCTTGTCGAAGCACTCAGCACAAGCGCTACGCTCGCAATGACATTGAACTCACGTCATTGCGAGCCCCACGGTTTGTTTTGAGACACCCCTTTTTTTACATTAACCCTTTTTTATTTTTTTCCTGTCAAGTGGAATTCCTTCCCAAGCTGCCTCTAAAACCATGATATAATCGTTATAGTCTAAGTCTTCGGGATTATAAAATTGTGCTGGATCACTCATTGCTGTTTTTGCAATGTCAGGGAGCTTTTCTTTGGGTATCATCTGCTTGCCACTTCTGTCATATACCTCTTTCAGGAAACGCGGGTGCTTGCCATCGGTGGCATCATGCAGATCCTGAATAAGCTTTCGTATAAATTCTACAGTTTTAAGAGGCCGCTCTTTTTTTGGTGTTTTGTTATACACTTCTTCACCAGCCAGTGGATACAGTAGCTCGCCAATGTACTGTGAACGTTTATGCATGTTGTACTCCAATCCATACGGCAGCAGTATATTCATACATACACCATGTGGTACACCACACACACCCCCAATAGCATGTCCAATGTTGTGTACAAGACCAACCATGGAATTGGAAAAAGCCATGCCAGCTAAGTTTGAAGCCAGCGCAAGTGCTAACCTGCCATCAAGATCAGAAGGTTTTTTAACCACATTGACCAGATTTTGTGCAATAAGCTGTATTGCTGCAAGCGCTGTTGTGTCACTTAATGGATTTTTTGCCAGGCAGAAATAAGCTTCTACAGCATGGGTGAGGGCATCCATTCCAGTAAAAGCTGTTATGGTTGGTGGCAACGTTTTGGTCATGCGGGAGTCAATAATAGCAATGTCAGGTAGCAGAAATAAAGATCCAAAGGCCATTTTGATGTTCTTTTCATGGTTAGCAATAACAGCAACTGAAGTCACTTCAGAACCTGTTCCTGCCGTTGTTGGTACTGCTACAAATGGGCGGAGTTTGCGTTTTACATTACCATAACCCACAAATTGCAATAAATCAGTTGCATTTTCGGATACAAGAATATTTGCCCCTTTTGCAGTATCCAGAACTGAGCCACCGCCTACGGCAATAATTGAATCACATTTTTTTGCCCTGTAAATTTTTGCCACTTCATTGACTACTTTTACATCTGAATCTGCTGGTACATTATCAAAGAGTGCAGCAGCCTTGAGTTTTGATTTTTGCATTGCTGCCTGGACAATTTTTATAAGTCCGGCCTGCTCAACACCTTTATCAGTAATGATCATTGGCCTTTGTGCATTGATTGCTTTCAGACTCTGGGGTATCTGCTCCAGGGCCTTATGGCCAACTATTGTTTTAACACTGTTACAAAATTCATAATATGCTGGTAATTGCATGATAGCACCTCGTTTCAATTATTAGAATGTAAATGCACGAACATAGATAAGTATTCTGCCAAAATGTTTTCTGAAGGGATTCATCTGTGACCATTTAGGATATCGTTTAACGGCTAACTTTGCAATAATTTTTGGGAGTAAATAAACTTCTACTATATTCAATATCCTCACCAATGCACAGGCGTCAGGCAAATCCCCATCTACAACCAGCCTATTGCGAGCAGTTGAGATTGCAGTTCCTTCCTGGAATGTAAAAAGAAGCATTGCAGCCTCAACACTTTTTATGGTCATGGTTAATGTTGGTTTGTAGCCTTTATCCTTCCAGCCTAAGTACTTTACTTTGCCATCTTTAGTTTTGCCAACATACATTGCAGGTCCATTTGGCCATATCCACATCTTCAATAAAAAATTATCTTTTAGTTTTGCAAATTCTTCTTTTACTTCACTGTCAACCTTTGATGCAGCCTGAATGGCCCGGCCAACCACCCACAGCATAACAGCAATATATATTCGTTTAATGAATTTCTTCTTTGGCTTAATTTCAGGATATTGTAATGCGTTCATGATGTAACTCCTTTTAAAAATTTATTTACCTTCAAAGGATTTTTCTAGAAGTGCCATATATTCAGTTTCTTTATGCTGTTTATTCTTTGCAGCAGCTAATCTGGCATATTCTTTCAACTTGTAAGGGGGAATATTTAACCCTTTCAATGTTGAAGGTGCATAGTTACCTGTTGCATCTATACACTTAATGAGATAGTCATAAGCGACTTTCTGGCGGTCCTTTTCAGGAGTCTTTGCATATGTATCAATGCCAGCAAGGGCAAGTAGTAATTCAGGGCGTATTCCACCTTTATCATGCAGTTTTGCAGCCAGGCTATATCTAAGCAGAATTCCCATCACTTTACCAGGCTGAAGGTTGGTATCAAGAGCTATCGCCTGTGCTAATGTATGTACTATTCCCTGTGGTGCATTTGAAAATGCAGTATCCGCACAGGCTGCCGCATTAACTATAGCAACACTTCCGTCCTTGTTACATGGCCGTTTAATTGTTTTTGGAAGGTATTGATAAATAAATTGAAGTGCAGTATGTGCATACGCATCATTGATAGGATTAGGTGCAGCTATGCCACATGCTTCAATTGCATGTGCCAGTGATGTAAGCGCACAGTTTGCCACCTCCTGTGAAGTAGCATGGCGCGTTATGCGTGAATCAATAACAATAACATCAGGATACAGAAAATCGGATTGTTTTTCAAAACGCTCGTAATATGCAATAGCGGCCATTTCCCCGCCTTCGCAATCTGCAGTGGGTACGCAAATTAAAGGTTTAAGTGGTGATGAAATGGTAAGATCAGTACATTTCAAAATATCAGTTTTAAGTGAAACAGCCATATTAACTGCTTTTGCAATATGTGCTATCCCTCCTGAACCAAGTGCAATGATTGAATCACAACCCCTATCTCTATATAGTTTCGATAATTCATTGATTATTGTTACACTGGGGTAGTTAGGAGCATTGGTAAAAAGAGCGCCTATTGTAATGTTGCTATCGTATAAAGCTTTTGTTAATATTCTGGCTAACCCTTTTTTTGCCCATCGGGCTGATGTGATTACAAGGGGCTTGCGGGCATTCAGTGATTCTAATTCAAATGGGATATGTTCCAGTGCTTTAAGCCCAGAACAAATTTTAGGATGACTTAAAAATGTAAAGTTGTATGGAATCATGGTGCCACCTCATTATTTTTTTTCAATTTTTAATCGTTTTAATGTGCTGTCTTTAGGAATGCCATTTTCATCAAAACCACGTGCTTTATAGTAACTATATACCAGTTCTTCCAATGGTACGGTACGCTGCTGTGGGTCACAATGCCTGCCCTCGGTTAAAAATCGTTGTGGGAGAGTATCGTCTTTGCGTGATACGCCTTCACGGGTATTCATGTAGCGCTCAAGAACATGTATCCTTCTTCCTGCTTTAATCCACTTGAACATCCCCATGCGCTTGCCAGTAATTCCCGACCACATTTCGGGCCACAGACTTACATCCATGAATTTTGTAGCAATTGGGTTAAGATAGGTTACCATTGGATTTAAGAGAAATGTTGGCGTGTATTTTACTACAAAAGGTTCCAGTTCAACGGCAAATGCAGTAAACTGACATATATGCATTGAATTAATGGCACAGGTGACATCTTCTAAAAATGCAATCATGGAACCTTTACCTTTGAGCGAGAAAGGATCATGCATATTCAGATACACTTCAACTGCAAAGCTTGCAGTGGAAAGATGGCACGCACCACGGTTTGCAACAGCATAGCTTAATGCCTGCCCCCAAGCACCACGGGGATCGTAGGCTGCCATTTCAAGGCCTTTAACTTGAATTGCAAAATCAGCTCCACCATATTTTTGCGATAGTTTTCGGGTACCATTGGCTAAATCATTACCAAACCCTCTTCTATAAGCAATGTCCGTGATAGTTTTTGCTACATTATCGGGAGATCCAAATTTGAGATCGGTTTTAATTAATCCTTTTTCGGTGGCCTCCATTGCCCAGGCAATTGTGACTGCAGTGGATATTGTATCAAGGCCATATTTTGTGCACAGTTCGTTAAATTCGCTGACTGCGACTGGATCAAAGATCTCTAAATTGGAGCCAAAAGTACCAATAGTTTCATATTCAGGAATCTGACGCATTTGACCATTTATAGTGCCTTTGTGACCGCAGAGAATGGCACAGGGCTTGCAGGTTGAGAATTTGGTATCAAAGCGTTCAGCCATTTCTTCGCCAGAAATTTTGTGTGCTTCGCCGTGTGAACCACCCGTGAAATTGCGAACCGGTAACAACCCACCTGCATTATTCAGATTGACATTTGCATTGGTACCAAACTGTCGGTATGATACGGATGTAATAGGATTGCGGTTGATAAATTTAAGTGTTTTTTTGCGGGCTTTATCAAACTTTTTGGGATTTTTTGGTACTATCTTGAATTCATTTCCCTTAGCTACTATCGCTTTTACATTTTTTGAACCCAGTACTGCACCCATGCCACAGCGCCCTAAAAATCTGTGGCCGGAACAGATATTAGCATACAGTACCTTGTTTTCACCTGCTTGCCCAATAACCAGTGCACCGCTGCCTTCCTTGTCAAGGGCTTTTTGAACGGTCTGAGTATCTTTACCCCAAAATTTTTTTGCATCCTTAAATTCAACTCCCTTTGAACTTATTACTAAATACACCGGCGATTTAGCTTTGCCCTTTACAATAAGTCCATCCCAACCTGAGGTTTTCAATGCCATACCAAATGGCCCACCACAGGAACCGGTTCCCATAAGCCCTGTCAGTGGTGATTTGGTAACTGCTGCAAAGCGTCCTGCACAGGGTGCGCCAGTGCCCAGATACACTCCCGTCATGACGATGAATTCATTTTCCTCAGAGAAAGGATCAATGCCTGCCGGCACTCTGTCATAAAAAAGTTTTAAGCCCAATCCTTTACCGCCCAAATAGAGTTCCAAGTCTTTTTCAGAGATGGGAAACTCACGGTAGGATTGTGTGGTTAAATCAACTTCAATGACCTTGTTACTTGTTCCAGTGATTTCCTGCATATAGTATCTCCTTAAAACTTTAATTTTTTTGATGTTACAGATTGGCGTTAAAACAAAATCGACTAATTGTATTATTACAATAAAATTGTATATGAGTAATAATAGAATAATGTAAAACTATATGTCAATCACGATATTGAGAAGAAAATAAAAAATAAGTGCGAAGTTATAAATTAAAACTATAAAATTATATTCTCTATTAAAATTTTAAATTATCCCAAATAATGTGAAAAAAAACAGGTAAGGTAACTGACGAAAACGAAGTTAGTAAATTTGCAAATGCATAGTAGATGATGATATTTATTGCAAAAGTGCAGTAAATTGAATAATTAGTGCAGGATGGGGATATTTGATTGTTTTAAAATAATAAAATATGGTGAGATATACTGCAATAAGGCAAATTAAAATAAATCAATATGAAAAAAGCTTGCAACGATAGTTATCGGTAATGTAGTATTGATATACCACATAATACTACAATATACACTTTGGGAGGAAACTATGGATTTTGAAACCACTACTTGTATTTCGCTTCCCCATTTAGCTATTCTTGGTGAATATGCACACACGTTAGATGTGCCACTGACAACACTTATTGTGTACATGGTTATGTATGCAGCAAAAAAAGAAAAAAAGACGTATGTAGCATTTAAACGTATAGCCTACCGCAAACGCAATGCTGGCAATCCCTGGAAACGGGTACATCTGGTATTGTATCAATCTGAGTATGAGTTTTTCTTAGATGTGAAG
>Ga0067045_1003009_pt1 | contig 33197 bp, 32 predicted proteins | sample TerdegcTABiofilm_FD_59184 | JGI IMG/M metagenome (GOLD analysis project Ga0067045, IMG submission 59184) | Combined Assembly of (Gp0054472, Gp0054536) Wastewater bioreactor microbial communities from Singapore -Terephthalate degrading...
TATTGAGCGAATTATTTCCATGAAGACATCACCTCTTTAAGTAATCGGGGGGTTACTTGTCCTTTTGTGAGGACGGTGATGTCTTCGCTATTCCCTTCAAAAACTCCTACAATAACTTTACTCAAACTGTACATTCCTCGGTGCAAAACAACCGGCACAAAAACAGCGCGGCGTGCGGCCTATGCGCTACACGCCACGCCTCCTGACGCCAAACTACCTGGCCATGCTGGCCATATTGATCACGGCATCCCTGGCTATCAACAGCAGCCCGTATTCCTTGAGGTAGGCCTCGTCGCAGGAAACCCAATCGCCGTATTCGCCCAGGACGGCGGTGACTGACGGCTGTCTTTCAGGCAAAACTGAGAGGGCCAAACAATACTCACCTTCAAGCTTGTAAAGGGAGCTGGCTTCTACATAATCAGGTTCAATTCTGGAACAGGCCTGGCTGCATGCTTCGAGGTCGGAGAATGCCCAGACCTGGCTTGTTCCCCTTTCGGGAAGTTCTTCGTCTTCTTCGCAGTCCTGCTGGTTGGGCAGGAAAAAGCTAATATGCTCGTTCCCATAGCCGGGCTTCACTTTGGTCATGACGACCACAAAGCTGTCTATGGACAACGGATAAGCCTCCACCATCAACTGGGAATCCTCCTCGATCTCGAACCCACACTCCTCGTAGGCCATGTCAAGAATATCCTGGAAGAATTCCTGGGCTTTCGGGCTTATGGGCATCAGCTCCCATTTCTTAAAATCTCTTTCCTCCAAATCCTGGTTGGTGATAATTATCTGCACCTTGTCCTCGTTAATCTTTCTTATTTTCACCGGCCCATCCCCCCTCTGTTATAGAATTGGAGGCCTTAACGTAACATTATTATATTTTATCGCCGCACTTTGTCAAGTGCGCAAGGCCTTATGGACGGCGGCCTCTAGCTCATGCCTCACCCAGCAGATACTTCTTTTTTCGCAATTCTCCTTCAATCATCAATAACCGCTGTTCGCTGTCCGCTTCCACGGAATGAAGGTGGACTCCCTGGGTCAAGGCCGAAAGAGGCTTGGCTTCGTAAGAACGGTATTTGTCCATGAATTCCTGCAGATCGGCCAGCGAAGCGAGCATCAGCATGCCCCTCAGCTCGCCGTACAGCGGGTGCTCTACAATCACATCCAGAACTTTTCCCCCGCAGGCGATTATTGTTTTCAACTCATCCTCGATATCTTCGGGAGTGTGCCGCACGGCAAAGACTTTGCAGGGTTTATGCTTTCTGCCGGCGAAAAGAAGATACCCTTGCGGGGTGGCCATGATGTCTTCCCCTTTGGCCCTTAGGATCGCTATGTCGTGCACAACCACCTGCCGGCTTACGCCCAGGAGTTCCGCCAAATTGCCGCCGGAGACCGGTTTTTCTGTTTGGTGGAGAAGCCGGAGCAGCCTCTCCCGTCTTTCCTCCGCTTCCATTGGCATCACCCGGCTTTTATTTTGATTATACCCAATACCGTATCAGAATGGCAAGAATAACGTTTTTTACAACAGCCCTGCCTTAAACGGCAGGGCTGTTGTATTCCTTACACCTCGCTGATTGCTTCGGTCGGGCAGCTTTCCAGGGCTTCCCTGGCAATGTTTTCCTCATCCTTTGGGACTTCCCCATCTTTCGCCTTGGCCTTGCCGTTTTCATCCCAATCGTAAACCTCAGGAGCCAGGTTTATGCAAGCCCCGCACCCAATGCACGTCTCCGGGTCAACCCTGACTTTCATTGTTCATCCCACCTTTACATTATTTACCTCTCTAAGATTTCCGATCAACAGCCGTTTTATACCGGTCAATCTTCGCCCTTAATCACCGCCAGCGGCTTCAACTGGGCCACTTTGCGGCTGAGCCCCGCCGCCACCAGGGTGTCGATCACCTCGTGCACGTTTTTGTAAGCGGCGGGTGCCTCGTCAACGATCCGGGAAAGCTTATTAACGTTGACTATGGTTTCTCCCAGGTCCTTTTTCAGATCTTCTGCAGAAATCATCTTCCTGGCGGCCGTCCGGGAAAGGGTTCTCCCCGCCCCGTGGTTGAGCGAGCAAAAGGTCTCGCGGACGCCCCGCGTTCCCACCACCACATAGGAGGGATTCCCCATGCTGCCCGGTATCAGGACGGGATTGCCTGTGGCCGCAAAACGGGCCGCAAGCCCCGGATGGCCTGCCGGCAGAGATCGCACGGCTCCTTTCCGGTGAACAAGAAGCTTTACGCCCTCCTGTTCCTCGAACTTGGCGATGTTGTGACAGACGTCGTAGACCAGTTCCAGCCCCGGTTCCTGCACCCGGCCTCCCAGCACGGCGGCAAACGCTTCCCGCACATCGTGAGTGATCAACTGCCGGTTGGCAAAGGCAAAATTGGTGGCCGCAGCCATGGCCGCGTAATAGCCGCGCCCTTCCGGAGAATCGATAGGGACGGCGGCCAGCCCCTTGGCCGGCAGCTTAAGGCCGTATTTCGGCGCCGCCTTGTACATAATTTCCGTATAATCGGTGCAGATCTGGTGCCCTAGCCCGCGGCTGCCAGTATGGATCAGCACGGCGATGCTGTCTGGTTGCAGGCCAAAAAGGCGGGCCGTGTCCTGTTCATATATTTCAGCCACATACACTATCTCCAAGAAATGGTTGCCCCCTCCAAGGGTGGAAAGCTGTTCCGCCCTCTCCAGGGCTTTTTTCCCGACTTTGCCGGGGTCCGCTCCCGCCAGGCAACCGCCTTCCTCGCAGCATTCACCGTCAGTCTGATAGCCAAAGCCTTTTTTGATCAACGAGGGCGCGCCCCCAAAAAGCACCTCCTCAGTGTTCAGCCCAGAATGCCTGCTCTTTTTCCCCACGCCCGCCGGGATGCGGCGCTCTATTTCCTCCAGCAGCGCTGCCAGGTCACGCCTGCCGATGGCCTCCCGTTCGATATTGCTTCTTAACAGCCTGACCCCGCAGTTGATGTCCATGCCTACAGCCCCGGCCGAGATGACTCCGCCGTCTGCCCGCACGGCCAGGATACCGCCGATGGGGAGCCCAAACCCGGTATGGATGTCGGGCATGCCTATCACCGCCCGGTAAACGCCGGGGAGCGAGGCCGCGTCCTGGAGCTGTCTTATGGCCTCATCCTCCAGGTAGGGGAGCAGTTCCTTGTTCAGATAAATGCAGGCATCCGCTTTCATCTCCGGAAGCCTTGGCACCCTGTACAGGTTATTGCCCAGGTATTCCAACCGCATATCCTCACCTCAGCTCTGGTGTCTGGATTTTGCTTCGCACTTTACATTTTACCTTAAATCCGCAAATACGGCTATTCGCCGTTTGCGTTTGCGTCGCGTGGGGTTGCACTGCGCTAAAATAAATACAGGCTGCCGGTTTCCAGTCCACCGGCAGCCTGCAGCGAACAACACCTAACCTTTGTCGTTCAGCCTCAAGGCTATTCATCCAGCACATGGGCAAAACGCTTTTTCACCTTCTCCAGATAGGGGGTGGGGCTTTTGGGGATCCGGCCGCTGTATGTGGTCCAGGAGCGCAACCTCCGGCCTATGATTCTTTCCAGCAGCCGACCTATCTCCAGGTAACGGTCAATGTCAATCCCCGTCTGGATCCCCATTTCGTCCAAAAGAACCGCCAGGTCTTCTGCCCGGACATTGCCTGTAAGATCGCTCGGAGTATACGATTCGCCCGTGCCGACCACCGGTACCCTGTCCACCATGCTGGCTGGCTGACCGCCAAGGCCGCCCATGGAAGCCTCAAACCTTACAATGCCGGCCTGCAGCGCCGCGATGCAGTTGGCCAGGGCCCAGCCCCTTGATTCATGAAAATGGGCGATATGGCGGCTGGCATCAGGAAATCTGTCCATTATCTCCTGGTAGAATTGAAACACCCTATCCGGAGTGCCTTCGCCGGTAGTATCCCCGTATTCGATCTCATCGACCCCCAGTTCAAAGAACCTCTCGGCAAATTCCCAGGCCCGCTCCAGCGGGACCGGCCCCTCGATGGGGCACCCGAAAATGGTCCCGATGCACCCGCAGAAAATCATGCCGTTGTCTTTCACCATTCTGATCCACTGCTTAATTTTCGGCCAGTGATCGGCATGCCTTTCGCCGGCATTGACCAGGTTGTGGCTCTGGCTGGTGGAAATCATGACCACGACCTTGTCCGGCCCATATCCCTTTTCTTTCAGGCTGATGGCGCGCCTTACCGCCACTTCGTTCATTGTCACTACCTGGTAGGTCACGTCCGGCCTGCGGTCCACCTGTCTCAATATTTCTTCCGCATCGCGGAACTGGGGGATCCGTTTGGGGTTTGACAACGAGGTTATCTCAATCTTCTTGAAACCTGCCAGAGACAGTTCTTCGATTAAATAGAGCTTGGCTTCGGTAGGAATAAAGATGTCAAGGTTCTGGAAGCCGTCTCTGATCGTTACGTCGCATATTTCGACTTGTTCAGGCAGTTTTATCATCGACCCGCACCCCGCATTTTTTAAGTTATTTCTTTCAGAATTTCCAATGCCCGGTCCATTTTTACCTTGCCTTCCTTAACCATCATTTCGGCGACTCTGTCGATTAACTCTCCTGTCGCTCCCGCATTGATGGCTATGTTCCGGGCATGCAAAGCCATGTGGCCGCGCTGGACCCCTTCGGTCGCCAGCGCCCGCAAGGCAGCAAGGTTTTGGGCCAGGCCCACGGCGCCGATGATTTCGCCAAGTTCAACCGCCGTCTTTACTCCCAGGATTTTCACGGCCAGCCTGGCCATGGGATGCGTGGCGGTGGCACCCCCGACCAGCCCGACAGCCATAGGAACCTCCAGGGTGCCCACAAGGTCTCCGCTGCTGTTTCTTTCCCATGTCGACAGCGAGGTATAGCGGCCGTTCCGAACTGCATACGCGTGACACCCTGCCTCTATCGCCCTGGTATCGTTGCCAGTCGCCAGCACAACCGCTGTTATCCCGTTCATGATGCCTTTATTATGCGTAGCCGCCCGGAACGGGTCAGCCTCAGCGAAGGCATAAGCCTGGATGATGCCTTCCACCACTTCGTCTCCGCCCAGTTCTTCCCTGGCCACCACGCACTTTGCCCTGACAAGCCTTTTCACCGCCAGGTTGGACAGGATGCGCAGGTATACTTTGCCCCCCGTAAGCCGTTCAATGAGCGGCGCCAGCGCTTCGGCCATGGTATTGACGGCATTGGCTCCCATAGCGTCGCGGGTATCCACAATCAGGTGCGTGATAACCATTGGCCCCTTCAACGTATCCAACACGCGCACCTCGATGTCTTTGACCCCGCCGCCCAGTTTGATCAATACCGGGTCTTGCTCGTTCGCCCGGGCGATAATCTCTTCTTTGTTTTTATACAGGGCCATCCTGGCGCCAAACGGATCCGGCACATTTACCGCTTGAATCTGGGCAATCATTACCGGACCGGTGCTGCTGGTGGTGATCCCGCCCCTGCTGAGCGTCAACTTGGCGGCATGGCTGGCTGCGGCGATAACTGACGGTTCCTCAATCGCCATGGGAATAAAATACTCTTTACCGTTGATCAGGAAATTGGCGGCCAATCCCATGGGGATTTCCATTTTCCCGATAACATTCTCCACCATCTTTTCCGCCCTTTCCATGGGCAAGGGCGCCGCGCTTTGCAACAGGGCCACGTCAGCCTCGTCCAGACCGGCAAAATCTTTCAGAATATCAATCCGTTCCTGCCTGCTCAGCTTGTAAAAACCGGAAACAACGGATGTCCTCCCCAACGTTTTTTCCCCCTTTGATGTGCTGCTTGACAATTGCGGTTAAAACACGACCAGTTTAGACAGGTAGGCCGCGCAGTACAGGGTCATGAACTGCACCCCGTAGTTGACTCCCCATCTGTTGATGGTGCCTGCCACCAGGGCCACCAGCATAACACCCCAGATGTTGATAAACCCGGCTTCCATGTACGCCAGCATTACCACCAGGCCGAAGAACAACCCCAACAAAGCCTCGTGAGAAACCAGCCGAAATACGAACCTGCATATTTTGGTCGAATACTTGACTGTGATAGGATAGGTGATGGCCAGAGCTATGGCGGCGCCGATCAGGACCGGCAGGATGTAGTCCCCAGTGCTCATGACATGGTGCAGGTTTTTCTCCAGGGTAAACCTGGGCGGCGCATTAAACAGGGCATTGGCCGGCCCGATGGCCATTGGGCTAAGCGGAACGCCCAGCGCAATCAACGGGATCAGGGTCCCCGACACATAGGTGGCGTTGGTGAGCGCATCCATGGTGGAAATGGCCCGCGCCGCTTTCTGGATGGGGTCTTTGATCCGGCTGGCCAGCGTTTCTCCCAAGAAAATGGTCATGCCTACCGGACTCATAAAGAAGGTCAGGCACCCGATCAAGCTTCCCAGGGTGGAGCTGGCGATTTCTTTTCTGTCCAGTATTTTAAACGGGTTGGGGATGCCTTTGATTTTGGCGTCTTCCCGCATGGTTATTTCTTTGTAGGAATAGCGCAGCAGCTCCTTCCTTTTGCTGCTCACGAACAGCTCCAGGATGTTGACAATCATCGGGCCGATGGTTATTCCCAGGAAAAATGACGTAAACACGGTAGTGGTCTTGGGCACTGCCTCAATCCCCCAGTACAAGTGCCGCAAACCTTGGATCAGCAAGGCAAACGGGATGATGCTCAGCAAGGACACCACCTTTTCTCTGGCCATCAAGGCCAGAAACACGGCACCGAACAAGAAGAGCTGGTTGGCATACACCTTGATCACCGGCGCCAGGGGCACCAGGGCGCTGGCCAGGAACAGGCTGACCGGAACGGCCACCAGAGTACCGATCACGGATCCGGAGGCCATCTTTCTCATGCTGAGATCAGGCCTGCCGTGCGCTTTCAAGACAACGGCGTGCTCCACCATCGGGGCGGCCATTACTCCCCCCGGGATCCCGGCTACAGCTACCGGTATGGAGTCGGTCAGTTTCTTGGCTATGATCGCCGAAATAAAGAAACAAAGAATAACAGCCGGATGGACCCCCATCAAGACAATAGCCAGGGTTATAGGCGCCAAAACGGCTGTTTCATCCGTGCCGGGAGCCACCCCAATGATAGTGTACAATATGGCCGCAACGACAGCGGCTACAACCATCTGGACAACAACTATGAAATCCATGCCATTACACCTCCTCGTCAATCAGGTTCCTTTTCGGTTTAAACAAGACGGCGCACACGACAAAGGCAACAACCGATCCGATAAGCCCGCAAACCAGCGGGTAAGGCGGGGTGTTCGGCGCGGCGATATAGCCGCCAAGGGCGCCGACGGTGCTGATGAGAAGAGACAGCAGGAGTTCTTTGACATCAACCACGTCTTCCCACACCTCGGCCAGCACCTGCCCCTCCCTGACAGCGGCTGCCGCCTTTTGTTCCGGTAGAGCCGACATCCATCATCCCTCCTTTCCTCTTTTTTCGCCCGCTGAAAATGAACATTTGCAAATAATATGCCAAACCAGCATAATAAAGAACCGGCCTTGTTTGGGCCTTTATTGAAAAAACAGGTGTATACTTGGTATACACCTGTTAACATGGCAGCAACCCCTCAACCGTTTTCGCAACGGCCTCGCCAAAATCCTTAATCAATTTAACGGCAGGTTGGATCTGTTTACTTAATATACACTATATACACCTTGTTATGTCCCCGCTATATTCCCAACTCCTTCAGCTTCTTATAAAAAGTCCTCCGGCTGATCCCAAGTATTTTTATCGCCCGGGTCTTATTGTAACCGCTCTTCTCCAGGGCATCCAGGATTGTCCTTTTTTCCAGGTCCTTCAGCTTGCTGCCTAGAGAGCTTTCTTCTTTGACACTTTCGGCCTCCGGCGCCCGGACCGCACCGGACTCCACGAGGTAACCCGGAAGATTGGCCGTTGTGACAAGCCCGTCGCTCATAATGACCGCGTGCTCTACCGCATTTTTAAGTTCCCTTACGTTTCCAGGCCAGTGGTAATTCAATAGCAGGTGCAGGCAGTCGGGAGAAAAATTGACGTGCTTGTTGTACTTGGCCTCATAATGCCGTTTATAGCTCTCCAGCAATGCCAGGATATCGATTTTTCTTTCCCGCAAAGGCGGCAGCTTGATGGTGAAAACATTAATCCGAAAATATAGGTCCTCCCTAAACAGCCGCTGTTCGACCAGCTCGCCGATGTTCTTGTTGGTGGCGGAAACCACCCTGATATCAACCTTGATGGGCGTAACGCCTCCTACCCTTTCGAATTCCTTTTCCTGCAGGAACCTTAACAGCTTGGTCTGCATCGGCAAGGGCATGTCGCCTATTTCATCCAGAAACAGGGTTCCGCCGTGTGCCTGCTCCAGTTTGCCGGCTTTGCCCCCTTTCTTGGCCCCGGAAAATGCTCCTTCCTCATAGCCGAAGAGTTCGCTCTCCAGCAGGTTGTCAGGTATTGCCGCACAATTCAGCGAAACGAACGGTCCCGCTTTGCGGGGACTGGCATAGTGGATGGCCCTGGCCAGCAGCTCCTTGCCTGTGCCGCTTTCACCCAGGATCAGCACCGGCGAATCGACAGCGGATACTTTTGCGGCGAATTCCAATTGCCGGAACAGCTTCTTGCTGGTGCCGACAATGGCCTCAAACGAATCCGGAAGCGTTCGCCTGTCTGCCATTTCCTGGGTCAACAGCTGGTTCACAATGTTCATTCTTTCCAGCTCCGCCGCCACATTCGATATTTTGGTGAGGTCGGAAAACACCGAAATGGCCCCCGCCACTTCATCCCTGAACCTGATGGGCGTTATATTGGCCAGGATAACAATGCCAAGGCTCTTGACCTTGATAATCTTGCCCACAACTGGTTCCCCCGTAGACAAAACATTCAGGATCCTGGCCTCCGGCTCGATTTTGGTCAGGTAGTTGTTGACCACCCGGTTGATATCGATGCCCAGGATCACCCCATAGGCCCTGTTGGCATAAAGTACCCGGCTGTTTTTGTCTACTACGACCACCCCGTCGTGCAGGTCGTCAAGGATGCATTTGGCCAGGGAAGTGGGACGCAGGATCTGTTTCAGAAACTGTTCCCCGGTTGTTATCTCGGTCCCGGCCAGCTTTGTTTTCAGAAAGGCCAGCAGGTTGACAATGTCCACCAGCTTACCATTGTAATCAGTAATGAACGCCTCGGTGAACAGCCGTTCGCTTTGCTGGCAGGCCTGGATAATGTCCAGATCGGAAACCGGCCTCCGAAAGCTTAAGAAATCCTGGGAGATAAACAGGCCCACAGGCCGGTCAGGGTTTCCCAGCGTGAGGAGGTCCTTGATATGGACTGCGCCAATCAGCCTGTCCTCATCATCAAGCACAGGCAAAGAGAAATGCCCGCTCCGGGAAAATATGCCGAACGCCTCTCCAAGGGTGCTGTTTTTTCGTAACGCCTGGTCCAGCGGATAACCCACGCTCGATGCCCCCCCGCCCTGCCAAATTTACCGGGAATCGTCCCTCAAATCCATCATAACCCTCACCAGGCCTTCCTGGCAAGTTCCACCAGCCAGGGCCAGATCCCTTGCTTTTCAAAACCGCGGCGCCAGGCGGCAAGCCCGGCCAGCCGGTATTTTTTCATCAATTCGACCCGTTTGGCCAGCGAGAAGGCGTCTTCCAGCCACAGGCAATAGCGGATATCCCCCTCTTCAACCTCTGCGTAGTGCTGTCCCGTGCTTGCGTCGGCCTTGACCTCGGCCCTGTGTTCGGCGACCCATTCTTCAGCCTGGGCCATAGATAAGGCTTTGGAGGTCAGTTTTTTCCCGCCGCGCTCATCCTTCTCTTCGATCCAGAGCCTGGTGTAAAAAGGAACCCCCAGGATCAGCTTGTCTGCCGGGACCTCTTCCAGCATCCTCTCCAGCCCTCTTTCCACCCAGGGGAGCGAAGACACCGACCCGGCCACCGGGCTGCTTGCCCCGTGCTCGTCATAGCCCATCACCATCAGGTAATCAGCCGCTTTGGCCAGCGCGGCCCGGTCATAACACACAGACCAGTTTTCGCTTGAGGAATGAAAGGTGACATCAACCGTGAGCATGCGCTCCTTTGCGTGGAGGAGCGGTGCCAGCTCGCGGACGAACTGGACATAGGCCTCCCTGTCATGTACATATATGTTTTCAAAGTCCAGGTTTATGCCGTCCAGTTGGTACAGGTCCACATAACTCAACAGCTGCTTAATAACCCGGGCCCGCAGCGAAGCGTCGTTCAACAACCTGTGAGTCCAATCGGGATTGAACCCGTTGTCCAACAGGCCCCATACCTGGCGGCCAGTGTCGTGGGCCCAGTGCACGTATTTGAGGTCTGCCCGGTTAACGATCAAGCCGTCTTCCCGGAGGTGGAACCAGGTCGGCGAAACGACCTGCACACCGTCCAGAGAGCCTATCTCTGCCGGGTCCGCGGTTTTCAGACCGGCATATTCCCAGGTTACAACCACCGGTCTGGACAACGGGTTCCAGGGAGGATAAGCCGGCGTGGAGGATTCCTGTCCGGCCTTGATGCCGGCCAGCTCAACCCTTTTTTCCTCCACGTAACCCATCTTGCCGCCGGCAGTCTCCACCCAGTACCAGCCGCTTTTTTCCCGCAGGACGATAACCTCTTCGCCTGCGGAAACCTCGGCCGTCCAGGGCGCCCTTAAGGACGGTCCCGTGCGCAGCTTGCCTCCTGCCGTTGTTTTCCCCTGCTGAACCGGTTGCTCCAGGTTATGTATGCGGGCAACCTTGTTCTCCTGATCCAGCGTTATTTCCAGCCGGTAATACTCCTGCAGGGGAGCGGCGGGCAGATAAACCGTGCCTTCCTGCTGAACGACCGGATAAGTAAACGAGTACGGCTCAAGGTTCAACAGCCCGTCCTGTCTGCCCAGGGGAAGATGGTACACGTTCCGGGCGGTGGTAATGATAACCACCTTGTCCTTTTCGTCCCACCGGATGCCGGGATCAACTCTCTCCTTGACGAAACCAAACGGCAAATACAGCTCTCCTTCCACGAAATACCCGGCCTGATCAGCCAGGTCTCCCATGTAGTATATCTGCCAGCAGCCCGTCGGGTTCAAGGACGTCCTGAACCGGCCGGGCGCGAACCAGACGGCCAGGGTACTCAAGGTCAAAGCTGCGAACAATAGCAGCAGGATGGTCGGCCGTTGCAGAAGCCTGGCGGCTTTGGCCATTGGGGCTGGAACACGGGGCGCCGGTGTTATGCTCATGCTGTTGCTCTCCCTGTGGTCTTTTCTCAATCATAACAATAATATAGCAATTATTTCAGGACAGGGCTCGTGAAAATTAATGGAAAGGCGGCTTTGGCCCTTACCATCGCCGGTCAAGAAGACCGCCCAGCAGCGGCCAGACCTCATCCCGGGCTATGTCCCTCCGCCAGGCGGATATCCCGGCCAGCCGGTATTTTTTAACCAGTTCCACCCTCTTTTGCAGGGAATAATCGTCCTCCAGCCACATGCGGAATACAGTCTCCCCTTGCCGGACCTCGACATAATGCTGGCCTGAATCCGGGTCCAACCGAACAACAGGTTTGTACGCCGCGAGCCATGTTTGGGCCTGATCAATGGTCAGGGTCTGGCGCAGGGTCTTAGTCTGGCCGTTACCGTCCGGTTTCTCCTGCCACAGCCGCGTATACAGGGGCACTCCCAGCAACAGCTTGTCGTTGTTGACATCTTCCAGCATCCGGACCAGGCCCTTTTCCACCCACGGCAGGGAAGCCACCGGCCCGGCCAGCACGGTGTGCTGGTCGTAAGCCATAACGATCAGGTAATCGGCGCTCTCCCCCAGGGCGCGGTGGTCGTAGCACCTTGACCAGTTTTCGCTGCTGGAATGAAATATTACGTCCACCGTAACCGTGCGGCCCGCCTCATGCATGACCGGCACCAGTTCCCTGATGAACTGGACGTAGGCCGCTTTGTCTGCCAGGTACATGTACTCAAAATCGACGTCAATCCCATCCAGGCCATACTGACGGGCGTAATCCGCCAGTTGGGCAACAGCTTTAAGTCTAAGCCTTGAATTGGACAGGAAGGCATGGGTCAGGTCGATTTCGCAGTTGTTGGTGAGCACCCCCCAGACCCGGAGTCCCTGGGCGTGCGCCCATTCCACGTAATTACGGTCCGCCTTGCTGTCGACGGTCCCGCCCTCGCCTAAAGAAAACCAGATAGGGGCCAAAACGTCTATCACGCTGGCATTCTTCGCCTTCCGGGAAAACGCCGTCCTGGAGTTAACCATTTCCCAGGCGACAAGCAACGGCTGCCCTGGCGGCTGCTGCGGCTGGTATGCGGCCTCCGCTGGAGACGGTGGCGCTTTCTGCTGAATCGCTGTCAGTTCCACCCTTTCTTTGGGCAGATAACCGATCCGGCCGTCTGCAGCCTCCACCAGGAACCAGCCCTTGTCCTCTTTCCAGACGGCAACTTCCTCGCCCTCTGCGACCTGCCCCCGTCCGGCAGCGAAAAAACGCGGTTCGCCTTTCAGGCTGCCGCCCCCCGTTACCCTCGCCAGTTGAACCGGTTGATACGTCTTGGTGATGCTGACCATATTTTTTTCTTTGTTTTCCCTGATCTCGACCGGGTAAAGTTTTTTGACCAGCCCGGCGGGGAGATAAACAATTTCGTCCGCCTGGATAACGGGGTGTCCCAGGTTGACGCTCTTTAAATTGTGCAGGCTTTCAATGTTTCCCGGGAAAAAATGGTCGACGCTCGTTGGTCCGGTCACTACCAGCACACGGTTTTCCAGGTCCCACCAGGCCGCGGGATCGATCGTTTCTTTGATCAGCGGAAAGGGAAGATAAAGCTGTCCTTCCTTGTAAAAAGGCCTGGAAGCGACAGGGCGACCCAAATGGTACACAACAGGCCGCTCATCGATTCCAGCCTGCCGGATAAGGCGAAAGAGGCGGAAACCGGCCAAACCCGCTGCGCAAATGAACACCAGGACCGCCACAATAAGCACAACCACACCGGTCCCCGGCTGTCTTTTCTTTGTTCTTGTTCTCAAAGGTGTAGCGGCCATTGGCCATTCTCCCGTCATCCCGCGCACTGCATATTTAGATAAAATCAATATAAAACTATTATGATAATTATATCATAAGCCGAGAAAAGACGACCTTGACATGGTAACAGTTCTGTTATATTTTATTAGTAACGATTTCTATTTATAGCATGCAGACCCAGCCTGAAATCTGCTTGTGTCCAGGGTAAAAAACTTTTGCGAAGGAGGAAGGCAGCATGAACCTGAAAGGGACCAAAACCGAAGCAAATTTGCTGGCGGCTTTCGCCGGGGAGTCCCAGGCCAGAAACAAGTACACCTATTTCGCCTCCCAGGCCAGAAGAGAGGGATTAAACCAGATCGCCAACTTTTTCGAGGAAACGGCCAACAACGAGAAGGAGCATGCCAAAATTTGGTATAAACTGCTGCATGATGGGATCCGTTCAACAGAGGAAAACCTGCAGGATGCCGCTGCCGGCGAGAACTACGAGTGGACGGACATGTACGCCGGCTTTGCCAAAACCGCAAGGGAAGAAGGATTCGACAAGATAGCGTTCCTGTTTGAAAAAGTGGCGGCAATTGAACAAGAACACGAGGAGCGCTATCTGAAACTGCTGCAGAACCTGAAAGGAAACAGGGTATTCGAGCGGGAAAGCAAGCAGGCCTGGAAATGCGGAAACTGCGGGCATATCCACAACGGCGAAAAGGCGCCCGAGGTTTGCCCGGTCTGCGATCACCCGCGGGCGTTCTTTGAAATCAAGGCGGAAAACTATTAGAACGAATTTGACCGGATGAAAGGTGGTCAGATTGTCATGAAAGCCAGGGTGTCTTTTTACCGCTGCGAGATATGCGGCAACCTGGTCGGGTTAATCAAAAACGGCGGCGGCCAGCTCGTCTGCTGCGGGAAACCCATGACCAGGCTGGAACCCAACACTGTCGACGCCTCCAAAGAGAAGCACGTGCCCGCAGCCAGCCGCAAGGACGGGAAAATACACGTCAAAGTGGGCTCGCTTCCCCATCCGATGAAGGACGACCACTACATTGAATGGATCGCGGTAGTCACCGAAGGCGGCACCGAACGCATATCGCTGCTGCCGGGCGATGAGCCGGAAGCGGTGTTCTGCGATAGGCCCCAACCTGAAATCTATGCCTACTGCAACCTCCACGGCCTGTGGAAATCGGACCTCTAAACCCGCGACCTGTAACGGCAAGCTTGACAAAATACGGCTTTACCTTCATAATGGTTGCAGAAACAAGACAAACCCTAAACGCATATAAAGGGGAGTAGCGGGCAGGTTTCCTGCCGGTAAAATCGTCAAGACGGTCTGCATGACCCGGTTTTACCTGCGCAAACTGCCAGGAGAGAGATTTTGTTGGCTCTCGGGCATGAGGCAAAGCAAGACCTTTATCTCACCAGAGGAGATAAAGGTCTTTTTTGTTGCGTATGCTGGCGGCTTGTTTCCGCAATAATTATCACCGGAGGGAATAAAATGGTTTATGCTCTGTTGCTGTTTAGTCTTGCGATAATTCTGATCGGAGCGGAAATCTTCACCAACGGCATCGAATGGCTGGGTAAAAAGCTGCACCTCGGCGAGGGGGCTGTCGGCAGTATCCTGGCAGCAGTAGGAACAGCTCTCCCCGAAACGACCATCCCGGTTATCGCCATCCTTACCGGCTCAGGAGAAGACGCCACCCACATCGGCATTGGAGCCATCCTGGGAGCGCCCTTCATGCTGGCCACCCTGGCCATGCTGGTCACGGGCACCGCCGCGGTTGTCTGCAGGCACAATGGGAAAAAACGCGCTGTTATGCTTTGCGATCCCATCATCATCAGAAGGGACCTTTCCTTTTTCATCCTGGTGTACACAATTGCCCTGCTGGCCGCCTATCTGCCTTCCCATGAAGCAAAAGTGGCAGTCGCCGGTTTCCTTGTGCTGGCGTATGCCGTCTATGCCTATCACACCATCAGGGCCGGACAAACGCTGGCCGATGCGGACCTTGAACCCCTGTTATTCCGGAAATCAAGTCTTAACCCGCCCATATTCTGGGTCGTGCTGCAGGTCTGTATTGCGTTGGCCATAATCGTCATCGGAGCGCGCGCCTTCGTTAAGGCCATCTCCACAGTATCAGCCCTGTGGGGGGTGCCTGCCTTTGTGCTGGCATTGATCATCGCTCCCGTGGCCACCGAGCTCCCTGAAAAGTTCAACAGCATCGTCTGGGTCCGGCAGGGGAAAGACACGCTGGCCTTGGGGAACATCACCGGGGCAATGGTTTTTCAAAGCTCCGTCATCCCGGCCCTGGGTATTGTACTGACCCCCTGGAAACTCTCGCCGCTCGCCCTGTTAAGTGGTGCCCTGGCGCTGGTCTCAGCCATCGTGATCTTCCTCAACCTGCGGCTGAAAAACCGGATCAGGCCACGGCTGCTGATCGGCGTCGGCGCTCTGTACCTGGTCTTTTTTGCCGCCGTGGTCTTCTCCGGTGGAAGCCTTCATTAAAACCCTCATCAGAAAAAGGCTTTATTCCAACACTCCCGCGTACTTGCAGGTGATGTTGATCAGAGCAACCAACGCTTTGACGGCCATCCGCGCCACATCGGGGATCAGTTGGCCGTGCTCGTCGGTGGTGGCCAAACCGGTGGAAATATAAATGTTGGCGTCGTAGGCAATGGTTGGTATTACCCCCATCGCGCTCATGCCGCTCTGGAATATGTTGGTCCCTGAATACATGTCTTCAATGCTGAAGATGGGAATGCCAAATTTACCGCCGCGCCAGGTGCCTTCGTAGTTGATCTCTACGGCGGTGGAGTTGTATGATTTGCTGATGATTATGCCCTCTTTGAATTGCGGATCGATCGAGGCGAATTCTTCAACCACTATGTCGTAGAGGTCGTCAACCGGCTTCGTCAGCACCTCCGGTTTGTCTTTGAGCACCCGGAGCGCCGCCAGGGCACCGACCAGCGCTTCTTTACCCGGGTCGTTGGTAACATAGGCGGCTTTACCATAAGAGGCCGTTGTGCCGTAACGATCGCCATGCATGCCGACAGCCCGGCGGATCGGCACCATAAGCTCTTCTTTGCCGATGATCAGGCCGCACAGCGGAGAGCCGGTAGCCTTGTCCATGCTGTATATCATCACATCACAGCCATTCTTGGCGGGATTGGTCCCCACGAAAGGCAGGCCCCAGGCGTTGTCTACAACATAGGGGACGTTGTACTTGCGGGCGATTTCGGCTATCGCCTTCTGCAGCACAGGCACACCGTCCTTGTCTTTTATGGCATAGCCGTACCCGGGAGTCTCATACCCAAGGCTGGTAAACCCGCTCAGCATGGTCTTGTGGCGGTCGGCCGCCTCTTCCAGGATGGTTTTGGAGGCCGCCGGATCAACCTGGGTAAGCAGCGGTACAGGGTGGTACTTGATGCCGTGGACATCATACCGGGCTCCGGCCAGCGGCACTATTACTGTATCAAGGTTGTTCTGGCGCTTCCCGTAAAAGCCCAGTTCCCCGGCAGTAGACCCCCGGTCGGCGAAAATGTCCTTGTACCGGGGCGGGAACGGGCGACCGTAGCCGCCGTGGTGGTGAAGGTGTTTTTCATAGGGTGTGATGTACCTCGACCGGTAGTTGTCGCCGCGTCCCATGGCCGGCGGGGTAAACAGGGTGTCAAAGGTTATCCATAACCCTGCCTCGCAGGTGTTGACCGGAGCGGCATCCCACTCGTCCCCATACACCTCTTTGACAATCGCCCTGATTTCTTCGACATAGGTCGCCAGCGGCACTACTTTCCTGGCCTCGATCTCTCCCGCCTTGATGATGTCCTCCCTCAGGGGAGCCGGGCACCCGGAAATCGCTCCGGTCAACCCGAATTTGCCCTTGAGTTCTGCAGGGATCCCGATCTCTTCGGCGGCCTTTTTCGCCTCGGCGTAGATGTTGGGAATATTGGCCTGCAGGTGTTTGTACATTTGATGTTTGAATTTGAATTTAGCCATTCTAAACAACCCCTTTAATTTTATTGTTTATTGTTTTAAGATGAGCAATTTATACTCATCCAATTCAAAACGGCGTGATTCCTCAATCATGAATTACGGTTCCTCTTCCTCCCCTGCCGGGGTACGCTCCTTCGGCCACGCTCCCCAGCAGGCCGTCGTACAACGCTTGGACAAAATCCCCCTTGTCGGCCACGCTTTCCAGGACCTCCAGGATGCCCTCCGTAATCTTTTCAGCCCATTCCTCGGCTCGCCCTGTAGGCTTGATCCCGGCCCGGCCAAAGAAACGGAAGGCTTCCTGCACGGCCCTGAGCGTATCAGTCCTGGCCTGGGCCGAGATCGGACCGCCGGAATATGCCTCATCTGACGAGGCAATGGAAACGGCCTCCACCTCAAGCGACGACGCCAGGGCGGCATGCAGCGCGGTGGTTACCGACGATTGGACCCTGTCTTCGGTGTGGGTAAGAAAGCCGATCGGCGCCCCCGGCCAGATCGGGGCGTCAATGATGCGGCGCAAAGCAAACACTTTCGCCGCGTTGAAGTCGATGTAATTATCGTCCATCTGGCCGGAAATCATCACTTCCGGAGAATAGCAAAACAGCGGCTGCAGAATCGGCCTTCCTCCCAGACGCCGGCCGAGATGCGCGGTGATCAACATGCCGGCGAACGCCTTATGTGCTGGTACTCCGCACAGTTCCTCATTGGTGACCACATCAAAGGGAAGCTTGAACTTCACGGCATACTGGATCGCCTTGACGGCATCCACGGTCAGCCGGGCCGGGTCCGTTCCGCCCCCCAGAGAACCGTACGCAATGTTAATCTTCGTCAGGTCAGCGCCCGCTTTACCGGCCAGCAGCACGGTCTCCGGGGTGTTCAGACCCCGATGGGCCCTGACCTGCCACAAGGTATGCCGGCGCAGCGACGCTTTGATTCTTTTCAGGTTTTCAAAGGTGATGATGGAACCGTCTTCCTCGTGGGTGACGTATCCTTCCAAAAAGCCCTCGGTCCGCGCACCCCAGGAAGGGTCAAAATGTACAACCCCATCGGCGCCCCACGCTTCGCCTACTTTGATGTGGGCGACGTCCATAAAGGGACAACCCGTGCCGTACTGAATGAACACGACAGGCTTTTTCCTGCTGTGCTGGAGCACCTGCACGCTCATCCTCCTGCGTGTTTCCTGCACATAGTCCTCCAGCCGCTCAACCTCCTCGCCGGTCAGCCGCCTGGTTTTGGGCGGCAGTTCATTCTGTTCGTAAGCCTTCCTGATTCTGGGGTCGCACCACTGCAAGTATTGTTTTGCCAGGTCAGTCCCGTCTTTCCCCTCCGGGAGGCTCAGCATCTCTTCCTTCAGCTGGGCTCTCTTTACTGCCGGTGAGGTTTTCCCTTGCGACCACTTAATTATGGAATCCACTATCTTATCAAGCAGTTCTTCGATCCGTCGGTGATGATAGACGTAACTGAACCCTTCCGTCAGGTCAGCCTTTTGCTTGTTGGCGCCGCCCAATTCAGGCACGTATTCCCGGTCTTCCAGGAAGGCGATGACCTCTTCCGGGGTCGTCCCCGGCCCAAATCCCGCGTCATAGCCGAGCTCCTGGGCCAGTTCGGGCTTGATACTCATCCCGCCAATGGCAAGTTTAACCTTGTCCCGCAGTCCCGCAGCTTCAGCCAGGTCGACAAACCCGGACAGCAGCTCCGCCACCCCGTATCCCAGGGTGCGGCTGACCAGAACAGCGGAAACATCGTTGTCCAGCGCCGTCTTGATGATTTCTTCCGGCTGGTAATCAGGCGGCAGCAAGATGGTCTTATACCCCGCTTCATCCAGGGCCCGCTTCATGATCTTCAATCCGATATCGTGAACCGGGTCCAAGGGAGCAAGCAGCACCGGCCTGCTTTTATCCATTCCTTTCCCCCCCTTCCAGCCAACCGTAATGGTCGCCGGGCCTGAAGATATATCCCCTCGCCCGGACCCGGGCCCCTGGTCCCTGGTGCTGAATGAAAACAATGTCGGCGTCTTTCAGGCCGAAGCTCTCCAGGAGCTTTAACGCCAGGGCTTTACCTTCATTCTCGTCCTGGCAGACGAAAAATGTTTCCACATCTACCGCGTCCAATACCTTCCTGTAGTGGTCTTCCATCTTTCTCCTCTCCCTTCTACCTCATCAATGATGAGTAGATGTTGCCAAAAAAAATTTATGCAATGCACGCGGGCTTCAGTTGTTGTTAACCTTGTTCCAATACTTTTTGACGTCCCGGATCAGATTCTCGATATGATTGATCATTGCCTTTTCCGCCAGTTCCGGGTCATGCAGCTCGATCGCCCGGGCGATGTTGGCGTGGTCGAGCGATACCACGCTATGCACTTCTTTTCTGATATACTCCAACACCGGCGTAAGCTGGGCGTCCTGCCTGATCAGGTTCATGGCTCCTTCCAGGACCTTGTTGCGCGAAGCCTTGGCCAAAATGCGGTGGAAAGCGATGTCCTGCTCCGCAGCACCGCCCTTGGCGTGAGCCACTCTTTCCTTTTGCAGGCGCTGGATATACCACAACTCCTTAATCTCTTCGTCGGTGGCGTTAATCGCCGCCAGGCGGGCAATTTCCCTCTCGATGGCCCGGCGGGCCACCAGCACATCGATCAGCTCCTCCGGGGTCTTTGTCTCCAGCACTTTGAAAAACTCAAACCCCTGCTCGGTCCGCATCTTCTTGTCTTCGAGCTCTTTTAGCCTGCTCAGGCCTGCAGGCGACAGAATCCTTCCCTGGTATCCGACCTTGCTGGTATAGCCTATGCTGTCATAATTGGCCAGTATTCGCCCCGCCGTAGCCTCGCTGACCTCCCAGCCATAGTTCTTCAATTCTCGGCTAAGATAGCCGGACCCCACCGGAGACTCGCTCTGATGAATGGTGAGCAGGATCAGGTATTCCTGTCTTTCCTTATCTGTTAACATCAATGTCTCCTTAAACCCGCTGCTTTGGTTCTAAAGGCAGCCCGCTGCCCATTGCCTGCGGCTGTTCCGACAATAATATTTTATAGCATTTATGTTGAGAATACCAGCCTTTATTTGCATAAAATGATATCTTTACGGTTAAAGTTAAATAAATAAACAAGGAAAGCCTCACGGGTGGTTTCTTGCGCTGCCGTTTTCTGCTCCTGCTTTTCCTTATCGCCGTTTCGGTTGTCCTGACCGGCGGCCTGGCTGCTCCACAACCGCCTCAAGCCGGGCAACGGCCCCTGCTGGTTCTGCTGGTCCCCGGACTTGCTCTCGAAGACCTGCCGGGCCGGACCGCCTTACCCGGCCTGTTCGAAGGATCAGCCGTGGGTCTGATGAACTGTACAGGTGAAGGGCCTCGCGAACCGGCCGCTGCGTACCTCAGCCTTTCAGCCGGCTTCAGGGCCGCCTGCCCGGAAAAGGAGGGCGGGCTCAGTTTTCAGCAACACGAAATCCTTGAAGGCAGGAAGGCCAAAGATGTCTATTCTGCGTGGCTGGGCACTGAAGCACAGGACGCCGAGGTCGTCATGCCGCATTACAGGTCTATTCTAAAAGCCAATGCCGGCGGAGCCAAACCGGGACTGCTGGCCGATGCGCTGAAAGAGGCAGGGGTCCCTGTTCTGTTTATCGGCAACCAGGACCTGCCGGGCACGGTGTGGCGCCCGGGAGCCCTGGTGGCCGCTGACAGCAAGGGAACAATAACAGAAGGATGGGTCGATGCCCGCACCCGGATGGTGGATGATTCCTTTCCCACCTACTATATCACCAATTACCCTTTCTTTTATGAAAAAACCGCCGGGTTCTTAAAATGCGCGCCGCGGCCAGGCGTTGTTTTTTTGGACCTGGGGGACCTGGCCCGCCTGGACGCCGTCAGCGATTATCTTGCCCCGGAAGTTTACACCCGCAGCCGGGAATCGGCCCTAACCAGCATTATGGCCTTCATCGAACGCATTGCGGCGCTGGCTGATGAAACCGGAGCCTCGCTATTGCTCGTTGCGCCCTTCCCTAAAAAAACCGCCCTGCTTGCCGGAAATATGCTTACTCCCGTCATTTGTCGACTGCCGGGAGAGAGCGCCTCAATCTTGACCTCCGCCAGCACGAAACGGTTGGGCCTGGTGACCAATCTGGACATCGCGCCAACCATCCTTTCCCAGGCCGGCGTCTCGACCTTCCAGGGGTTTGCGGGCAGGCCGCTGCAGGCGGTCCCCAATCCCGCCCCCCTGCAATATTTGAAAAGCGTTCAGGACAGAGCCGTGACCAATCACCGGCACCGTCCCATATTTTTAAAACTTTATGTCCTGTTGCAAATCGCCGTGGTGTTTTTAGCCGCGTCCTTCGTTCTCCTGCGTCATTCCCTGCTTTACCGTATGGGCCCTCTGTTCCTGCTGTTGACGGGCGGGCCGCTGTTTTTCCTTCTCCTGCCTGTCGCCGGTCTGCTCGCCAGGGCTGCGACCCTTTTCTTATACGGCAGTTTAACCCTGCTCGTCTTGCAGAAACGAAAGCCCATAAGCCGGCTGGCCATCCTTTACCTTTCAACGGCAGCGGCCATAGCGCTTGACATCCTGCTGGGCGCCCCCCTTATGAAGTCATCCCTGCTGGGCTACGACCCAATCAGCGGGGCTCGCTATTACGGACTGGGAAACGAATACATGGGCGTACTCCTTGGTTCGTCCTCAATCGGCCTTGCCCTGCTGGCGGAAATACTGAACCGCAAATACCCCCGCTACAGCCGTTCCTATCGGCCAGCGCTCCTGCTTGCTTTCGGGTTTTTGACCATCCTGGTGGCTGCCCCGCAGTGGGGAACCAATGTGGGCGGCGCAATCTCCTTTGCTGCCAGCCTGGCGCTGCTTGCTTTCTCTCTTTGCGGCCCAAAACCGAACTTCAGGTTGCTGCTCGCGGCCGGTTTATGCTGTATAGCCGCCATCCTCATTTTATTTTATGCCGATCTTCATCGCCCGGCGGAAGTCCAGTCCCATATCGGCCTGACCGCCCGCATGGTCAGGGAAGAGGGTTTTTCCTCATTGTTGCCGGTCATCATCCGCAAGGTAAAGATGAATGCCAAACTGGTCCAGTATTCTCTCTGGACCAGGGTTTTCCTGTCTCTCCTGGGAGCCTCGGCGCTGATTTTCCGCCGTCCTCCAGGGGTGATCAAAACAATATTCTCTTCTTTTCCATACTTAAAGGCCGGATTCAACGCCGGCCTTGCCGGATGCTTCGCCGCCTTGCTGGTCAATGATTCGGGCATTGTTGCGGCCGCTGCCTGTTCCATCTATGTGGTCCTGACCCTTTTTTACCTTATTGCGGAACAAGCCGCTGAAAATTGAAAAATGGCGTATCGACGTATCAAAACAGGATTGGGTCGTGGTAAATATAAACATTCATCAGGAGGCCCAGCGCAATCATGTTGGCCAGCAGGGCGCTTCCCCCGTAACTCACGAACGGCAGCGGGATGCCGGTGATCGGCATGATGCCGATGGTCATGCCAATGTTCTGGAACACATGAAACGCGAACATGGAAACAACGCCTATCGCGATCAGGCTGCCGTAAACATCCTTTGCGTTCAGCGCTATGCGAATACCCCGGTAAATAAGCAGGAAAAAGAGCAACAGCAACAGAGCAGAGCCAAGGAAACCAAACTCCTCGGCCAGCACACTGAATATAAAGTCAGTCCACTGTTCAGGCAAGAAATCTCCCCGGGCCTGGGAACCGTGCCCCCAGCCTTTACCCAGCAAGCCGCCGGAACCTACGGCGATTTGGGACTGAATGACGTTCCAACCCCAACCCCTGGGATCGACAAGCGGATTAATAAACACCACCAGGCGCATCAGCTGGTAATCTTTGAGCGGCAGCCACAGCCCCCAGTGATAATGCGCATAAATGGCCAAACAGACGGAAGCAACGCCTCCTCCCAGCAGCGCGCCCAACAACAGAGGCGGTGCGCCGGCGGCCAGCAGCATCCCGAACATGATGGCCAGATATACTAGACCGGTACCCAGATCAGGCTGCTTAAGTATCAGCAGCAGCGGTACCGCCACATAGATAAAAACCGGCAGTAAATCCTTCAGTCTTCTCAGTTTGCCGACCCTGGGCACCAGAAAACTGGCCAGCCCCAAGATGAGCAGTATTTTGACGATCTCCGCCGGCTGGAATTTAAACGGTCCCAAAGGTATCCACGCCTGCGCCCCCTTGGTTTCTTTGCCGACAATCAAGACCGCGGCCAACAGCAGCAGGTTTAAGGCGTATATGTGCCGGCTGTAGTTGATAAACCTGCTGTAATCGAAAAAAAGAAGGGAAAAGAAGGCAGCCAGGCCGATCACCGCCCAGGCCGCCTGCCGAAGAACGTAGTTGGTGTTATACTTAACGCTGGCATTGTAGGTGGCGCTCTGCAAAACAAAGAAACCCATCACCAGGATGAGCGCCACTGTTATGAGCAGGACATAATCGATACTTTTGAGGATCTTGGAAAGCCGCATGCGAACACCCCTTCCGACATCCATTATACCTTGCCCGCTCCTGTTTTCAAAAGTATTTTGCAGGAAAAACACTGCACCGGGCGGTTTGCGCCGGTGCAGCGCTTCACAGGCTGGTCCTGGATGTCAGACGATGAATCTTGATGACGGGGATGTTGGGCTACCAGGGCGACAGATTTCTCGTCTTGTATTTAGCGAGACCTCGGTCCCGTTTTTGTCGATCTCCATGTAATTGGCAATGACCTTCAACATATCCTCTTTAAGGCATTCTAGTAGCTGTGGCGAAACGTTTGAACGATCATGCACCAGAACCAGGCGCAGCCTTTCTTTGGCCACGTTTTTACTGGAGGGAACATCTTTCCCCATCAGCTTGCTAAACAAATCCATCCCTGCCTACCTCCCGTCATCTAGCTCCTGAACCCAAGGAGTTTCTTCAGCTTGCCGAACAAAGTCTCTTCCAGCTCCAAAGAAATAAGCGGCACATGCTCTCCGGCAATTCTCCTGGCGATGTTGCGATAGGCCCGCCCCGCCCATGAATTGGCGTCGAGCACGGCCGGCTCTCCCCTGTTCGTGGAGACCACTATCGATTCATCCTCAGGCACAACCCCTAACAGGTCAATGGCCAGGATGTCAATCATGTCATTAATATCCATCATGTCGCCTTTCTTAACCATAACCGGGCGGATACGGTTGATGATCAGCCTGGGATTCTTCAGTTCCGACGCTTCCAACAGGCCGATGATCCTGTCCGCATCCCTTACTGCGGCAACTTCAGGGGTCGTCACCACCACCGCTTTTTCAGCTCCAGCTATGGCATTCCGAAATCCCTGTTCAATACCCGCCGGGCAGTCAATCAGCACATAATCGAATTCTTCCTTCAGTTCCCGGCACAGTTTTTTCATTTGATCAACGGTGACAGCCGTTTTATCCTTGGTTTGGGCGGCCGGCAATAGGACAAGGTGTTCGAAACGCTTGTCCCTGATCAGGGCCTGCTTTAACCGGCAATGGCCATTGGCGGCATCCACCAGGTCATACACTATCCGGTTCTCCAGGCCCATCACCACATCAAGGTTTCTTAGCCCGATATCGGTGTCCAGCAGCACCACCTTATAGCCCATCGAGGCCAAGGCAGTCCCGATATTGGCGGTTGTTGTCGTTTTGCCCACCCCGCCCTTGCCGGAAGTTATCACGATTACTTCGCCCATCAACTGATTCCTCCCAAAATATCGATATTGCTTGCCATATTGTTCCATTCCTTTACAATGACCATACCGTCCTGGATCCTGGCTATTTCCGGGCTTGAAGGTTTTTCATCTGGCGCGCAGGTGATATAGCCGGCAATCCGGAGCTGAGTCGGCTCAAGCCTCAGGGCAGCCACCCAAGCTTCCTCGTCTCCTTCCGCTCCCGCATGCACCGTCCCCAGCAGACTGCCCAGCACTAGAACAAAGCCGGCAGCCGCGATCTTGGAACCAGGCTTGACATTTCCAAAAACAATGACATTCCCGGCAAAGGTAACATCCTGGCCGGAACGTATGCTGCGGGTGACGACAAGCGTCGGCATCCTGCTGATTTTCTCATTCAGGTACAGGCCGCCCTCTTTCGCCTTTAACCGGTGAGCGTTAGCTTTGGCGCTCTCTCTGGCTGCGCTTCCCGTTTTCAAGCAGCCTATCTTCAGGCCGCTTCCTTCCACAACCTCCCACAGCCCGCTTACCTGTTCCGGGGACAGCCGCCGTTTTCCCAGCTCCAATATGACGGTGGCCCCTTCGAAAAAGACCCCGTTCTTGCCGTTGAGCCGTTCCCGAAGGTCCGCAAGCACATCTTCCCACCGTGCCTGCTCGTCTAAAAACACCGTCAGACCGTCTCTGCTGCCCTTGATCACCGCGAATTCCTTCCTCATCAAGCCGTTTATGTTCCCCCTCCTGTCCTGCTAACTCTATGTTCGCTATAAAATTGCCAAATCCCTGCCGGCCCACAAGAAAAAAACGGGCTTTTTTCCCCGTTTATATAGCATGAATTTACATTATTCTCAACCGTCACTCACGGCCACCCTGTGCCCCTTCAGCAGCCGTCCCGCTTTGAGTCTCGACGGCCTCCGCCGAAGCTGCCCCGCCGGACGGCCGGTCGGTCGTCGCCTGGTTGAGCTTTAATTCCACGGGCTTAACCCCGAAATACTGCTCGAAAACCGCCTTGGCAACCAGGCCGATGGAGCCGGCGCCGCTCCATCCGTGTTCGATAACTCCGGCAAAGGCCACCTGCGGGTTATCAGCAGGAGCATAGGCTATAAACAGGCCGTCATAGTCATTTTTCCCGTAGCCCGCCCTTCCCGGCTGGGCTGTGCCTGTTTTGGCCGCCACTTTAATGTTCGCGGGAAAGTGTTTAAAGAGAGAATACGCGGTCCCTCCCGGCGAAGTTACTGCCTCCATGGCTTTACGGGTTTCCTCCAGCGTCCGGGGCGCCATGGAAACCTGTTTAACCAGTTCTGGCTTAAACTCCTGGACGATTTGCCCGTCGGGACTTACAATCTTTTCTACCGTGTAAGGCTTATAGCGTTTCCCGCCATTGGCCAGCGTGGCAACATAGTTGGCCAGGCCGATAACCGTGTACTGGTTATAGCCCTGGCCGATGCCGGTATTATATGTGTCCCATTCATGCCACTGGGTATAGTGGTCGAGCTGGCTCTTCCTCTCTAGCTCCCAGGCCCTCTTTTTGCTGTTCAGTTCACTCTCCAGCCTCTTTTTTTCCTGTTCCGAGGAGGACAGGGAGATTTTTTCGCCGTATTCTTTCTCCAGGGCTGCGATCTTGTCATCGATGTTCTTGTTTATCCTGTTCGCCCTCAGGTTGAATTCCATCGCCTGCCAGCCCGGGCCCGGCAGGAGCCCGCTGCTTTCATACGGCAGATCGATCCCTGTAGGCGCGCCCAGGCCGAAATCGGCTCCAACCCTGGCGATCTGGTTTATTCCGGCCCTCCTGGCCATTTCCTGAAAATATACGTTGCACGATCGGGCCATGGCGGAATAATAGTTAACTGCCCCGTGGACCCCCCAGCACTTGATGTACGGAGGATTCCAGTACTTCCCAGTACAAACGACCGTATCACGGGGGTTCATTTCGCCTGACTCCAGGGCGGCCATCCCGGTGATGGGCTTAAAAGTTGAACCCGGAACGTAACTGCCCTGGATGGCCCTGTTGTTCAGCGCCGTAGGCAGGTTGCGAAAATAGTAGTCCACCTTGTCCTGGCTGAGCGGCTTGCCGTTGAAATCCTCCGGGTTGAGCACCGGCCGGCTGGTCATGGCCAGGACCTTGCCGGTATTAACATCAAGCAAAACGGCAGCTCCGGCCTGGGCTTCGGGGTGTTCTTTCTGCACTTTGGCCAGGGTCTCGTCAAAGGATTTTTCCAGGGCCTGCTGGAGTTCCAGGTCAATGGTCAACACCAGCTTATTCCCTGAAACCGGAGGAATCGTCCTGACTTCCCTGACCGGCCGGTTTTTTGCAGTTACTTCCATCTGGCGGTAGCCATTTTTCCCGCGCAGGTAATGCTCGTATGCCTTTTCCACGCCGCTTTTCCCCACCAGATCCCCCAGGCCGTAATCTTCGAACCCAGGCTTGTCCAGTTCTTCCTTGATTGAATGGACATATCCCAGAAGATGACCGGCCAGCGTCCCGTACGGGTACGAACGCTGCGGCTGGGCAGATATATTCACGCCGGGCAAGTCGCGCCGCCGCTCTTCGATGGCCGTGATCGTCTCCACCGAAATGTCTCTCTTGATGATGATTGGTTCAAACAGCCTGTTCTTTTGCTGGTTAATGGCGTTTTTAATGCTCACGAAGGTTATTTCCGGGTCGTCCAGAATCTCAACCAGCCTGTTGATGACCTCGTCCATATCCTGGTCCTTTAATCCCAAATAGTCTAAGGACAGGTTAAACACCGACCGGTTGGTGGCTAAAACCCTGCCTTGGCGATCAACAATCTCACCGCGCGGGGCCGGCTCGACAATCAGGCGCATAGTGTTCGAGACCGCCTGGATGCGATAGATTTCAGCCTTGAAAATCTGCAGCCAGGCAATACGCAACATCAGGACGCCAAAGACGATTACCGTCATCCACAGGTAAATGCGCAGACTCTTTTCCACAACCAGCCTTGTTTTCTTTTCTTCTCCCACCGGGTATTACCTCCAAAATTCCAGCCGGCATCTTCAACCACGCTTCAAGAAAACCGGTCCCAAAACCTGGGGTTGATCCGGCTGTCATCAAACCGGGACGCAAAGCGAAAAAAGCGCGGGTAAATGAATGGCACCAGACAGGTATTGTAAACGGCCAGTGGAACGGTGATCCCCAGCCACATGCCGACGCTCCACTGGTGCCCGAGCGCCTTGCCGGCCAGAAAATACAGCGTACTGTCAACAAACGTCCCCGCCAAAACCGAGATCAGGGGGATCAACAGGTTTTCGCTGAATGCCCCGCTGGACAGCCATCCAGCCAGAAACGAGGTAACGCCTTTGGAAAAGGCGTTCATGCCGATAAACCGGCCCAGGCAAACGTCCTCCAACAGGCCCAACAGAAATCCGATCATTGTGCCTCGTCGCGGTCCGCAGACGATGCTATAAAATATTGCCAAAATTAAAACAAAATCAGGCTTAACCCCGGCCACAGCTAGATGAACAAAGACCGTGCCCTGCAGGACCAGTCCGATCATGGCCAATAGAAAAAGCTTGGCATAATCTCTCATGGGCCGACGCTCCCCGCCGGCAAATACTGTCCGCTGCCGATCACCTTCATGATCACGAATACCTCTTCCAGGCGGGAAAAATCAACAAACGGACGGACCAGGGCGTTCTTGACCACCTTGCTCGGATCAAGCGTGACCTCAGTTATGGTACCGATACGGATACCGGCTGGATACAGCCCCCCCAGGCCGGAAGTGATAATCGTCTGGCCCTTTTCAAGAGGCGTTTCGTGCGGCAGGTGGATCATTTGCAGGCAATCGGACCTGCCCATTCCCACCACCACGCCCGGGGTCACCCGGGTTTCCAGGACCCTGGCCCCGACACCGCTTTCCGTATCAAGAACCAGCAGCACCTCGGCCGTATTGGCGGTGGTATTGATGACGATGCCTACCAGCCCTGCCGGGGTGACTACCGCCATGTTTTTTTTCACACCATGCTTTTGGCCCCGGTTTATGACAATGGTCTTGTGCCAGTTCCCTGGATCGCGACCGATAACCTTGGCCAGGGCCAGTTCATAGGCGGCACCGGCTTCTTGCCGGTAATTCAGAAGCTCGCGCAGGCGCTCGTTCTCCATCTCCTTTTCCGCAAGGGCGTTTGCCCTTTCTTCCAGAACCTCAAGCCGCCTTTTCAGTTCCTCGTTCTCGCGCCGCAGCGCCTTATTGTCGCTGAAATAAGCCAGCAGGCCGCTCACACCGCCTGCCATTCTGGACAGGCCGCTTTCCAGGGGGGCAACCGCCTCTCTTACAGCGCGGGTAACAGGAAAAAGGGCAGTCGTTTCCCCTGCCGTCACCTTCATCACGCCAAACAGCGCCAGCAATCCCAATACCAAAATACCTGTCAACACGGCCCCTTTTTTCACGTCTAGCGGTTCCCACCTAACCTATTCTTCTATTTGGGATGAACAGCCTCTTCAAGGTGTCAATGTTCTCCAGGGCTCTCCCCGCCCCGATCGCCACCGCCGAAAGCGGCTCCTCCGTCAAAAAAACCGGCATGCCGGTCTCGCGACTGATCAGGGTGCTCAGCCCGTTTAACAGCGATCCGCCTCCCGCCATGACAATACCCCGGTCCATAATGTCCGCCGACAGTTCGGGCGGCGATTTTTCCAGGCAAACCCTGATGGCTTCCAAAATGGCGCCTACCGGTTCCGACAAGGCTTCGCTTATTTCCTGGGATTCAATGTTGATCAGCTTCGGCAGTCCTGACACCAGGTCCCTGCCTCTCACCTGGTAGGTCTTTTTCTCAGGCAGTTTCAAGGCGGAGCCGATGTTGATCTTGATTTCCTCCGCCGTCCGTTCCCCAATCATCAGGTTATAGGTGCGCTTGATGTAATTGATGATCGCTTCGTCCATCTCATCCCCGCCTACGCGGATGCTCCGGCTGGTGACAATGCCTCCGAGGGATATTATGGCCACATCCGTTGTCCCACCACCGATATCGACAATCATGTTGCCGGTGGGTTCGTAGATGGGCAGCCCGGCGCCAATGGCTGCGGCCATCGGTTCCTCAATCAGGTATGCCTCCCTGGCCCCTGCCTGTATGGCCGCTTCCTTTACGGCCCGTTCCTCCACCGTGGTGACGCCTGCCGGCACGCAGATCACCACCCGGGGGCGGGTCAGGTAGTTCAGGTTCCTTTTAAGCGCTTTCCTGATGAAATAGCGGAGCATGGTGTGCGTAACGTCAAAATCCGCAATAACGCCGTCTTTCATGGGACGGACAGCAACAATGTTTCCCGGTGTCCTGCCGATCATCGACTTGGCTTCGCTGCCCACCGCCAGTACCGACCCGGTTTCTTTTTGTATGGCCACTACGGAAGGCTCGCTGAGTACAATACCCTTGCCCTTGATATAGACGAGGGTATTGGCCGTGCCCAAGTCAATACCTAGATCTCTGCTGAAAAACATTGATGTCGAGTTCTCCTTCCTGAATTTGGAATTATGCTAATAGTTTAACCTAAATGTACCCTTTTTCTTTCATGCTCAAAAAATTATTGTGCCCGATGATCAGGTGATCGACGACCTCGATTCCCAACAGGCTGCCGGCCTCGCACAGGCGCCGCGTTATTTCCAGGTCTTCCTGGCTCGGCCTGGTGTCGCCGCTGGGATGGTTGTGCACCAGGATCAGGCTGGACGCGTTTCTTTTGAGCGGGAGCTTGAATACCTCCCGGGGATGAACGATGGAAGAGTTCAGGCTGCCTACGGAAACCGTGTCGATGACCATCACCCGGTTCTTGGTGTTGAGGTTAATCACCTTAAAATGCTCCCGGTCCAGGTACGACATCTCCCCCATGACAAGGCCCGCTGCATCCTGCGGGCAATGGATGGCTGGCTGGGGGCCCAAGCTCTGCCTGGCCAAGCGTTTGCTCAATTCCACGGCCGCCTTCAACTGGGCGGCTTTAGCCAGCCCCATGCCCCGCTGATAGCTTAGCTCCTCGGTACCAGCCCTGGCCACATAGCTCAACCCGCCATTAGCCAGGAGGTCCTGGGCCATCTCCAGGGCGGTTCGGTCTTTTGTCCCGGTCCGGAGTAAAATGGCCACCAGTTCCTGGTCCGATAAGGCCTCGGGTCCATACATCAGCAGTTTTTCGCGCGGCCTCGTTTCAACAGGATAATCTTTGATCGACATGCGGGTCTCTTTGATCAGCTCTTTTTTATTATTTTCATTCAACCGGACGTTCCCCCCAGGATGGGGATCCCGCAATTGCGCAGGATCTGCATGGTCTTGACCAGCGGAAGCCCCACAACATTGTAATAACAGCCCTCTATTCTTTCCACCAACAGGGCCCCCAGGCCCTGAATCCCATAAGCGCCGGCTTTGTCCATCGGCTCCCCGCTGTTTACATAAGCCTGTATCTCCCAATCGGCAAGCTGGCGGAAAAATACGCTGGTTACTTCCACGTCCTGGTAAATACCGGCGCGGACAGCGCCGCCGCCGGCCGGACGTTCGACCACACATACGCCGGTCATCACCTGATGAACGCGGCCGGAAAGCAAAGCCAGCATCTCTGCCGCTTCCCGCACATCCTTCGGCTTCCCCAGGACCCTGTCGTCCAAAACAACCAATGTATCGGCGGCCAGGACCACGTCTCCGGGCCGGGACGGTACAGCCAGGGCTTTAGTTCTGGCCAGCCGCTTCACCCATTCCTGAAAAGGCGCAGAGGGTTCGCCTTCTTCCACCCCTGCCGGAGCGACAGTGAAGGCAAGGCCAAGCCGCTCAAGCAGCTCAGCCCTTCTCGGCGAACCTGAGGCCAGGATCAAAGGCATCCGTCGTCGCTCCCTCCGGGCTTAAAGCCTGAAATAAACGACCAGGGCCAGGAGAAACCCGATTATGCTGGCCACATTCAGTTTCAGCAGCAGGCCGAAGGTCAACTTAATCACCAGCAGGTCGACTGTGGTCGGGGCCAGCCCTATAGCCTGGAAACTCTGGTTCAAAACGGGCAAAACCCCGCCGAAGGCAGCGCCCAGCAGGCTGCTGACCAGCCCGCCGATCACCAGAAGGATCAATAAGACCCAGGGGTTCCTCGGAGCGTTATATCCTTTCAACAAATAAGCCTCCTTCGCTCGGTCATCACATCTCAGTTTAACACTCGCCGGCAGCGCAAACAAGCAAGACTATCATGCTAAATCATGGAAGCGCCTTGCAACTCTTTCTCTTTTTCCGCCAAAAATTCCTGCAGCCAGCACATCACTTCCGGATGATTGAGCGACACACCCTCCAGGGCGGCCCTGATCTCTCGCGTATCAAGGCAGAAACTCCGGCCGTCGAAATCATGCCGGTAACAAAAATCAACGCCCGGTGCTCCCTGAATGAGCGCCGTCATGGTCGACGGCATATCGCCCAGGGGCACCCTGTCGATATGGTCCCACTGGAACACAGCAACAACCGTTGTGCCGCTACCCGGCTGCGAGGCAATGGAAAAGCTCCCCCCGCAGGCCAGGGCGTTGGCCTTAAGCAGCGAAAGCCCCAGCCCTACCCGGCGCGTTTTCCTTGTCGTATAAAACGGGTCCGCCGCCTTTTGCACCTCGTGTTCATCCATCCCGCGGCCGTTGTCCTTAATCTCCATGTGCAGCAGGTTGTTTCGGGTGTCCTCGCGGACCGTTATTTCAACCCTTGTCGCCCCGGCCTCAAGGGAATTGCGTGCTATGTCCAGGATATGCAGGGAAAGCTCGCGCATGGCACCTCCGCATTACCGCAACAAAGTGCGGATATAACGCCCGCCCTCGCCCTGCAGGGCTTTCTTTAACTCTTGGACCGTGCACTCCGCCATGAACGCAAAACAGCGGGGGCAGGTCATATCTGCCAGGTAATGGGCATCAGACGAGACCACGCAGGTCAGCCTTCTCTCCTGCAACTCCTTCAGCAAAAGCGGGCTGCAAGGAAGGTGGGGCGCAAGCTCGCCCCCGTCCAGCGCAAGGCCCGGCGGTATTCGTCCCAGATGCCCCCACAGGCTGAACGCTTGCCGGTTGAGATGGGCTGCAATGCATAGCCCTCCCCGCCTGTGGACCTCATCAACCGCCTTTTCCACCGGAAGACCGGTGCCTGCCAGCAGCGGCCGCTCCAGCCGGCCGGTCCTGTTTCCTTCCCTGTCAACCAAGTCCTGATTGCCCCACCCGGCCCCGCCAGCGAAGGAGGGGAGGGTGACGTAAACGGTTTCCTGCAAGTCCAGCGCCTGTTCCAGGCGGTCAAAAAGGCAGACCAGGTGAATATCCTCCCTGGTTTGCAGTTCCATACCCGGGATTACCACAATCCCTTTCTCCCGCCCTTTATCCATAAAGGCGGCGGCATTACCCGCCGTATTATGGTCAGTGACCGCTAGGGCATCATAGCCGAGCTCCAGCGCTCTTTCCAGGACTGCGGGAGGGGTCATTTCATCGCCGCCGCACGGCGATAAGCACGAGTGGAGATGAAGATCAATGGCCCATTCTTTCATGGCCGTTGCCTTCCCACCCCGCAGTCATAAAGGACGCAAGCCGCCCGATAGGCGCTCTCACTGGTGCTGAGCAACGGGATCCCTTCCTCCCTGGCCTTTTGTAGGGTGTCCGCCTGCGGCTTGTGCCCTTCCACGATTATTACTCCAGCCAAGTCCAAGAGCC
>Ga0067045_1028450_pt1 | contig 33153 bp, 33 predicted proteins | sample TerdegcTABiofilm_FD_59184 | JGI IMG/M metagenome (GOLD analysis project Ga0067045, IMG submission 59184) | Combined Assembly of (Gp0054472, Gp0054536) Wastewater bioreactor microbial communities from Singapore -Terephthalate degrading...
AGGCTGGCGGACCTCCTGGCCAAGGCCGCGGAAGAGGCCCGGAAGGCTGCGGACCAGTGAGCCGCCGATCCCGGGCGGAGGTTCGAACCGTCTAGTAGAACATCCGGATGTCTTCGGTTCGGGACTTGTGGCGCATCTTGAAGTACACGACGTTGGAGGCGCGCCGGTACAGGTAGCCCGAGGCGTTGTAGTTCTCGAAGGCCGGGTCCATGGGGTAATCCAAGCCGTAGAGCTGCATCTTGGCGAAGGGCTTGACCCCGTAGGCCGCGACGTAATGGACGCCCTGCTCGGGGAACTCCAGGGTCCAGACCATCCGCTCCGGGGCGGCGGAAATCGAGACGGCGGGCGAGCAGGTCCACATCCAGGCCCCGGGCCCGACCTCCTTGAAGAAGGACACCTCCCGGGGATAGTACGGATTCCCCGCCACCAGGGGGTAGGCCTCCTCGGGCGCCAGGACTTCCGATCGGTCCGCCACGGCCCCGTTGCGGACTACGACGGTCCGGGGAAGGAAGCCCAGGGGATCCGCCAGGCGAAGGGCGCCCAGGACCAGGCTCTGTCCTATCCCCGTGAATATGGGCTTGGCCGTGGACTCGCCCAGGCGGATCAGGGACAGGCCGGCGCGGATGGAGGTTTCCAGAACCGAAGACCCCTCCGGGGCGGTGGTCAGGAGGTAGCCCTCCCCCGCACGGGATACGGCCGGAAGAATCTGGCGTTCCGCGATCCCCGCGAACCGGGCGAAGGGGTTTTCCCCCGCCGGGAATAGATCCTCGGCCTCCGCCCAGGCGGCAAGCCCCCCGGCGGCCTGGGCCACCGTGAGGGAAGCGAGGTCCAGGGACCCGGCCATCTGGAAGGCGTCCCGGGCCAGGGCGTAGGGCGCTCGGTCAAGGAGGAAACGGACCAGGCCCGGTTTTTCAAGCAGGGACGGGTTTCTCGCCTGGACCAGGCGCTCGATCCGCTTGACTTCCAGGAGATCCGCTTCCTCGAAGGCGCGCATCCGCTCCACCGTGCGGCCCAGGAAGGGTACGGAAAGGTAGGTAAGGGAGGAAGGGTACAGGGTGTTGGCCGTCTGCACGCGCTCGAAGGCGGAGGGACCCTGGCCGCGGTACCAGGCCTCGGCCAGGTACGCGGTCAGGGCGAGCTCGGAGAAGGTCGCCTTGCCGGCCGCGTCCTTCCATTCCACGGTACCCGGAAGGAACCGGTCGGATGAAAGCCCCTTCCAGACCTTGTCCCGATAGGCGGCGATCTCGCGCTGGAAGGCCGCGGGGTCCAGGGCTGCCTGATCCAGGAACCGCAGGGCGGCAGTCTGGGTCCCTTCCTGGGCCTTGGCCAAGGCAAGGGGGAGAATTCGTCCGCGGACGAAGGGCAGGGACAGGGTTTTCCGATCCGGGGACAGAGCCCCCTCCGGGGCATCCAGGACAAAGCGGCCGGCGCTTCCGGACAAGAAATACGTCTTGGCTTCCTGGGAAAGCCGGGTCCGGCGCGCGGGGGCTACGGATACGGATACGTCCTTCAGGGGACCGGTCCTTCGGGCGAACTCGAATGTGGCCCGGGAACTGGGTTCGCCCGAAGAGCGGGCCCGGAGTTCGATCCCGTCGGTGAACAGGATCAAAAATCCGTCCTTCGTCTCCTGGAAGGACTTGGGCAGGGCCGTTCGCGAGCTGCCGTCCTGGGCCGTCCATCCCAGGGGTTTGGATTGGGAAAAGGTGAGGACGAGCCCCCCGAAGCCGAGGCTCCCGGAGACGAGGGACCCTTCCTGGTCCCCCGCCCGCCCTCTCAGCGTGAAGCCCGAAGATATCCGGGTGAAGTCGCCGCCTTCCCGGAATTGAAGGAGGACCAAGCCGAGGAGTATGCCGATATAGAGAACGGCGAGGGCCAAGCCCCGTCCGAACGCGCCTATTTTCATGGTATGGCCGGACTCTAGCAGGTTTTCCCCCCGATTGCAACCTGGACGCGATCTTGCGCGGGATCCCGGAAACCCGTACCATGGGCGTTCCCAGATTCCAGAAAACGGAGAATCCAGATGCGAGGAACCCGAATCATTCCCGCCGCCCTCCTGGCCGCCGCCGTCCTGCTGGCCGCATCCTGCGCGGGGGGTCCGGAGCGTCCGCCCGCCCCCGAGAAGGCCCCGGAACCGGCCTTGAGCCCCCGGGAGCGGGAGATCCGGAGCATGGAAACCCTTTCGGACCTGCTTTCCAAGGGGGATTTTTCGGCGGCCGAATCCCGGCTAAGGACCCTGATCGCGGAGAATCCCGAGAAGGGCGAATACCGCATTCTGTTGTCCTCCGTCCTGATTTCCGCGGGCAAGATCCCGGAAGCCCGCGCCGCGGCGGCCGAAGCCGTTTCCGCGGCCCCCGCCGATCCAGCGGCCTTGATGGCCGCCGCCCAGGTGGAACGCTACGCCGGGGACGACAAGGCCCTCCGTTCGGCCCTGGACAAGGTGCTGGCGATCCAGCCGGCTAATTCGGAAGCCCTGGCGGCCTATGGAGACTCCTGGTACGCCGGCAAGAACTACACGAAGGCGGAGGAACTCTATCGCAGGAGCCTGGCCGCGGATCCGGGCAACCTCACGAGCCTGCTGGGCCTGGGAAGGACCCTGATGATCCGGGACAAGCCCGCGGAGGCGGAAATCCTCCTGAACCGGGCCGTACAAGTCCATCCCTCATCCTCCCAAGCCCGGGCGGATCGGAGCCGTGTCCTCTACCGGCGAGGGAAATACGAGGAGAGCCTCGCGGATCTGGACGAGGCGATCCGCCTGGACCCGGCCGTTCCCTGGTACCGTATCGAGCGGGGACGCTTCCGGTTGGACCTGGGCCGCCTGGACGAGGCGCGGGCGGACTTCGACGAGGCGATTCGCCTGGATCCGGACTACTTCCTCCCCTACGTGTACCGGGCGGGCATGCTGGAGCAGGCGGGACGGGACGAGGAAGCCCGGGCCGATTACCGCAGGATCGCGGCCGTATACCCGGACTACTGGTACGCCTTCGAGTCCATCGGCGCGACCTCCTTCCGGCTGGGGGACTTCCCGTCGGCCCGGGAGGGTTTCGAGAAGGCCCTCTCCTACTCTCCGGGGCGCATGGAATACGGGGTCCTGGCGGTCATCTCGGCCTATCGGGCGGGTCAGAACGCGGAAGGCAAGGCCCTGGCCGCCCGGTACCTGTCCCGGGTGAACCGGGAGACCGGGAATCTCTACTGGCTCATCCTTCGGCTCCTCCTGGACAGGAACGACGCGGTCTCGGAGCTGGAAACGAAGATCCCCGCGGAGAGGAGCCTCGACACGCGGGCGGAAATGCTGTTCTATCTCGGTCAGTACTGGATCCTCCAGGGTAAGGACTCCCTGGGAACCCGCTACCTCCTCCTGGCCAAGGAGATGGGGCGGGAGGGTATACTGGAATACCGCCTCATGGAGCGGGAACTGGAACGCCTGGCCCCGAAGCCCTGACGCCGAATCCGGAAGGGCGCCGGTCCCCGAGATCGACGCGCTTCCAGGGCGGAATTCGTTCGATTCTGGAGCGTATGATGCAGAACATTCGCCGTTTGGAGCTCGGAGGCAGGACCTTCGTCCTGGTGGGCACGGCCCACGTCTCCCGGGATAGCATCGACGAGGTCTCCGCCGTCATCGAGTCCGAGAGCCCCGGGCGCGTCTGCGTCGAGCTGGACGAGGGTCGGTACCGGTCCATGACCAAGGCCGCTTCCTGGGAAAGCCTGGACATCGGGAAGGTTCTCCGGGAAGGGAAGGGCTTCCTTCTCTTGGCCAATCTGGCTCTGGCGTCCTTCCAGCGCCGCCTGGGCGGCGATATCGGAATCAAGCCCGGCGCGGAAATGCTGGCGGCCGTGGACGCGGCCGAGCGTCTGGGCATCCCCTGGAGCCTCTGCGACCGGGAAGTGCAGACCACCCTGAGAAGGGCCTGGGGTCGATCGGGGCTCTGGGGTAAATCCAAGCTCCTGGCCAGCCTTCTGTCCGGGGTCCTGACGAACGAAAAACTATCCGCCGAGGAAGTGGAAAAACTCAAGGAGCGGGACGAGCTGGACGGGATGATGCGGGAGCTTGCGGAGTATATGCCCTCGGTCAAGGAAGTCCTGATCGACGAGAGGGACCGCTATTTGGCCGCCCGGATTTTCGCCCAACCCGAGGCTTCCCTGGTCGCCGTGGTCGGGGCGGGGCACCTGGACGGTCTGGAGAGCTGGCTGCGCAGGTTTTCCGCCGGGGAGGCGAGTGTCGACGTATCGGATCTGGAAATCGTTCCGCCCCCCTCCACCCTTTCCCGGGCCTTGGGTTGGATCCTTCCCCTGGTCCTGCTCGGGCTGATCGCCGCCGGGTTCTTTCGCTCCGGTGCGGAGGTGAGCCTGCGCATGCTTATCCAGTGGGTGCTCTGGAACGGTTCCCTGGCCGCCCTGGGTTCGGCCCTCTGCATGGCTCACCCGTTGACCATCCTGGCCTCCTTCCTGAGCGCACCGGCGGCCACCCTCAATCCCTTGGTGGGGGTCGGGATGTTCGCGGGCCTTGTGGAAGCCTTCCTGCGCAAGCCCTCGGTCCGGGACTTCGAGACCTTGAACGAGGATATCTCGACCTTGAAAGGGTTCTATCGCAACCGGGTGACCCACATCCTGCTGATCTTCTTCCTGTCCAGCCTTGGAGGAGCCCTGGGCAACTTCATCAGTATCCCCGTATTGGCCGGGGGACTATAACTCCCGGGGTGGTACGCCCTTGACGGGGGCGTTCGCCTGCGCTATACATGAATATATGTTCATATATTCATGTATAGCGGACAGTCCGCGCCGGATACGGGGGTGCCCCTGTGGGCGCATCGGATAAAGCCGCCCTCTGCGGGTGCCGGATCGTCCATGAGGATCGCGTCGCCCGGGCCCGGGAAGCCCAGATCCCCGCGGCCCGCCTGATCCGCATGGGAGAGCTCTTCAAGGTCTTCTCGGACCCTTCCCGCCTGCGTATCCTGGGCGCCCTGGCCTCGGAGGAGCTCTGCGTCTGCGACCTGGCGTCGGCCCTGGACATGTCCCAGTCCGCCATGAGCCACCAGCTGGCGGTCCTTAAGCGGTCCCGCCTGGTCCGGTACCGCCGGGACGGGAAAACCGTATTCTATTCCCTGGACGACGACCACGTACGCCAGATCCTGGCCGTCGCCTCCGAGCACTTGGCCGAAGAGGACGGGATCCGTGGAAGCCGATAGCGGTTACGAATGCTCCTGCGGAGCGTGCTCCGGGTCGGCGGAAGGCGTCGTAGAACCCCGAGTCCCCGAAGGCGGAGCCGGTTCCCGATCCGCCGATCCCGCCCTAGTCCGGGAAGGGATCTTCCTGGGGGCCTCCTGTCTGATCGCCGGCGCGGGGTTCCTTGTCGAATCCGAGGCTTTCGGACTCTCCGCGCCGGCCGGGGGTTCCCCGGCGCTTGCGCTTTTCGCCGGCGCCTACCTCCTGGCGGGGTGGAAGGTGATCGTCGGAGCGCTCCGGAACCTCCGGGCGGGACGCCCGTTCGACGAGCTCTTCCTGATGAGCCTCTCGACGATCGGGGCTTTCCTGATCGGCCACCCCGAGGAAGCCGTAGGGGTGATGGTCTTCTACAAGATCGGCGAGATCCTCCAGGAATCCGCGGTCCTGCGGAGCCGATCGTCGATCCGGGCGGTCCTGTCCCTTAGGCCGGACTCCGCTCGAGTTCTTAGGGAGGGGCGAACGATCCTCCTCCGGCCCGAGGAGGTCCGGGTGGGCGAGCTCGTCCGGGTCCGTCCGGGCGAGCGAGTGCCCCTGGACGGGGTCGTGGAGCACGGCGAGGGCTGGGTGGACGCGGGGGCCCTGACCGGGGAGTCCCGGCCCCGGCGAGGGGCTCCCGGCACCGAGATCCTGGCCGGGTCGATCGCCCGGGAGGGGGAACTCACGGTCCGCGCGACCCGGCCGGCCTCGGAATCCTACGCGGCCCGTATCGTGGACCTGGTGGAGAACGCGGCCCACGCCAAGGCCCGTCCGGAGAGGTTCATCACCCGGTTCGCCCGGTGGTACACCCCCGCGGTGGTGGCGGCCGCCGCCGCCCTGGCCTTCCTGCCCCCCCTCCTCGTCCCCGGGCAGGAACTGTCCGTCTGGGGATACCGGGCCCTGGTGTTGCTGGTCATCTCCTGCCCCTGCGCCCTGGTCCTGAGCGTGCCCCTGGGGTATTTCGCGGGGCTCGGTGGCGCGGCTCGCCGGGGCATCCTGGTCAAGGGTTCCCGGGTGTTCGAAAGCCTCGCGGAGGCCCGAACAGTGGCCTTCGACAAGACCGGGACCCTGACCCGAGGCGAGTTCGAGGTGCGGGCCGTGCTCCCCCAAGAAGGCCGCGGGGAGCTCGAGATCCTGGCCGTCGCTGCCTGGGCGGAATCGGGATCCAACCATCCCATCGCGGCGGCCCTGGGCAGGGAAGCCGCCCGCCGGGGCGCTCGCCTGAGCCCCGACGAGGACGGTCCCGTCCTGCGCCGCGAGGTCCCGGGTCGGGGCGTCTCGGCGCGGAACGGGAAGCTCCGGATCCTGGCCGGATGCGCGGCCTTCCTGGCCGAGGAGGGCGTCGCCCTCCCGGAGGCTGCCGTGGAGCCCGAACCGGGCGCCGGGACCGAGGTCCTTGTGGCGGTCGACGACGTCTACGCCGGAAGCATCCTCCTGGGTGATGCCCTGAAGCCCGACGCCCGAGAAGCGTTGGAGAAGCTCCGATCCCTGGGGGTCCGGCGCTTAGTCCTGCTGACCGGGGACGCCCGGGAACCGGCCCACGAGGCTGCCTCGGAGCTCGGCATAGACGAAGTCCACTTCGGACTCTTGCCCCACGAGAAGCTCGACCGGCTGGAGAACCTGCTGTCCGACCGCGAGGGGAACGCGGGCGCGGTCCTCTTCGTGGGGGACGGAATCAACGACGCCCCGGTCCTGGCCCGGGCGGACGTGGGAGTGGCCGTGGGTTCCGGAGCCGACGCCGCCCTGGAGACCGCGGACGCTGTCCTCATGCCGACCCGCCTGTCCGCCCTTCCGGAAGCCGTTTCCCGGGCCCGAAGGACCCGAGTCATCGTCCGCCAGAATATCGCCTTCGCCCTGGGTTTCAAGCTGGTCTTCCTGTCCCTGGGGGCCGCGGGGGCCGCGAATATGTGGTTGGCGGTAATCGCCGACGTCGGGGTGGCCCTCGCGGCGGTGCTGAACTCGGTCCGGGCGCTCAAGTAGGGACCGAGGCCGGGCCGGCCCGCCTTGCGGATCCGGGGTCCCGGGACTAGACTTGGGTAAGCCCATCCCACGGAGGCCGCCCATGGATGAGATCCTCGCTTGGGGTTTGGAGGTCGTCCGGTCCGTCCAGACCCTCGCTTCCCCCGCCCTGACCGCGGCAGTTCGCCTCCTGAGCGTTCTGGGGACGGAGTATTTCTTCCTATTCTCCTTGCCGGTGGTCTATTGGTGCGTGGACCATCGCAAGGGGATCCGACTGGGGACCTTCTTCCTTGCCTCCGCGGTTCTCAACTCCTGGCTCAAGGTCTTTTTCCGCCAGCCGAGGCCCTACGATCTGGATCCCTCCGTCGGAATGGCCCGGGAGACGAGCTGCGGACTGCCCTCGGGCCATGCCCAGAGCTCCGCGACCTTCTGGGGCGTCCTTGCGCCCTGGATCCGCAGGCCCTGGGGTCTGGTCCTGGCCCTGGTCCTGCCCTTCCTGATCGGGCTGTCCCGGATCTACCTGGGGGTTCATTTCCCCTCGGACGTCCTGGTCGGGTGGATCCTGGGTTCCCTCTTCGCGGCGTCCCACGCGGTCTGGGGGAACGCCCTGGAGTCCCTGGTCGACCGCCTGCCCGGACGCCTATGGATAGCCGCGGCGGCCGCCGCGGCCCTGGGGATGAACGCCCTGAATCCCGGGGAAACGGGTCTCCCGGGAGCCCTCTTCGGCATGGTCCTCGGAGCCGTACTGGCCTCCTCCCGAGCCCGTTTCGACGCGGCATCGGGAAGGGTCCGGGAAAAAGCCCTGCGCCTTGCCCTGGGAACGGCCGGAGCCGGGTTGGTCTATTTCGGCCTGAAGGCCGTATTGCCCGGAGAGAGCTCCGCGAACTACTCCCTGTTCCGATTCTTTCGGTACGGGATCCTGGGCGCCTGGGTTTCCCTGGGGGCTCCCTGGCTTTTCCTGCGATTGAGACTGGCCGAGGAACGGACCGCGGCTACTCCGCGAACGTGAACGCCTTGTCCGTCAGGTTGAAGGACTTGGAGGCTCCCGGCGAGAGGTAGAGTCTCTTCCGGGCGTCCACATACACCGCCTCGACCCCCGGCAGAGTCCGGACCAGGTCCAAGCCTCGCTCCCGCCCCAGGGCGAACAGGGTGGTGGACAGGCCGTCCGCGTCGATGGAGCTTGGGGCGATGACCGTCACGGAGACTATATCCGAGTCCACGGGTCGTCCCGTCCGGGTGTCCAGGATATGGTGGTACCGCTTCCCGTCCTGCTCGAAGAAGCGCTCGTAGATACCGCTGGTTACGACGGTCCCGGCGCCCATGCTCACGATGCCTAGATAGGTACCCCGGTCGTCGAAGGGGTTTTGAACGCCCACCCGCCAAGGCGAACCGTCGGGTTTCTTCCCGTATACCAGGATGTTCCCCCCCAGATCCACGATCGCGGCCTTGACCCGGCGCTCCCCCAGGATGCGAGCGGCCTCGTCCGCGGCGTACCCCTTCGCTATGGCCCCCAGGTCCAGCCGCATGCCGGTTCTGGGCAGGAACACCGTGGAGGCCCGTTCGTCCAGGACCACGGACTTCCAATCCACCAGGGGTAGGGCGTCCCGGATCTCCCGGTCCTCGGGAACCCTCTGACCTTCCAGGCCGATGTTCCAGAGCTTGACGATCGGCCCGATGCTCGGATCGAAGGCCCCGTTCGAGATCCGGGCGTATTCCAGCGCTTTCTTGACCACGAAGAAGGTGTCCGGAGAGACCCGGACAGGGGATCGCCCCGCGGCTCCGTTGACCGCGGCTATCTCCGTTCCGTCCCGGTTCGCGCTCATCCGGGCCTCGATCTCCCGGAGGCGCGTAAAGACGGCTTGGAGGGCGGCCTCGGAGCCTCCGTCCAGGAGGGAAATCGTACAGATGGTTCCCAGGACGTACTCGGAGCCTCGCAGGGGCTCCCGGCCGCCCGTCCGGGCGCAGGCGGAGAGGGTTAGGCAAAGGCAGAGAAGGGCGGACAGGGTTCGTCGCATGGGAAGGAGTATTCCTCTATTCCGGGTTTTATTCAATCCGCGGCACCCCCGGCGGACGGAAGCCCTCGCTCCCTCACAGGAAATACGGACGCTCGGCGGCGACGGTGGTGGGCTCCCCATGGCCCGGATAGACCTTCGTGTCCGGGGGCAGGACCAGGATCCGTCGACGGATGCTGTCCAGGATGGCCTCTTCGGAGGAGTCGAAGTTGTCCGTCCTTCCCAGGCCGCCCCGGAATAGGGTGTCCCCCGCCAGGAGGGCGGAGTCCTCCTCGATATAGAAACAGCAGCTGCCGGCCGTGTGCCCCGGGGTGTGCAGGACCCGGATCCGGGTGCCCGGCAGGGTGTCCCCGTCCGCGATCAAGACGTCCGCCTCGGGCATAGCAGACCAGTACCGGTCGAAAAAACTGCGGGCGCCGATGTCCGTGAAGGCCCGGAGGTTCGTCTCCCTCCCGAGAGCGCCCAGGTACCGGCTGTCCGCGGAATGGATGGCCACAGGCACGGGCCCCAGGGCGGCTCGGAGTCCCGGAAGGCCCCCGGTGTGGTCGAGGTGGCCGTGGGTGAGGGCGATGCAGACGACGGTCCGGCCGTCCAGGGCGGAGAGGATCCTCTCGGGCTCCGCGCCGGGATCCACGACAAGCGCCCTGCCGCCGCCCAGGTCCACGATATGGACGTTCACTCCGATAGGCCCTACACTCAAGGTCGTGATCATAGGAAGGGTATCCTATCGAAAGCCCGGGGAAGGGGCAATACCGGCATGCTCCGGACTCTGACCTTGGCGGCTCTGGCCGCTCTGGTTTTCTATGCCGCCCTTCCGGTCGCCGGGGCCTTCGCGGCCCGTGCGGCATGGAGGGCCTTCCGCCGCAGGTTCCTGGCATCCCTGGACTACCCTCCCCTCTCGGTTCGGGACGGGATTCGCTCTCCGGAGGGGGAAGTCCTGCTCCGGAGGCATGCGGGGTTCGTGGAAGTCCTCCAGGGCGAGGACCGGCTGTGGGTCCTGGGCGAAGGCGCGACCGCGGTGATCCGCCTCCAGGGCGCCCGCATCTTCCTGCTGCCGCCCGTCGGGTCCTCGGAGGAGCCCTATGACCTGGAAGCCGCGGACGAGACCATGAAGACCGCAGCCTGGAAGCGCCTGTCCGGCCTTCCCGAGGGGGCCCGGGTCTACGCGGCCGGAGCCTTGAGGATAGAGGGAGGCCTGCCGGTCTTTTTCGGCACCCCCTCCGAACCCCTTCTGGTCCTGATCCACGACGGCAAGGACCGGGACCTGGCCCGGAGGGCGCTGTGGGCGGGTCGGCACAGAAACGAGTACTGGAATCCGGTCACCCTGGTTTCCCTGACCGCGGGATTCCTGTCCACGGGAGCGGCTCTCTACAATCTGCTTCGGCCGCCCCTGTTGTCCTTGCCCGCCGCCCTGGCCGCCGCGCTGGCGATCGCCCCCGTCCTTCCCTTCCTGCCGCCGGGCCTGGCCTTCCTCTCGATCTACCGGAGACTCTGGGCCCGGGCCCGGCGCCTCCGGGCCCGGCGGGACCTCCTGCGGTCCGGACTGGAACCCCCCGCCGGGAATCCGGAAGGCGGGGATGCCAAGCGGGAGGCCGCGGAATGCGTGATACGGGCCCGAAGGGACGAGATTTTATCCGGCCTGGCCTTCGGGACCTCCCTGGTCCTGAATTTCCTGCTGGCCGTGCTGGCTATCCGGGGAATTATCCGTTGACGGGTCCGTCTACGTCGGTCCCCGCCCCTCCCTCGGGGCGGCCGTCGGTCTTTTCAGCCCGGGTCTCTTCCTTTCGGGGGCGGGCCCGGTTCACCGCGAGCTTCCTGCCCTTGAACGTCGTCCCGTCCGCATCCTGGATGATGAGGTCCGCGGCCGCGGGGTGTACGTTCACGAAGGTGTAGTTGTCGAAGGTCCGGACGGCCCCGATGTCCGATTCCTCCAGCCCGGCGATCCCGGAAAGCACCCGGAGGAGGTTTTGGGAGGTGAAGCGCTGACGGCGGCCCATGCTGAAGAAGAGGGTCGTACCCTCCCCGGAATAGGTACCCTTCCGGATCCTGAGATTCGAAGCTTCGGGCTTTTCCGGGGCTTCCGCCTTGGAGGAAGGGGTCGAGGGCTTTTCGGGAACGGCCCCGCCCGGTTGTTTACCGTCCTTTCGGGGGGCCGAAGGCCTTGGGCGCGGGGCGGAAGGAGGGGCCGCGCGGGAAGGCCCCGCGGAGGCGCCCACGGCGCGGAGGATTAGGGCCGCCGCGGCGTAGGATCGGAGATGAAAGGGAACCCGGGAACGGAACAGGGACCGGCAGGCGTTCAGGATGGCCGGATCTCGAATGGAGCGGACTTCTTCCAGGATCTTCCCGATGAGCGCCTCGGCCTCCGAGGCGGGAAAGCCTTGCTGCGTATCTTCCGTTGACACATCGAACTCCTTGGTTTCCATATTGGCGGATACGGGTCCGAATCGCAAGAGCCTGAGAACCGGCGCCTATGTTGGGTTATTTAATATATAATTATATCTATATTATCCATTCCATACTTGACTGAAGCGGGGAATGAAGGCAAGATGTAAGAAATTTTTGAAACCCTGAGTCGACAATTCTTCGCAAGGAGCGAATATGGCGGACAAGAAGCGCATCCTGATCCTAGGCGGCGGCTACGCGGGCGTCTGGGCGGGAAAGATCCTGGAAAAGAAGTATCGCAAGCGCGAGGACGTGGAAATCACCCTGGTGGACAAGAAGCCCTTCCACACCCTGATGACGGAGCTGCACGAAGTGGCCGGTTGGAGGGTGGAACCGGAGTCCGTCCAGGTGCCCTTCCGCAAGATCTTCGGAGCCCGCAAGATCGACGTCCGGGTCGACACCATCACCGGGGTGGATTTCCAGGCCAAGGTCGCCAAGAGCTCCACCGCGGAATACCCCTTCGACTATATCGTGATCGGCGTGGGCGCGGAGCCCGAGTACTTCGGCATCCCCGGGGTCCAGGAAAATTCCTTCCCCCTGTGGTCCTTCGACGACGCCATGCGCATCCGCCACCATGTGGAGCACATGTTCGCCAAGGCCGCCTGCGAGACGGATCCCGCCAAGCGTCGGCGCATGCTCACCTTCGTGGTGGCCGGCGCGGGCTTCACGGGGATCGAGATGATCGGCGAGCTCCTGGAATACCGCCAGGACATGTGCCGCAAACACCATCTGGACCCCAAGGAGACCCGGGTCGTCAACATCGAAGCCCTGCCCTCCATCCTGCCCATCCTGGAGGAACCCCTCCGCATCCGGGCGGAGAACTACATGAAGAAACAGGGCTGCGAGATCTTCCTGAACTCCGCCATCACCGGCGCCGAGCCCGGAAAGGTCCTGCTCAAGGACGGCACCGTCGTGGAGACGGATACCTTCATCTGGACCTGCGGCGTGAAGGGTTCGTCCTTCACCTCCGTACTGGACGTACCCAAGGCCGAGCGCGGCCGGGGCCGCATGCAGGCCAACGAATTCATGCAGTCCGTGGCCTATCCCTACGTCTACCTGGCCGGGGACAGCGCCTTCATACTGGAACCCAACGGCAAGCCCATGCCCCAGATCGTGGAGGCCTCCCACTGCTCCGCCGAGACCGTGGCGCACAACATCATGGCGGACATCGACGGCGGGGAGCACCACAAGTTCAAGCCCAACTACCACGGGTTCATGGTATCCATCGGAGGCCGGTACGGCGTGGCCAACGCCGGGGGCATGAAGACGCGGGGCTTCATGGCGATGGCCATGAAGCACATGATCAACTGCTGGTACCTCCTGAACATCGCGGGTGTCAACCAGGTCTGGGAATACCTCAAGCACGAGTTCCTCGACATGACCACGGGCCGCACCTTCATCGGCGGCTTCGTGTCCCACAAGGTCCGGGCGTACTGGCCTCTCCTCCTCCGCATGTGGCTGGGCCTCATGTGGGTGATGGAGGGGGTAAACAAGATCGGAGAGGGCTGGCTCAAGTTCTCCCTGGGAAGCAAGAGCGGGTGGATGTTCTCCGCCGGCGTGGTTCAGAAGGGCATCGCCGACGCCGCCAGCGCGGCCAGCGGAGAGTGGGCCGCGGATGCGACCGCCGCGGCCTCCGGGGCCGTGGAGGCCGCCGCCGAGGCGGTGACTGCCGCCTCCGGCGAATGGGCCGCGGACGCCGCCACGGCCGCTTCCGGAGCGGCGGAAGCCGTCGCGGAGGGAGCCGGCAAGGCCCTGGGAAAGGTGTGGGATCTTGCCAAGCCGATCTTCGATTTCAACGGCCCGGTTTCCACCTGGTTCCGGACCACCTTCATGGACGGGATGTTCGCGCACCTTCACTTCGCCGTCTTCCAAACCATGATCGTCGTCATGGAGATCCTGATCGGGCTGGCCCTCTTCGGCGGGTGTTTCACCTGGCTGGCGGCCGTGGCCAGCATCGGGATGTGCATCGTCTTCACCCTTTCTGGAATGTTCGCCTGGGACCAGCTCTGGTTCGTGTTCGCGGCCATCCTCTGCATGGGCGGCCTCGGGCGGGCCTTCGGACTGGACTACTGGGTGGTCCCCTTCTTCAAGCGCTGGTGGAACGGCACGAAGTTCGCCCGCAAGACCTATCTCTACGCGGACGACCCGACCAAGTGATCGAACCGAAGATTCCGGGAAACGGTCGCCGGTGCTGGGCGGATCCCGCGCCGGTCCGCCCTCTCGGCCGGGGCCTCGGTCCCGGCCGCCGGAGGGCTTCCTCCCGCCGTCCACCGTCCGCTATCCGCCGTCCAAGGATATGACCGATTTCTGGAACGATCTCCCCGAGGTCAAGCGCCGCCTCGAGGCCGTATCCGCGGAGATGTCCGCCACGGTGCGATCGGCCGGCTTTCCCCTGGCCGAGGAGCTGACCCGGGTCGTGGAATCGGACGGAAAAATGCTCCGCCCGGGCTTCCTTCTTCTAGCCTCGGAGTTCGGCCGCCCGGGGCGGGCGGACGAGCTTGCCCCCCTGGCCGCGGCGATCGAGCTTCTCCATATCGCCACCCTGATCCACGACGACATCCTGGACGAGTCCCCCCTGCGTCGCGGGGAGCCCGCCTTCCACGTGCGGAACGGCGTGAAGGAGGCCGTCCTGACCGGGGACTGGCTGTTCTCCCAATGCTTCCGCCTGGCTTCGGGCTTCTCCACTCCCGAGAACGCCCGGCGTTTCGCCCTGGTGGTCGGGATCGTCTGTTCCTCGGAGATCCGACAGGACCTGGACAAGTATCGGTACTCCAAGAGCGTCCGGGACTACCTGCGCAAGATCGCGGGGAAGACCGCGGCCCTCTTCTCGCTGGCCTTCACCCTGGGAGCCGTGGAGGGCGGCTGCGACCCCTGGGATGTGAACCGGCTCCGCAGGACGGGCTACAACATCGGGATGGCCTTCCAGGTGATCGACGACATCCTGGACTGCGAGAGCACCGAGGGGGTCTTCCGGAAGCCCGTGGGCAAGGACGTTTCCGAGGGCCTGTGCACCCTGCCCCTCATCCACGCCATCGAGCGGGACGACGGTACCCTGGCCGGCCTCCTGGCGAATCCCCCCTTCGACCGCCCGGCGGTCGACCGCATCGTCCGGCTCATCCGGGACTCGGGGGCCCTGGAGGTCTCTCGGGGTATCGCCCGGAGATACACGGAACGGGCCCTCCGGGAGATCGAGGGTCTTCCGGACAAGCCCGCCCGGCTGACCCTGCGCCGGGTCACCGAGAGTCTCCTGGTGCGGGCGTACTGAGAAGTACAAGACTCGGAACCGCCCATGAGGAATGTACTGGTCACCTACATCCTAATCGCATTGGGTCTTTCCATGGACGCCTTCGCGGTTTCCGTTTCCAGCGGGATCTGCATTCCGGACCTGAGGTTCCGCCATGCATTCCGAGCGGCCGCTTTTTTCGGCCTCTTCCAGTTCCTGATGCCCCTTGCGGGCTATTTTGCGGGCGCCGCCTTCCGGAACCTCATCCGGGGCTACGACCACTGGATCGCCTTCGGGCTTCTGGCCTTCGTGGGCGCCAAGATGGTCAAGGATAGCTTCGAGGTCCGGACGGACCCCACCTGCGACGAGGAGGAACTCCGGAAAAAGAACATCCTGGACCTGGGAACCCTTGTCCTTTTGTCCGTCGCGACCAGCATCGACGCCCTGGCGGTAGGACTTTCCTACAGCCTCCTAGACCAGCCGATACTCACCCCCGCCGCTGTCATCGGCGCCCTCACCTTCCTGGTCTGTTTGGCGGGCTGCGAGTTCGGCAAGCGGATCGGCGCCGCGTTCGAGCGTTGGGCTGAAACGGCGGGAGGGGTCGTGCTGATCGGGATCGGAGTCAAGATCCTGGCGGAACACCTATCCAACGGGCTCTGAGCTCCGACGCTCCACAAGGGGGCCTTCCGAGGGGTATACTGTCGAAGCCATGATGACTCGAAGCCGCGCCGCCCTTCTGTCCCTCTGCCTGGCCGTCGCAGCACCCGCCCAGACCCCGCTTCCGGTTGTTCCGAACCGACCTTCGGAAGCCGCCCCGTCCCCGGCGCGGGTCCTATTGCCCGACGACCCCGCCCCGATCCTGGACCTAAGCCTCGAGGAGGCCTGGAACCGGCTCGGACCGCCCAAGAATGTCCTCGCGGTCCGGGGGAATGAACCCTGGCAGGACGACGTGGCCTTCGAATACGGAGAGGGGTTTCTTGTATACTGGTACCGGGGCAGACCCTGGCAGATCCGCCTTTCCGGGGGCTACGAGGGTTCCTGTTTCGGCTTCTTCCTGGGCGACTCTCCGGACAAGGTCTTGAGTCTCCTGGGATCCCCGGACCGAAGCGAGGCGGACACCCTGGAATGGCGTCTGCCCTGGAGGGGGTATCCGGTCCGGCTCCGAATCCTGGTACGGGACGGGGCGGTCTCGGAGGCCTATGTGTACCGCTCGGATTACTAGGAGGTGACCGTGGCCCAGCTCTGCCTCTGCCTGACCGGGAAAACCCTGGCGGAAAACCTCCGAGCCCTGGACATGTACCGGGGTCGGATCGACTTGGCCGAGCTCCGGGCGGATTGCCTGGATCCGAACGAGGTCCTACACATCCGGTCATTTCCGGAACAAGCCGGAATTCCCACCATCCTCTCGGTCCGGCGCCGAGCCGACGGGGGATACTTCGAGGACGGCGAGGGCGCCCGGCTCGTGGTGTTCGCCAAGGGCTTGGCCTTCGCCAGTCGGGACCGCAGGCTGAATTTCGCCTATGTGGACATCGAGCAGGATTTCCGGATTCCCGCGCTGGAGGAGGCCGCCCGAACCTTCGGCACCCGGATAATCCGGTCCCGGTACTGCCCGGACGGTCTACCCGAGAATCTGGACGCGATTTGGGAGGACCTGTCCCGGGATCCCTACGAGATACCCAAGCTGGCGGCGGTGCTCCGGGGCATCGGGGAGACCCGGAGGCTCTTCGAGTTCGCGGACCGCCGGACGGACAAGGACCGGATCGTCTCCGGGATGGGAGAATACGGGTTCTGTTTCCGGATCCTGACCTCCCGCACGGGAAGCATGATCAACTACGCGAGCCCCTCCCTGGCGGGCCTTCCGTCCGCGGCTCCCGGTCAGGCTACCGCGGAAGAGTACGAAAGGGTCTACCATTGGAGGAAGATCCGTAAGGACTACTCGATCTACGGAATCCTGGGCGGCCCCTCCGTCCTGGGTTCCCTCTCCCCCGCCCTGCACAATGCCGGGTACGTCGAGCTGGGCCTGCCCGCGGTCTACCTGCCCTTCCCCTCGGATTCCCTGGAACAGTTCCTGGCCCTGGCCGACCAGCTGGGGGTACGGGGCTTTTCCGTCACCGTTCCGTTCAAGGAAAAGATCCTTCCCTTCCTGACGGAACGGACCCCGGAGGTTTCCGCAATCGGCGCCTGCAACACCGTGGTGCGGACCCCCTCGGGCTGGTACGGGACGAACACCGACGCCGCGGGGTTCGAGCGCAGCGTTTTGGATTTCCTGAAACGCCCGAACCTCAAGGGGATCCGGGCGGCCATCATCGGGGCCGGAGGTTCCGCCCGGGCCGTCGCCTATGCCCTGCAGAAACTGGGGGCCTCCGCCTGCGTGGTGAACCGGGGCATGAACAAGGCGAAGCAGCTCGCGGAGCGCCACGGCTTCGATTGGGCGGGGATGAACGAGCGGGCGGTGGAGCTGTTGGGACGGTACAACGACCTGATCATCCAGACCACCTCGGTGGGGATGGAGGGAGGCCCGCCGGGGGATCCCCTGGAGTGGTACGAATTCTCGGGATCGGAAGCCTTGATGGACATCATCTATAACCCCAAGGAGACGCCGGTCATGCGCAGGGCGCGGCTGGCGGGCTGCCCCGTAGCCAACGGCCTGGGGATGCTCCGTGCCCAGGGAGAGATCCAGTTCGAGTTGTTCACGGGCAAGAAATACCCCGGCCTTCCCTTCGGGGAAGTCGTCTAGGGGGGCGCCGGCGAAACCAAACCGTGTCGGCGTCCCGTTGACTCTTTCCAAGGAGACCTATGCAAGCCAAGAGCGCGTTCGTGGCCGTCGTCGGCCGCCCGTCCAGCGGAAAATCCACCCTGATGAACCGCCTGTGCGGTCAGAAGGTATCCATCGTCTCCCCGGTTCCCCAGACCACCAAGAACACCATCCGGGGTATCGTCCATCGGCCCGAGGGACAGCTGGTTTTCCTGGACACCCCGGGGATCCACGACTCGGGCCAGCGCCTGAACCAGCGCCTCAGGGACCTGGCCCGGGAAGCCCTGGGCGAGGCCGACCTGGTCCTCTACGTCCTGGATGCCACCCGGGCTCCCGGCCGGGAAGAGCAGGCCATAACGGCCCTACTGGCGCCCTACGCGGCCAAGACCGTGGCCGCGGTGAACAAGACGGACGCGGAGGGCTCCGACCCCGGACGAGCCCGTGCCTTCCTGGCGGAGACCCTGCCCGGGATGGAAGCCCGGGAAATCTCCGCCCTGACCGGAGCGGGCACTCAGGAACTCCTGTCCCGTCTGTACGAGCGGGCTCCCGAAGGTCCCGCCTGGTACCCCGAGGAGTACTACACGGACCAGGAGCCGGTGTTCCGGATCGCGGAAGTCGTCCGGGAAAAGATCCTAATCCATACCCGGGAGGAACTTCCCCACGCGGTGTACGTGGACTACCGGGACTCGGGCCGCCGGGAAGACGGGGCCCTGGTCTACGAAGCGGACCTGGTGGTGGAGCGGGAAAGCCAGAAGGGCATCCTGATCGGGTCCAAGGGCGCCACGATCCGGCGCATCCGGGAGGAGGCCGAGCGGGACCTGGCGGACATCTTCCCGTACGCGGTGGTCCTATCCTTGCGGGTTCGGGTCCAGCCGGATTGGAAGAAGGACGAAAAGCTCATCCGGAAGCTGTATTACTGAGCTTGCCAGAATGGATCCCAACAGGATGAACAGGATAGGAGATGGATGGACAGGATACGGGAGGAAGAGATTCGGAGATATCCGGTTCTCTCATCATCCGATCCTGCCCATCGTCGATACATCTCAAGAAAGTCAAGGAAGCGACGAAGAATCCCGCCTGGTGGACAGGCCCATGTTCCTCGGTGGCATTCAAAGGACCCCGGGCTTGCATCACGACCGTGAACTTCAAAAAAGCATTGACAGTTGTAAAGGATTCCTGTAGATTAGTGATTGATAACTAACCCCCAAGAAAGGAGGCCTTTTTGTCGCTCAGCGAACGTCAACGGGAGATCCTGGACGCCGCTCTGGAACGGATCGATGAATTGGGCATCCAGGAGCTGACGATGAAGCGGATCGCGGCTACCGTGGGGATCAGCGAACCGGCCCTGTATCGCCACTTCACTTCCAAGTCGGAGATCCTTTCGGCCGTCGTGGGCGAGATGGAGACCGTCAGCGCCCAGTCCCTCGATTCCGCCCGGCGGACGGGACGGGGATCTGCCGAAGTCCTCGCGTCCTTCCTCGAGTCCCATTCCCGCCGCTTCGCAGAGCATCCCGCCCTGACGGCGGTCCTGTTTTCCGAAGACCTGTTCCGGAACGACCCGACCCTGCACTCCCGGGTGGGAGCCATCGTCTCGAACACCCAGGAACTCCTGCGGAGTGAAATCGAGAAGGGCCGGGCCTCCGGGGATTTCCGCCGCGACCTCGAACCGGAAGCCGCCGCCTTGATGCTGGCGGGGGGATTCCGGCTTCTCGTCTCCCTCTGGAATCTGAGGGGCCACAATTTCGACCTGATCGCGCGAACGAGATCCTACCTAGAATCGGCGATAAAGGTCTTGAAAGGCTGACGCCGGGAATCGCCGAGGGCGGCGACATGGCGGGACTTGTTTACCCAAATAGCGAGTTATCGATAACTCGCACTACAATAAGGAGCACAGATGAAACCGTTCTACAAATGGGCTTCCCGGCGTCCCGTCGCGGTCTTCCTGGTGGTGCTGGCCCTGGTCGCCGCATCGGGCATCCTGATCCGCTCCCGGATGCGCATGGAGACGGATCTGGACGAATACATGCCCCGGGACCACCCGGCCTTCGTGTTCAGCGACGAGGCGGAGGAGCGGTTCCTGATCCGGGACGCGATCCTGGTGGCGGTTGAACACCCGGAGTCGATCTTCAATCCCGACACCCTGGAAAAACTCATACTCATCGAGGAAGCCCTGGCCGGGTTTGACGAGATCGAGGAGTCGGACATCCGTTCCCTCCACACGGCGGAGAACATCCTGGGAACCGAGGACGGCCTGGACGTCCGGGATTTCTATACTGACGCACCGGAAGACCAGGCCGCCTGCGACCGGATCCGGGACGACGTACGCGCCAACGAGATGGTCCGGGGCCGCCTGGTATCCTCCGACGAGCGCACGGCTCTCGTCCTGGTGGACCTGGCGGACGGGGAATTCTCGCGGGACCTCTACGACAAGATCCTGGCCCTGGCGGAACAGTTCGAGGGACCGGAGACCATCCACGTCGCGGGGCGCCCCATCGTGGAGGGGACCATGGCCATCCTGGGTCCCAAGGACATGGCCCGTATGGGTCCCCTGGTGATCCTGGTGATCGCCGCGACCCTGTTTGTCGTGCTCCGAAGCCTGCTCCGGACTCTCATCTCCCTGTCCGTCGTCCTGGTCAGCACGGTTTGGACCTTCGGCCTCATGGTTCTCCTGGGCATCCCCGTGTACACGGTCACTATCATGATTCCCGTGATGCTGATCGCCATCGGGGTCGCCTACGCCATCCATATCTACAACCAGATCGATTACTTCACCCGGGAGCATCCCGGCTCGACCCGGGAGGAAATCGCCGAGAACGCGATCGACGTCATCTGGAATCCTGTCCTCTTCGCGGGACTCACCACGATGGCAGGCTTCGTCTCCCTGACCACCTCCCAGGTGTATCCGGTCAAGTATTTCGGCCTGTTCGCCGCCTTCGGCGTGCTCGCGGCCCTGCTCCTATCCATGCTCCTGGTTCCGGCGGGCATCGTCCTGTTCGGAGCGGGAACGCCCCGGGCAAAGCCGACCCAGAGCGGGTCGGCGGCCGCGGGCTCCGGCGGGTTCGGCGCCTGGTTCGCGGACGCCATCCTTAAGCGGCCGAAGGCCGTGCTCGGAATCAGCCTTCTCGTGATCGTCCTCGCGATCTTCGGCATTACCCGGGTATGGATCAACACCAGTTTCCTGGACAATTTCGAGCGGGACAGCGACATCGTACGGACCGACGCCTTCATGAACGCCCGGTTCGGCGGAACCTCCACGCTAAACGTCATCCTGGAAGCCCGGGACGCCGACGCCTTCAAGGATCCCGCCCTCCTCCGGCTCATGCTGGAAATCCAGAAGAGCGTCAAAACCCGGGACAAGGTCGGCGACTCGGTATCCATCGCGGATTACCTGGCGCGCATGAACAAGGTGATGCACGAGGATCGGGAAGAATTCGACACCGTGCCGGAGAGCCGCGAGATGACGGCCCAGTACCTGCTTCTCTACGAAATGTCCGGGGATCCGGAAAATCTCTGGAAAGTGGTGGACAACGAGTACAGATCCGCCAACATGATCGTACAGCTGAAGAGCGACGACTCCCGGACCATAACGAACGTCGTTTCCTTCCTCGACGGGTACGCGGACCGTCTCGCCGAGTACGGCGTCACGGCGCGGTACGCCGGATCGGGCTACAAAAGCCTCGTGTTTTCCGGCCTCATCCTCCAGGGGCAGATCAGCAGCCTGGGGCTCTCGGTCCTCATCGTCTTCCTGCTCGTGAGCCTCATGTTCCACAGCCTGCTGCTCGGCCTTGTCGGCACGATACCGGTGGTGATTTCCATAGCCGTCAATTTCGGGAGCATGGGACTGTTGAACCTGCCCCTCACGACCTCGACGGCCCTCATCTCCAGCATCGCCGTCGGCATCGGGGTGGATTACGCCATCCACTTCATCGAACGCTACCGGGAACGGATGAAGGAGGGCCATGCCGCCCCGGAGGCCGGCCGCTTCGCGATGGGCCTCACCGGTAGAGCCGTGTTCCTCAACGCGGCGATCGTCATCGCGGGGTTCCTGGTGCTCCTGTTCTCGGTCTTCCCGCCGAACCGGCAGGTCGGCGCCCTGGTTTCGCTCAACATGGTCACGGCCTTCGCGGGAACCGTGACGATCATGTTCCTCGTGCTGAGGAACTTCCATACCTCGATCAAGGAGAAGAACAAATGAACGCCCACGCAAACCGTGTCCTGATCCTGACCGCGACCCTCTTCGCCGCCGTTGCCCTGCACGCCGCCGAACCCTCGGGAACGGAGATCATGCAGGCCGTCTACGACCGTCCCCAAGGAAAGGATGTCCAGGGAACCCTCACGATGACCCTCGTGGATTCCAAGGGAAAGGAGCGGGTCCGCTCCCTCCGGCAGGTCACGGGCACCTTCGCCTCCGGGGAAAAGAAGCTCATGGTCTTCCTGGGCCCCGCGGACGTCCGGGGGACGTCCTTCATGAACTGGAGCTACGAAGAGGCCGGCCGGAGCGACGACCAGTGGATCTACCTGCCCGCCCTCAAACGGGTCAAACGGATCTCCTCCGAGGGACGGGGGGATTCCTTCATGGGCTCCGACTTCACCTACGACGATCTGGGCGACCGGCATCCCTCCGAGGACGAACACCGGGTGACCGGAAGCGAATCGATCGCGGGAGAGGACTGCTGGATCGTGGAAAGCGTCCCCCGGGACCCTAAGGACCTGTACTCCCGCACCGTGACCTGGGTGTCCAAGAAGACCATGGTCGGAGTGAAACGGGAGTATTACGACCACCGCGGCGCCCTTCTCAAGACGCTGACGATCTCCAAGCTGGAATCCATTTCCGGCGTCTGGGTGATCCTGAAGACGGAAATGCGGAACGTCCAGAAGAACACGAGCACCCGGATCGAATTCTCGGAGGTCAAGGTGAACTCCGGGATCCCGGAGGACGAGTTCACCGAGCGGGCCATGACCCGGGGGCTATGATGAAAAGCCGTGTACTATGGACCCTTGCAGCCGTCTTCCTCGCGGCGGCGAACCTTGCGGGACAGGAGGGCGCCGCGGTAAACGGATACGCGCGGACCAAGGCGGGTGCCCTCCTGGAGGACGCCTCCCTCTTCCTCTCGGAGACGACCCTGGACCTCCGCCTGTCCTACCGGAGCGGGGACGCCGGATTCTTCGCGAACCCCGTGCTGTACGAACGGGAGGGCCAGACGGAAGAGCCGGTCCTTCGGGAAGCCTACATGGATTTCCGGGGGGAGTCCTTCGACCTCCGTCTGGGCAAACAGCAGATCATCTGGGGCAAGGGGGACGGAGTGTTCATAACCGACATCGTGTCTCCCAAGGACCTGTCCCGGTTCCTGGTCCCCGATTTCGAGGAGATCCGGGGCGCCGTGACGGGGGCGTGCCTGGACCTCTACCTCGGGTCTCATGCCCTGGAACTCGTATGGCTGCCCGCTTTCACCCCGTGGACCGCTCCCGCCGCCGGATCCCTCTGGGCCCCTGCCCTGCCCTTCCCCGTGACGCCGACCTTCGAATCCGTAGTTTCGCCCGGATTCTCCCTGGACAACGGGGAATACTTCGCCCGGTATTCCTTCCTGGGCGAATCCTTCGACCTTGCGTTGATGGGGGGATGGTTCTGGAACGATACCCCGGGCTACACGGTGACCGACAAGACCTTCGTACCGGGTGTCGGCATTACCGCCTTGACCGTGCGGCCCGAGTACTATCGTACCGCCGCCGCGGGATACGCCGCGTCGGGCGCCATGGGACCCGTGATCCTGAAATCCGAAGGCGCCTTCTACGGGCTCCGGCGGTATCAGGGAAACCCCATGATCTACCCGGACGGTTACGCTGAAAAGTATTCCCTTCAGTACATGGCCGGAGCGGACGCCTCCGCGGCCGGATTTACCTTCGGAATCCAGTTCATACAGGATCTGATCCTGGACCACGATCCGGACCTGGTCGATCCGGAGCTCAAGACCACGATGACCTTCGTTGCGACCCGGACCTTCCTGCGGGATACCCTGACCGCGGAGGTTTTCACCTACATGGGTCTCGATCCCCTGAACGCACTAGTTAAGCCGAAGGTTACCTGGGACGCGACGGACGCCCTGGAATTCTTCCTGGGGGCCTACCTCTTCCTGGGGGACGAGGGGGATTTCGGCCGGTACGACTCGAACGACGGGGTCTACCTGGGGGCCAAGTTCAGCTTCTGACCCGGAAACCGCAGGGCCCGCCGACCGCCCGGTTCCCGCTTGCTACTTCCCGGTCCGGACTGCGATACTCTCCTGAGATTGCGAGGAGGCGCTCATGGAATCGGACATCCGGCTCGAACCGAGCATAGAGGAGTGGCAGGAACAGCGCGGCAGGCTCAACGAGACGGTGATGGCCATGGCCGGACTCGAGATCAAGCGCTTTTTCAGCCTGGACGGGCAGACCTATCGGCCGGGGGCCCTGGACGCCAAGACCAAGGAATTCCTGGGCCTCGTCGCCTCCCTGGTGCTCCGCTGCGACGACTGCATCCTCTACCACACGATCCGATGCAAGGAGGAGGGCGCGACGACGGAGGAGTTCCGGGAAGCCTGCACGGTGGGCCTGGTCGTGGGGGGCTCGATCGTGATACCCCACCTGCGACGCGCCGCGGCGCGGTGGGAGGAGCTCTCGAAAAAGCCGCGGGACCCTCCCGGGAACGCATGAACACGTCCCTGGGGAATGCCGGGCACCCCGCGGGGATCTAGACCACCTTCACCTTCCGGCACTCCTCCTCAAGGGTCTCGAAGCCCTCGGCCAGGACCCTCTCCAGGATCCGGACCGAGGCGGGGAAGACGGCGCTTTCCAGGATCTCCCGCTCGGCCTTCGTAAAATCGGAAAGCACGTACTCGGCGATATCGTCATGGTCGGGCCGCCCGATCCCGATGCGGAAACGCAGGTATTCCGCCGTGGAAAGGCGATCTCGTATGGACCGCAGGCCGTTATGCCCCCCAAGGCCTCCGGCGCGCTTCAGACCCACGGTGCCCAGCGGCAGCTCCAGTTCGTCGTGGACCACCAGGAGCTCCCCGGGTTCGATGCGGTGAAAGCGCATGAATTCCGCGACGCTGTCCCCGGAACGGTTCATGAAGGTTTCCGGAGTCAGGAAAAAGACCCGGCCGTCGGGGGAGTCCGAGGAGGCCCAGCGCCCTTTGAATCCCCGTTCCCAGCGGAGGGAGGGGTAGACCGGAAGGCGCTCCAGGACCTGCCAGGCCACGTTATGGCGATTGTTCCTGTACTGCCGTCCATGGTTGCCTAGGAAGGCGCAGAGTCGGACCATCCGGTAAGCTCCTCCCCCGCGGAAACCTGGTTCCGGCGGTCGCGGCGGGCCGCCGGCGGGCGGGGCGCGGTCCCGGATTGGACATCCGGGACCGGGGGATAGTACAATGCCGAACCGTCCCAGGACAAGCGAGGAACCCCATGAACTCCAAGCGATTCGAGAGAAACGTCCGGTCCGCGCCGCTCGCGGGCGTCCCTTCCGCAATGCTCGAGTACCGGGCCCGGGAGGGATCTCCGGTCCCGGAGCCCGGGATGACCCTTCTGGACGAGCTTGGTCCGGCCGACCTGGTCCGGCTTCTGGCGGGACCGGGATCGACCCGGCCTGCGGACGACGGCGGCACTCCCGGCGAGGCACCCTTCGACCTCTCCAGGGCCTTCATCCTGGGCAACGGCTGGCAATCCTGGTCCCCGGGCTGGGAACTCGCCCCGGGAGAGCGGATGGAACGGGCCCGCTTTGTCCGAAACCTCAACATCTTCACGGACCACCCGGGCCTCGTGCCCCGGCGCGGGGAGGTCCTGGCGAGTTTCCTGGGATACCTGCGCATCGGAGATGATCACCTTGCCCTGGCTTCCCTGCCGCAGGGCGGCCCCCCGGTCTCCTTCCTCTTCCGGAGGCGGAACGGCACGATCTCCTTCCTGGCCTACGCCGAGGGGCACCGCTTCGAAGCCGGGGATCCCGCCGCCCGGATCCTGGTCGTCCGGGCCCGGGGCTGGTTCGCCCTGAAGGACGCCCTGCGGGAAGCCTACGCGCCCTACGACCAATTCTCCCGCCTTTCTTTCCTGGGAACCCCGGGGGAGCCGTTGGTGCCCGGGGGCTACGAATCCTGGTACAACCACTACTCGGACATCGACGAGGGCCTGATCCTCACGGATTTGCGGAACCTGGCCGGAAACGGCAACCTGATCGACCGGCTCTACATCCGGCCCGGGAAACCCACGGTCTTCCAGGTGGACGACGGCTGGGAACGGACCGTGGGGGACTGGCGGGTGAACGAGGCACGCTTCCCCCGGGGCATGAAGGACCTCGCGGGCCGGATCGAGGAGGCGGGGTTCATACCGGGGATCTGGCTGGCCCCCTTCCTGGTGACCCGCTTCGCCCCCCTCTTCCGGGAAAAGCCCGAGTGGCTCCTCCGGGACGAAGGCGGCCGTCCAGTCGTCGCGGGCTGGATCCCCGCCTGGGGCCGGGACTTCTACTGCCTGGATCTCTCGATCCCGGAGGTCCTTTCCCACCTGGCGGGCATCTTCGACCGTGTGGTGAACGAGTGGGGCTACCGCTACCTCAAGCTGGATTTCCTGTACGCGGGGATGCTCCGGGGAAAACGCCGGAACGGAGGCGCCGCCTGGGTCCACTACCGGAAGGCCCTCGAACGGCTGACGTCGATCAAGAACCGCGCCGACGGCAAGCCCGTGGCCTACCTGGGCTGCGGCGCGCCCTTCGAAGCTTCCTTCGAATTCCTGCCCCTGATGCGGATCGGGGCGGACACCCGGGAGGACTGGGACTGGGGCCAGGCCCGTTTCCTGCGGCACCCCGGGCGGCCTTCCGCATGGATCTCCATGAAGGACACCATCGGCCGGGCCCTCTGGGACGGGACGGTCTTCCTGAACGATCCCGACGTGGTCTTCTGCAGGAGCCGCCGCATGCGCCTCTCGGAGGCCGAGAAGGAGCTGGTGGCTTTGACGGCCCGGCTCTTCGCCTCCCAAGTGATGTTCTCCGACGACACCGCGGACTTCGAACCCGCCGTCGAGGGGGACTTTACGGAGAAGATCGCGGAACTCTACGGGCGGATCTCCGGCCGGGAGTTCCGTCCCGAACGCGTGCCCGGTCTGCGGGACGTGTTCACCGCCCGAAGCCGGGACGGCCGGGCGGCGGCGGTCCTGAATCTCTCCGATCTTCCCGCCGAGGTCCCGGGCTCCTGGCCCCCGGACAAGGCGGTCCTGGCCCGGTTCCGGTCCGTGGGAGGGCGGGTCATCTTCCCTCCCCATACCATCAGCCTCTATGACGGATTGGAGGGAGCATGAAGCGAACCGTCTACGTGATCGGCCACAAGAATCCGGACACCGATTCCATCGTCTCCGCCCTGGGCTACGCCGCCCTCAAGCGGGAGCTCGGCATGGCCGAGGCCGTGGCGGCCCGGGCCGGCATGGTCAACCCCCAGACGGAATACGTCCTCTCCCGCTTCAAGGTCGAGGTTCCGGCCTTCCTGCCGGACCTGGTGCCCAAGGCCGAGTACTACCTCGGGGACGAACCGGTCACGGTCCGGGCGGGCACCCCACTCTGGGACGCCCTGGCCCTGATGGAGGAACACGGCCGATCCGCCCTGCCCATCGTGGACGGGGAGGGGCGGTACCGAGCCACCCTCCACTACTCTGCCTTCGCCCGCAACATCCTGAAAAAGATCAACCCCCGCAAGAAGGCGGTGATCCCGACCAGCGTGGGCCGTATGGCAGACACCATCAAGGCCCAGGTCGTCAGCTCCTTCGATCCCGGGAGGGAGTTCAAGGCCCGCATCCTGGTGGCGGCCCTGGAGACCGAATCCTTCAAACGCCACCTGGACGGGGAAGCCCGGGAGAACTGCATCGTCATCGTGGGGGACAGGACGGACGTCCAGCGCTACGTCCTGGAATCCGGAGCCCGGGTCCTGATCGTTACGAACGGAGCCGTTTTGGACCGGTCCCTCAAGGAGATCGCCGAACGCAACCGGGTCTCCGTCCTGCTCTCTCCCTACGACACGAGCTCCACCGCCCTCCTGGTCATCTACTCCACCCCCGTGGAGACCATGGGGGACGAGGGCCTCAAGCCCGTCCGCCTGGATTCCCCCCTGCGGAACCTGCGGGGTCCCCTGGCGGAGAGCCCCAGCCGCTCGGTTCCCGTCACGGACGAGGAGGGGCGGGTGGCGGGGATGTTCACCGAGGGGGATCTGCTGCGGGACCCCAAGGTGGAACTGATCCTGGTGGACCACAACGAGCTGGGCCAGGCCGTGGAGGGGGCGGAGAACTACAGGATCCTGGAGGTCATCGACCACCATCGCATCGGCTCCTTCGCCACCAAGGCGCCCATCACCTTCATCAACCGGGTTGTCGGATCCACCAGCACCATCGTGGCGGGGATATACCGGGAACACCGGATCCCCCTGCCCAAGCCGATCGCCTCCATCCTCCTGTGCGGGATCCTCTCGGACACCCTGGTCCTGCGTTCCGTGACCACCACCGAAACGGACCGGGAAATCGCGGAGTACCTGGCCGCCGTCGCGGACCTGGACATCCCGGCCCTGGGTGCGGACATCCTGGCCGCTTCCAGCGAGGTAAGCTCCAAGCCTGCCCGGGACCTGGTGCGGCTGGACATGAAATCCTATGGGGTGATGGACCGGACCTTCTCGGTCTCCCAGGTTGAGGTGAACTCCCCGGAGGGCCTGTTGGAGCGCCGGGACGAGGTCCTGGGGGAACTGGAACGCCTCCGCTCCGAGGGGGGGCATTACCTGGCCGCCCTGATGGTGACGGACGTTTCGGAGCTGTCCTCCTACCTCTTCCTTTCCGCGGAAAAAGAGTTCGAGAGCCTGGTCAAATACCCGGAGGAGGAGGACCACGTCTACCGGCTGAAGGATGTCCTGTCCCGGAAAAAACAGCTGGTGCCCGTACTCTTGGAGTTGGCGGAAAAGGCCCTGGGGGGCTGATTCCGGCCGCTGTGCGCCCCGGACAGAAAAGATTTCTTGACGGACCCCTCTCCACGGGTATACTGAACCTTCCATGAAGCTCCTCGTTTTCGTCCTGAACAAGGAAGAGCTCCTCGACCGCGTCCTGGAAGCCTACATGGAGGCCGGGATCACGGGCGCCACGATCCTGGATTCCGAGGGAATGGGTCACTTCCTGGTATACGAGGTGCCCCTCTTCGCGGATTTCAAGAACTTCCTGAAGGGCCACAAGCCGTACAATAAGACGATCCTGTCCGTGGTGACCGACGAGAGCGTAATCCCCCGGGTGGTCAAGCTGATCGACAAGGTCTGCGGGGGTTTCCGGAACTCGAACACCGGCATCCTCTTCACGGTGCCCGTGGATTTCGCCGTGGGGCTCCTGGAACAGAACCAATCCGAAACCCCGGAGCAGCCGTCATGATGGAACTCAGCTCCTGCTTCACCTCGGAAACCGTTGCCCTGGATGTTCCCGCCCGCAGGAGGGGCGAGGCGCTTCGGAAGGTTGCCCAGATCCTGGCCGGGGCGGGCATCGGAGAGGCCAAGGCCCTGGAGGACGCCTTGCAGAGCCGGGAGATCCTCTGTTCCACGGGGCTCGGAGACGGGGTGGCGGTTCCCCACGTCCTCCTTCCGGGCCTCCGGAGGACGGCACTGGTATTCGTCCGGCTCCGGGACCCGGTGGATTGGAGAAGCCCGGACGGCATCCCCGTACGTCTGCTCTTCGCCCTGGCCGGGCCGGCGGAGGATCCGGCCGCCCACCTTCAGATGCTTTCCCGCCTAACCCGCCTTCTCAGGGAACCGGATTTTCGTACGGCCGTGTCCGCCGCGGCCTCCGCCGAGGAGGTCGCCTCGGTCTTCCGGCGAAACGAAACGGAGTAGCCCTTGACGCCCCGGACCAAGTGGGACCTGGTGCGGTTCGCCTCCACCTTCTCGGCGCTCTTTGCCGCATGGCTTCTCTTCGCGGGTACGCCGGACGCCTATTCCTTGGCCGCAGGCGCGACCTCCTCGGCTGTCCTGGCCCTGTTCACATTCCGGTTTTTCCTGGAGGAACATGAGGCCGGGGCTCGGCACCTGATCCCGAACCCGGTGCTCCTGCTCCTCTACCTGCCCTACCTGCTGTATCGGATCTACGCCGCCAGCTTCGTCCTGGCCTTCGACATGATCGCGGGCAGGATGGACCCCCGGGTCGTGCACTTCCGGACCCGGCTGCGTTCGGACCTGGCCCGGGCCGTACTGTGCTCTTCCATCACCCTGACCCCAGGCACGATCGCCATCCTGATCGACGAGGACCACCTTCTGGTTCACTGGTTCACCGCGGAATCCTCCCACTCCCACCGTGCCCGCAAAGAGATCGCCGAATCCATGGAACGGTTCCTGGGAAGGATCTGGTCATGATCCCCTGGGATTTCGTCCTGTGGTTCTTCCTGGGATCCCTGGTCCTGGGCCTCGCGCGACTTATCATCGGACCCTCCACGACGGATCGTCTGGTCGGACTGAACCTGGTGGCCGGGCAGGTCCTGACCCTTCTTGTGCTCCTGGCGGTAAAGGAGGATGTAGCCCTCTATCTCGACGTAGCCCTGGTCTATGACATTTTCGGCTTCCTGGGCATCCTTGCGGTCGTCAAGTACTTCACGAAACGGAGGGCTTCATGAACGCGGCGCCCTGGATCGAGTTCGTCCTAATATTTCTTGGAATGGGCTTCGCCCTGCTGGGCAATATAGGCGTGTTCGTCATGCCCGATCCCTATACCCGGCTCCAGGCTTCCGCCACCTGCTCCACGACCAGCGTGATCTCCGTCATCCTCGCGGCCATGGCCGCATCGGGATTTTCCCCGACCACGGGCAAGTTGGCCATCATACTCCTGTATTTCCTGGTTTCCAGTCCCGTGGCCACGACCATCATCGCCCGGTACGCATGGGAATCGGGCGTCGTTCCCTGGAGAAAGCCCCGGCGGCCTCGGGGCGGGGACGTATCCGCATGATCGAAGCCTCCCTGATCCTGATGCTCCTGGTCGCGATCCTATCCTTAACGGCCCGGGATCTCTTGGCCATGACCGTGCTCCTCGCGGTCTTCAGCCTCCTGTGCGCCGTGGTGTTCTACTATCTCCATGCCCCCGACGTGGCCATCACGGAGGCCGCGGTGGGCGCGGGCGTCTCCACTCTGATCCTGGTCTGGGCCGTGCGCCGCACGACCCGAAGGGAGGAAGGGTGAAGACCCTCCGCCGCGCCCTGGGGCTCCTGCCCTTCCTGGCGGTCGCCGCGGCTGTCCTGGTTCCCTTGGTCTGGATGCCCGAAGCTCCGACGGCCCTGCGGGATTACTGCGTGCGACGGGGGGTCGTGGAAACCGGTGCTCCCAACCTGGTCAGCGCCGTCTACCTGGGGTGGCGGGCCTACGACACCCTGGGGGAAACCATCGTCCTCCTGTTGGCCGTCACGGGAGCCCTGTACCTCCTGGGAGGACGGGAATGAAGAAAACCGACGCCCTATCCGTGATAACCGGCAAACTGGGCCCCTTGGTCCTCGTGTTCGGGGCCTACCTGATTGCCTTCGGCCACGTTTCCCCGGGCGGGGGCTTCCAGGGAGGGGTCGTACTGGCCAGCGGAGTCCTCCTTCTTGCCATAGGACGGGGCACGGAGGCCGTGTTCGCCCTCCTTACACCCCGGCTCCTGGCCCGAATCGAGGCCGTCTCCTTCGCCCTCCTCCTCGCGACGGGGGTCATGGGGATGCTGGCGGGCAAGGGGTTCTTCGGGAACTTCCTGAGCGCCGACGGCGCGGGGAGTCCCGTGGGGTTCATCATCGCCCTGAACGTCCTGATCGGGGTAAAGGTAGGAGCGGGCGTGGCTTACCTCTGCCTGGTCCTGCTGAAGGATGCGGAACTATGATCCCTCGGCTTCTCTGCGGCGCGATTCTCCTGGTCGGATTGGCGGGCCTGATCTGGAACCGTAACCTGATCAAGAAAGTGGCCGCCCTGTCGGTCATGAACAGCGCGGTCATCCTGTTGTTCGTGCTTGGCGGAGCCCAAACAGGCATCCGGGCTCCCATCCTGACGGGAACGGACCTGCCCGTGGTGGACCCCCTGCCCCAGGCCCTCATGTTGACCGCCATCGTCGTAGGCGTGGCGGTCACCGCCCTGGCCCTTGTCCTGGCGGTCCGCCTCCACGAGCGATTCGGGACCCTGGATTCCCGGGAAATCGAACAGAGGATACGGGATGAGCCCTGAGCGGCTGGCCTTCTGGATCGCGCTCCTGCCCCTCCTGGCCTCCGCCTTGCCGTTGATGGAGAAAGCCTTCGGGCCGGACCGAAGCGCGGGCGGCCGAGCGAGCTCCCTGGGCGCCTTTCTGGGATCGGCGGGCCCCCTGTTCGTCCTGGCCCTGGTCTACCCGGCCGTGCGGGACGGGGGAATCGTCCGTTTCACCGTGGGGGCTTGGTCCCCCCTGATCGGCATCCAGTACCGGCTGGACGGTCCGGCATGGTTCGCCTCGTCCTTCACCGCGGTCGTGTCCCTTTGCGCGGGACTCTACGCCCGGGCCCGGGGAGCGTACTCCTCCACCTTTTGGTTTCTCTTCCTGCTCTGCCATTGGTCCCTGCAGTCCGCACTGCTGTCCGCGGATTTCTTTCACCTCTTCGTCTGCCTGGAGCTCATGGCCCTGACGTCCTATGTCCTCATCGCGTACAAGAAGGAGAGCGCGGCCCTCTTCGGGAGTTTCAACTACCTGGCGGTTTCCACCGGGGCGATCGTCTTCTATCTCCTGGGGCTCTACCTGGTCTACGGATCCTCGGGTACCCTGTCCATCGAGGAGGCCGGCAGGATCCTGGCATCCGCCGGCCCCCGGGAGCGCGCCTACGCGGCCCTGGGTATGGCTTTCATGGCCGGCGGTCTGGGGGTCCGGACGGCTTTCCTGCCCTTCCACGGCTGGCTTCCGGACGCCCACGCCAGCGCGCCGCACCCCGTATCCGCCCTGCTATCGGGCGTCATGATCAAGGTGAGCTTCTTCGCCCAGTGGCGTATCCTATCCCTTGTGGACGCCCCGTGGCTGAGAACGGGTTTTCTCTGGCTGGGGGCGTCCAGCGCCTTGATCGGTGTCATCTTCGCGCTCTGCCAGTCCGACGCCAAGCGCCTTCTGGCTTGGCACTCGATCAGCCAGGTGGGCTACGTCCTGGCCGCCTTCGGAACCGGAAGCCCCGCAGGGCTGCTGGCCGCGGGACTCCACGCGGCCGCCCACGGCGCCTTCAAGAGCCTGTTGTTCCTGACGGTAGGAAGCGCCGCGGACGCCGCGGGTACGAGGGACGCCTACCGCATGGCGGGTGCCTTCCGGGGCATTCCCGAGGCCGCCCTGGGTTTCGTGATCGGGGCCCTGTCCATCGCCGCCCTCCCGCCCTTCAACGGCGCCGTGACCAAGGATCTCGTTCTCTATGCGGTCGGCGAGGGCTTCCCCTGGTTTCTGCTTGTAGCCGCCTCGATCGGTACCGCCGCCTCCTTTTCCAAGCTGGGGATCCTCCTCTTTTCCGCGCCGGGACCCGCGTCCCGGGAACCGGCCCTCTCCTCGGGGGAGATAAAACGGCTCCGGGCGGCTCTTCGCCGGGG
>Ga0067045_1028451_pt1 | contig 33151 bp, 28 predicted proteins | sample TerdegcTABiofilm_FD_59184 | JGI IMG/M metagenome (GOLD analysis project Ga0067045, IMG submission 59184) | Combined Assembly of (Gp0054472, Gp0054536) Wastewater bioreactor microbial communities from Singapore -Terephthalate degrading...
TGGACATGGAGTTTTGCAGTGTTCTTGCGATGGTACAGGCGGTTGTCATTGCGCCACGCGCCGAGGCCTCGGCCCGAAGGGCGCTCGCGCCGAGGCGAGCGAAGCGAAGCAATCCCCTGTACAAAGAATGTAGGGGCGACCGGCCGGTCGCCCATACTTCGGCGGCTATCGCCGTCCTGCCTGTGCGTTGCACGCAGCCAGGCTCGCAATGACGATGAGTCTGTACCGCCCCTCCTTCCTTGACAGTTATGCGCCGCATGGAACAAATGCTCCACCGCTGCCGCCCCAAGAGATTTAGTTAAAAAAGTTGTTCAGAAATATGTCTGTCCTTTTGTTCTTTTGCATAAAAATAATTAGCAAGAACAATGTGGGCTGAAAAATGGAGAAAGACAAGGGGAAAATAAATGATTATCGTGGATTAGAAAATTTAATTAAAATTGTTGTTCAAGAATGTGACTGTCCTTTTTCTGAGACGCTTACTGACCAAAACTTACCAACTTCTTTGAAATAAAGGGATGGGTGCAAAGGATTAGTTTTGAGTAACTCAAAGTTTTTCTTTGATACCTTTTGAACGGCGATAGGAAGATTCTCAAAGCACTTCCAGAAGCGGTTTGTTGTCCGATGCATTTAGAGTTCCTTGAGTTGCCCCTTAGCTTTTTCATTAAGTGCCTCTTTGATCAGGAAATCCAACTTCCCAGATTCTGAATCTGCTGCAATCTGTTTGTCCCATTTTTCCCAATCCTTTTCAGAAAACCACTTTCTAAGGCGGATGTATTCCTCTTCTGAGAGGGATTCAATTACAGCCTCGATTTTTTCTACTTTTGACATATCTAATCTACTCCCTTTTTCTATAAATCCTTTAAATTAGTTCCAATAGCGTAAGCTTGTTCAAGATATTCTGGCTTTTTTAATACTGATCCTCTATCCATTATATCACTAAAGAAAAACATATTTAATATTTTAACACAAAGACAACCCAGAAGGCGATTGTAAAATTCTACTAATACTTCAGACTCAAAATCCACATTCTTTTGATTCATGGGCGTTACAATAATAGATTTCTTTCCTGCGATTAAAGCCTTGTTTACTGGATGATAATAAAAGAAAAGCCTGTCAAGAAACGTCTTCATCAATCCCGTAACTCCGCACCAATAAAGAGGGGAGGCAAGTATCATTAATTCTGCGGCATTGATTTGTTCACGGATTTCAGTCATATCATCTTGAAATGAACATGTAGATTTTTTCAGGCATTGATAGCAACCTATACAGTTTGAGATATCCTTTTCTCTAAGGGTGATAAGGTTTATATCCGTTCCATTACTTTTAGCACCTTCAATAATTTTTCCGACAAGAATATCTGTATTTCCATTAATTCTGGTAGCTCCATTTACAATGAGAACCGATTCAGCCATGATTTGCCTTCTTATGTTGGGCTAACATTTGCTTAACCTGCGAGGCGTAATGGCGCGATTCTTGCCGATGAGCGAAGCGACGACAAGCAAGAATCGTGACATAGCCGAGTCAGGTTGAAGCAGTTGTTAGGCGAATCCTATTCATAAAGTGAATTTATAGCTTTAAACACTTTTTCAAATCTATCTAATGTAGCGACAGAAAAATCTTCTTTCTTCGGTCCAATCTGAATAAGCTTGTTGGCAGGGCGATAATGATTAAATCTATCTTTTGAGATTACTTTATTAATCTGCTTTAATATAGTTTCAATACTTGGATCTAACTCAGATACCTTTATCTCAGGGTATTCACCACTAAATGCAATATTAAAGTATCTGAGGTACTCATCTTTTTCAAACAAATCTTCTATATCTGCAGTCTTATATCCATTAGAAGAAAATTCGTCGAAAAACCTAATATTTTTTTCTTTTATTATTTTTTGTGCAATTAAGTCTTGGACTTTCTGTTTTCCCTTTTGATCAGTAAAAGTATCTAATAGACAGGCTACGTTTAATTTTGATCCCCGTAATAATGAGATGAAAGTTGAAACTTTATCAAGCCCACCAACTGGAACTATTGTAATATCATCTCGTAAAAATGTTCTCTTTTCTTCCTGTAATATACCTGAGAAGTAAGTTAAATATATGAGATCAGCTGGACCCTCAACAAGAAGGTTATTCTTTGAGATGAATAAGTTCTGTGCAATATCATAGCCTAAAGCAGCTTGTAACGGGAAAAGAGTGCTTGGATCCTTCTCTTGAATAGAATCGGAAATAACGCTACCTTCTTCAGTCTCAAGACAAGTTCTTACTCGATCAAGATGCTCAGGTTCAACCATGAATGGTGAATGTGTTGTGTAGATTATTTGATACTTGCTCGACAAATCGTTTATGAATCTCAATAAATCTGCTTGTGCAGATGCATGTAGATTTAGCCCTGGCTCATCTAGCAACAATATGTAATCAGTCTTCTTGTCCGACTGGATTCTGGAAAACCATACAATGAATGAGAAGAACCAATTAAATCCTCGGCTTCGTCTATCTAGCGGTAGAGTAATTTTGTATCGTAAGCTTTTTACACGAATATCAAGGTATTTCTCTATTTGACCTTGAGAATTTGTTATGTTCTGTATTTTAAATTCTATGTCAAGATTGGTATTTGTTTTCCAATATTTGAATATTTCTTTGGTTATTTTATTTGCAGATGCTTCAAGCAATGCAATAAACCGTTCATACTCTGTATCTTGTGATTTCAAAACATCTTCTGGTTCGATTCTTGCTAGTTCAAATAGTGCTTTTGCGGTTTTATCATTTTCCGTTTTAGCTTTATCTCTAATCATTTTATTGATATTTATTTTTCCACTTAGTGGATAATAATCATCAAAATACCAAAATTTAGGCATTGCTGGTTTTATATATTCTGAGTAGATGTAATACCCAAGATCATTCCATCCTTTTGGATTGGAAGCGTACTTAGCTATTTCTGCCTTAAAAACTTCTAGATCCGTATCTCCATCTTTTGCTGTTAAAGATGCAACATCTCCAATACTCTTCAAGTCCGCGACAATTTGCCTAGTTTCTTCACTTAATACATGTTTTTTGCTATAGTGTTCAATAAACGCTTTGTCATCTGCTCTAATTCCGAATATTTTTGTTTTGGGCTCTCTGTAGTATGATATTTGAGTAAATTGCTTCACACTGAATACTTCTATTCCAATTTCACTATTAATTTTATCAATATAGTCTTGTGGAAGCTCATATGTACATTTAATAATCGTTCCTTCATCATTTTCATTATCTTCGAAATCAATCAGTTCATTCCGTGGATAGTCGTGTGTCGGATCAAAGGTAAAATCTTCATCAGCACTATCAAAGTAGTTTGTTTTTGCGATTGCAGATAATATTGATGTCTTGCCTGATTCATTCATACCGACTATTGTGGTTATTTTAGGATTTATATTAATTTCCTGATATTTTTGGAAACACTTATACTTGTAAATTTCCACCTTAGTTAACTTCATTCTTTTCCTCCTTATTTATTACCAGCGCCAAAGGCGTCCGCATAACATTATTTATTATCTCCCTTACAAATTTTCTAAAAATTATCCTAGTCTTGCTGCACTGTCAAAGAAAAACAAAGGCAAAAAAGGGCTGTTAGGCTGAAGATTGCTTTTTTACTCCTATTGTTACATATGTTATCCAGCATATAGATAATGCCTGGTGGAGTGTTTGTGAAATAGGCGCCAGAAGGGCACCGGCGGCGCATACTGCCAGGTAGGGCAGTTATGCGCCGCATGGAACAAATGCTTCACCGCTGCCGCCTTCTTCCAATTTTTTGTTCTTTAAATTCAATCGCAAATTTTAGGCAATTCTATGTCTTTTTTAGAATCTCCTTCAGGGCATTCACATTCCTATTCAACACATCCGCCAGCCGCTCGCCCACTCGGGCATTGGCCAAATACCATGAGACAATGCGACGCACCAGCTCAAGGGATTCCGTCTCGTCATAAATGCCTGAAAGCTCGGTCCCCAATTGCGGATGCCTGCCCAGCCTGCCGCCCACCAGAATGCGATAGCCGTGTCTCAGCTCCTGCAGGGTACCCCTTGGACAGGCTCGAATACATGCCCCGAATCGCACACACAGGGCATCGTCTATGATGGGGAAGCTGACGCCATCCCAGAAGGTTATGGCCTGCTCCTTACATGCCTCCACACAGCCGCCGCAGTCCTTACACTGGGCATCTGTCACAAGGGGTTCACTGGCGCCTATGAGCCCGATATCGACGATCTGCGGCCTGGAACAGGCATTGGGGCAGTCAGAGACCGCCACACGAAAACCGCCGTGGGTCTTTTTCCCATGTCCTGCCGTTTCAGCGAGGCCATCGGGGCCGGTAAACAGCTCCTCCAATAGGGTTGCAAGTCTTGAGTGAAAATCCCTGGAGAAGACCGCCCTCTCATGGCAGCCGTCTGCACCGGCACAAAAGGTCAACTGATATCTTTGAATGGTGTTCGACATATGCTCTATGGTTTGACTAATCCCGCGATGTCTGAAAACGATATCCCACCCCTGGGTGTGTCACAATAAACCGCGGTCGTTCCGGGTCAGCTTCTATCTTCTGGCGCAGTCTTCGAATGTGGACGTCCAAGGCCCTGCTCCAGGCATAGACCTCACCGTTGGGCCAGAGTTGCCTCACAATGTATTCCCGCTCCAGCACCCGGTTGGGCTGTACTACAAACAACTCCAGCAAGTCATACTCCTTACGGGTCAGGGGAACAGCCTGGCCGTTCAAAAAGACCTCCCTTGTTTTCAGCGAGATTCTGAGGTTTTCAAATATCAATTCGTCCTTTTGGGTGGCCGCCCTTCTGCGCAGATTCGCCAGAATACGCGCCTTGAGTTCCAGATATTCAAAGGGTTTTACCAGATAGTCGTCGGCCCCGCACTCAAAGCCGCGCACCTTGTCCGCCAAGGCATCACGCGCCGTGAGCATGATAATGGGCACATCAGAGATATTACGAATCATCTGGCACAGCTTAATGCCGTCCAGGTCTGGAAGGTTCAGGTCCAATAGAATGAGAGCGGGAGGCCTTTTTTTAAATACATACATCCCTTCTGTGCCTGAGGCCGCCTCCAGAACGGAGAAGCCGTCCAACTCCAGTTGGTCCTTGAGGACCTTTCGAATGTCTTTGTCGTCTTCTATGACAAGGATATCAGCATGTTCCATGGCTACCCTCTATTTTTTCATCGGGCAATATAATGGTAAAAACGCAACCACTTCCCTGTTCAGGGGTGGAGATGGTTATGGCACCACCGTGGGCCGCCACGATGCCACGGGCAATGGCAAGTCCAAGCCCCATGCCCTCTCCGGCCTTTTCATTGGGACGTCTGAAGAACTTCTCAAACACCAAACCCCTCTGGTCCTCAGGTATGCCAGGCCCATAGTCTCGCACTGTGAGCATAACCTGCCCGCCCTTTTTTACAATCCCCACATCCACAGATGCGCCCGTGGGAGAAAAGCGAATGGCATTGGAGAGCAGATTGGTAACGGCCTGCTCCAAAAGCCCCCTGTCACACATGAGATATACAGGGGTTTCGGGCACCTCATAGCGAATCTCCACGCCCTTTTCCCATGCAACAGGCATGATCATCAAGATGGCGTCCTCCAGCACCTCCGCTATATCCTCCTGTCTTTTATGTATCTCCAGGGTGCCTGATTCTATCTTGGCACAGGCCAGAATGTCCTTTACCATCTTGAGGAGCTTCTCTGTATTTCTCTGAATGATCTCGAGGTAGGTGGCATGTTCCGAATCACTCAACCTCTTTGCCAAAATTCCCTGGGCGCCCTTGATGGCCGTGATGGGGGTCTTCAGGTCATGAGTGATGTTTGCAAAAAAGTCCTGGCGGTACTGCTCAGTGGCCTTCAGTTGTTGATAGGCAGACTCCAGCTCACTTACAGCCCTTCTGACCTCCTTTTCCAGGTTTCTCTGCTGATTCGTCAGGGCGGCCACCATACTGTTAAAACTCCTGGAAACGGTCTTCCACTCCTCGCTCATATTCAAATCCACTCTCACATCCAGCTCGCCGTTTTGAATATGTCCGGCTGTGGAGGCAAGCTGTCTCAGGGGTGAAAGCACAAAAAAACGTAAAATCGTCCATGCAAGGCCCAGAAAAACGGCCAAAACACAGAGAAATATACCAAAAAACTGAAAGATATTTTGTCTCACTTCGTTATAGATGGCAGTAGCCGGCAGGGAGATGCTGATGGCGCCCATGACATCCGATGTCTTGAGACCGGCATGACAGGTCTGGCACTCGGTCTGAAACACAAGGGGCGCCCCATACCTGAAGACCGGCATTCCCTTGACCCTTTCCACCTCCCATACCTCCCTGGCACGGCCGCTTTGAAGCAGGTCTATGGCCCTTGTTTCAAAGACATCCGGCGCATGAAGTGGATTACTGGCATTGGGCACGGCCACCTTGACCATGTAAGGCAGGTGCTTGTCCTGGCCGTAACGGGAGAGCTCGGCAATAAAACCAGATGGCGTAATACGCTCAAAACCGCCTTCATGCTGCACATAGATGCCGCCATAACCAGAGATCCACTGCCGTGTGAGAATGATATAGTGATAGATGCCTGCCGCCTGATTGCGCAGCTGCTCACTGACAAGGGTGTGCTGGACATTTTGCAACCATATAAAAAAAATCACACCCATCAGGACAAATCCAGTAACCAGATAGATAAAGATCTTTTGCCCGAGTCTCATGCCGCGGCCCTTACATGGTCATGCCGGTCGCCGTCATCGACGCAACAACAACCTCTGGCCCGGCTGAATGGATGAATTTGGAGAGAGCTTGTTCCATTCCCGAATATCCTCCACTGATACCCCATATTCCCGGGCTATGGAACTCAGAGTATCCCCTTTTTTGACCACATGATGTCTGACACCTGCAGGCGCAGATGTGGAGGCAACTGCGACTGAAGGTCCCAAAGAAAGGGACGATGAGGCCTCCTGCACAGCAGGCAGTCGCGCCGTCAAACCTGAGACAAAGTCCTTGAGCAGCCCCTCCCTGCCGGCGGGCACCAAAATCTCATAGGTGCCGCGAGGCAGCTCCCGTGCGGTTATCCATGGGTTGAGCTCCAGAAAACGGCGATAGGAGACCCCCACTGCCTTGGCCATACCGGCCACACTGACGCTGACCACAGGGATGTTGACGCTCACACTGGAGACGGCCTCAGGCCTGTAGAGCCGCGCACCTGTCAGATCTATGCCGAACCAGGATGGATTCTCCATGACCAGCTTGGCAGCAATGGCCCGAAACACATAGCGTTCCGTCTCCCTGGCAAGCCTCAGGCTGTAAAAATCATAGGCGCCCTGTTCCTCCAATGCCTTGGCAACCCGGCCCTGACCTGCGTTGTAGGCCGCAAGGGCCAATGCCCAGGAACCGAGGGAGTTTTTCAGGTCCGAAAGGTGCTTGAGGGCGGCTCGCGTGGCCCTTTCCCAGTGCATTCGATCGTCACACCAGCCGTTCTTGTTCAAACCGCAGAAATTGGCTGTGGGCAGCATAAACTGCCACGGCCCCACAGCCCCTGCAGTGCTCACAGCAGATGCCCGGAGGTCGCTTTCGATAAGGGCTACATACTTGAGGTCCGAGGGAAGCCCCATCTCCTGAATAATGGCTTCGATGAGGGGAAAATAGCGGGGCGCCCGTTTGAACCACAGGGTTGTGGCCACAGGAGAACCCAGAATTGAGACCAGCTCGTAGTCCAGACGCTCATAGGAATCCTCGAAATTGAGGGGCACAGGCTCATCACAAAAGTAAACACTTTCAGGTATGGGCAGGCGCAGAAGCTGATTTATGAGGCTCTGCCCACTTACAGGGCCACGCACTGGCGTGTCACCGGCGACAGGCTGAGCAGGAGACGGGGGATTATTGGTTACCGCCACAGGCTGAACACTGGAGGGCTTCACCGGCTCTCTGTCAGCCCCACCAAAAAGAGACAAGGCAAACACCGGCTGAATACAACTAAAGGACATCACAACAAAGGCAACGGCAAAGATTTTACGGCGTAACATAAATTCATGCTCCTTTATCCAAGCGCAGCGATTCGGCCGCCGCGCACCTCTTTTCTAACCTGTTCACTCCTTTTAAGGGCGGTCTCCATGCCCGCATCGTCCAATTTAGCCAGATAAAAGCTGGGGCCATAGGGCTCCATACAGGAGATAAGGGTGGAGGACACGCCATTTTGCGCCAGCACATTGAGGACATCATTTCCTGACACAGGCCCATTTTGTAACATGGCATTTAAGCCATTTTTGCCCTTTTGCTCAAAGACCTGGGCCATGGCTGCTATCACCACAGGCGTATGCCCTGTGCAGACATACTCACAACTGCGCACTGCATAGCCGTTGCCATTGAAGGAGACGGCCACACCGCCGCCTTTGCGCACCAGTTCCAGGGCCTGCACATCCGTGATGCTGTCTCCTGCATAAAGGACCTGAAACGCCTGGTTTCCTGTGCGCAACAGGCTGTCCTGTAAGGCCACCGCCTTTTCCGCACCTCCCACGGTATTGATGGCATAACAGGCGGCAGCCACCGGCATTGAAGGCAATATATCCCAAAATATCTGGTTCAGCCGCTCTACCAGCTTCCGGTCCTCATAGGAGAGGTCATGAATGGAAACGGCGTGCTCCGGCCAGTCCAACACAGGCTGGTCTGCGATCTCCATGGCCAATTCCTGCAACAGTGAACGCTCCTGCGGCGTGGGCGCAGGGATTTCACCAGTTAATTCAGTGCAGTAAATACCGGCCGCCGGAAAACCGGTGCGCATGGAAAGGGCATCCAGATACGGCCGGTAGCTGGTGCTGATGATAAAGGTGGGAAAGCGGCTGGCAAGGAAAGAGAGCATCAGCTCGGCCTTGGGCAGGATCACCAGTGTCTTGAAAGAAAACTCCCGCATCACCTGGCTGTTTACGCCTGCGGCCAGCAAAAAGGGCAGGACCAGCTTCAGGGTATCCCCTGCCTTGTAACCAGACCGTTTTTCTATGTCCGCCAGAAAATCATCGTATCTGCTCACACGGCTGAAAAAGGCGCCTCCCCGAGGCAAAAAGGCCTCACACAACTCAAAGGCGTTGTCGTTTTGCGTAATAGGACCTTCACAATCCATATCGATCTGTATCATGCCCCGACCCTCACACGACTATATTGTTGAATTTCACCAGCTCATCGGCAAAGGCCAGAATGAAATCCCTTTGGCTATGGTTTGCAAAGGCGATACAATTGCAGCGGATCTTCTTGCGGCTGCGCACCAGGAATTCGATGACCAGCCGATCTCTTCCTATCTGAACACCTACACCAAAAGGGCCGCATGAGGCCACATGCCCTTTCTGAACCTCTGACAAGGTATCCTCCGGCAGCAAAAGCCAATAAAAATCATCCAGATCAGACATCTCGCAGTGTTTAGCAAGGTATGTGCGAATCCTGTCAATCTCACTTGGTCTCAGTTCATCTATTACATATTGTCTCATATCATGCCATCCTTTATAAGAACCTAAATTCCACAATGGTAGATTCAATCACGGAATTTGAGAAGAATTTAATGGTCTATTATGGTTAACTTTGCCACAGTGGTATTCAAGGTCTTTTCTCCCGCCGTATCAAACGCCACCAAGATCTTATTCGGGCCCAGGCATCTCTTTACAAGACCTGCGCCGAAAATGGAATGCCTGACCTTCATGCCGACACCATACGTATTGGTCACGCCTTCCTGTAAGGCGGCCGTGACAGCCGGCCTTGATTCCGCGAACTTCGGACCCGTGGATATCCTTTCTTTAACTCCAGAGGTCAGTCCCTCGTAACGCAGGACACTGAAAAGCTCGCCTGGGATCTCCTTCAAAAAACGGGACGGAATCACCGGGATATTGCCTCCACCCGGCACATAAATGAAGGCAGGGCAGGAGATACAGAGCAGGTCCCGAGCCCTGGTCACAGCCACATAAAAGAGCCTGCGCTCTTCGTCTAATTCCTGGTCACTTTCCGCAAAATGAGACGGGAATCTGCCTTCGCACAGGGAAAGAAGAAAAACGGCCTGCCACTCCAGCCCCTTGGCCGAATGGATAGTGGAAAGACACACCCTGCCGGCATCGTCCTGCGTCATGTCCGGCGCCTCAAGAGTCAGGTCGGTCAGCATATCCATGGCGTCTGCATATCTATTGGACATGGCCAGAAGCTGATGAAGCTCCTGCAATCTTTTGGGGTGATCGTCATAATAATGCATCTCCAGATAGGGCCGATACCACTCCATGAGACGATTCAGGACGTTCGCAAGCCCCGTCTCCTGCATATTCCGTATCCCTTGCAGAAGCTGCCCAAGGGCCTGTACCGCTGACGCCCAGACACCTCTGAATGCCCCGGAAGCCAGGCATTGCCAGGGGTCTTCCGCACGCAACATCTCTGCAAGAATACGGTCCGCAGCCTTGGGCCCCAGGCCCTTGACAAGACACAGCACACGAGTGGCAGCAAGCCTGTCCACAGGATTGATCACCATGCGCAGAAGGGAGAGCAGGTCCTTGATATGAGAGGCCTCCACCAAGGCCTGGCCACCCCGTTTTACAAACGGTATGGACCTGGCCTTCAGCTCTGCCTCCAGATGAAAGGAGTGAAAGGCGGCGCGAAAAAGCACGGCGATCTCATGGGCAGGGATCCCCTTTTGCAGGCATTCCTCTATGCGATTCGCCACAAAGGCGGCCTGCTCTCCCTCATCCCTGGCGGCATAGAGCAAAGGCGGCACGCCGCCAGGCCTGTGGGCGCAAAGACGCTTGGTAAAATACTGTTCTCCGCCGGCGATGATGGCATTGGCGCAGTCTAAATTGGGCTGGGTACTGCGGTAATTCTTCTCCAGAACGATTATCCTTGCGCCTGGGAAGTGTTCCGGAAACTCCAGAATATTCCTGTAATTGGCGCCTCTGAATGCATAAATGGACTGTGCGTCATCCCCCACCGCCATGACATTGTCATGGCCGGTCGCCGTCATACGCACCATTCTGGCCTGAAGCCGATTGGTGTCCTGATACTCATCCACCATGATGAATTGACACTCCCTGCCCACGGCCTCCCTTACATGGGGGTATTCCTCCAATACCCTGAGCCAGTGAAGGAGCAGGTCGTCATAATCCACCAATCCATTCGCCTTTTTATAAGCGTCATAGGCATTCATGACAGCTTCTATGGCCTGGCGTTCGGATTCCATATGGGGAAAATCGTTTCTGAGCAGTTCTGCAACACCCACGCCGGTATTTGCAATCTTGCTGGACATGGCAGCCAGGGTGGCCTTGTTGGGAAACCGGCTGCCCTTGCCGGCAAGATCCATTTCTTTTGCAAGCATGGCAAAGACATTCTGCACATCGGAACGGTCCATGATCACAAAATCACGCGAAAGACCTGCCAGATGGCCGTAACTCCGCAACATTCTATGAGAAAAGCCATGAAATGTGCCCCCCCTTACCCGATCGGCCCCCACGCCGGCCAGTTCACACGCCCGCTGCAACATGGAAGCCGCGGCCTTTTTGGTAAATGTAAGCAGCAGGATATTGGATGGCTCCACTCCCTGCTCAATCAGATAAGCCAGACGATAGACAATAGTACGCGTCTTACCGCTTCCGGCGCCTGCTATCACCAACACAGGCCCGAGAATGGTGGTGACCGCCTCAAGCTGTTGAGGATTTAAGTGGGCTTCCAGGTTTAATAAGGACAAATCAACTAACCTTCCTGGGCACTGGATACGTTTTCAGACTCCGGACTGGTTTGAACCGGCAGGATGAAATAGAAATTGTTGCCGAGAAATGTGGGCTCGTATCCAACCTTACCGCCATGGACATCTATAATCTTTTTGACGAAGTGCAGCCCATGACCCACTCCCGGCTTCTGCGCCACATTGCTGCCGCGAAAACCCTCGGAAAATACGTGTGCCGCGTCCTCCGGAGACAGGTGAGGGCCTGTGGAAAACACATTGAATTTTACGCCGTGCATGCCAGGACCGAAGAAATTGGGCAGCAACTCCCTGCCATATGACACGAATTTTACCGGCTGGCCGTGTTCGTTTATCACCTCTTCACAATACTTCTCGGCATTGGAGAAGAGATTAGCATATACTTGAGACATCAATCCTACATCTACTGCAAGGGGTATCTCTTCAGACGGAACTCCGCCTAAATGTTCATCTATCTGAATACCTCTTCTTTCCAATCTGCTTCTATAACGTTCCAGCTGAGTGTCTATAATCTCTTTCTTAACATTACACAGCCTTCGGCGCAATACGAATTCGCCCTTTTCAAAATGCTCTCTGCGCAGCAGACTCTCCAGGAACAGGCTCGTATTGGTATAATGTTTGTCAAGCTCGTCATATGCGACAGATAATCCCTGAATGATATTTGATATATTACATCTTATCTGTTCCACCGATACAGCCACCTCTTCTGTGTTATCTTTTGGTTTCCGGCTGCACTCTTCTATTTTCTGTTTCAATTCATCAAGTAATGCTATCTTCTTCTTGATATTACTCAGAAGTACCTTGAAACGCATATTAGGCACTATGATGTTGTGATCAATGTCGGCTATCAATGTGTTTATGAATTTTAGATGATTTTCGTTCTGTATGGAAATAAGCTTGTAATGCAGGTTGTATCCTATGCGATTGGCATATTTTTCAAAAAACAGGCGGTCCTTTTCGCCGAAATGAGAATAGGGAAAGACCTCCAGCAGGCCGATGACATCCTCTGCATGCACCAGCGGCTGGGCCGCCAGCAACTTCAGGTTGCCGCGAATAGGCGCCACAAGGGAGTCACCCGAGATATAAGACTCCTCCTGCACCGTTATACCTGCAGGCGGAGGCATACCACACACCGAAAGTTCGTTCAGCGAATCGCATGCCATCTGTAACTGCTTTGTTTGATAGTCCACCAGATATAGACAACAATCAAACCCCAGAAACTCCTTGGGTACGAACACCGCCACACGATAGAAGTTAGCGAGGGTCTCGTATTCCTGGGCCAGGTCGAAAAAGGCCATGAGGGCTCGCGTCTGAAGGCTGTTGAAGTCATATTGCTCATAATCGCTCTTTTTCTTGCGCAGACGCTGCAAGATGGAGGACAATTCCGGAGGGTCGCTGGGACAATATATACTCATGGCCACACCTCACATCTCAGTTTGCAGAACTACCCCTTTGGGCAAAAAAATTCCTCTATGGCCTTGACCAAGGCGGAAATGGTGGCGGTATCCGGCTGAATAGCCACATCAAAACCCATGGCCCTGGCGGTCTGGCCTGTGACCGGGCCTATACATGCAGCCTTTGTATGGCTGATAAGCATCTCTTTTAAATGTGAAGACAAAAGGGCAGACAGGTTTTTGACCGTGGAAGAGCTGGTAAAGGTCACCACATCCACTTTCTGAGAGAGGGCCTCCAACACATCTTCAGCCAGAACAGGCATGACATTTTCATAGACCGTCACAGGCTCCACTCTTGCGCCCAGGGCCTTCAGACCGTTTACAAGTACATCCCGTGTCTTTTCCGCCTTGGGTATGAGGATGTGCTGATTCTGCACACCCAATGCCTTAAATGCCTCCACCAATCCCTCGGCATCAAAGGTCGTGGGAATCAAATCGGGTTTCAGGTGATATGCGCTTAAGGCATTGGCAGTGCCGCTTCCGATGACAGCAAACCTCACACCCCCAAATGCCCTCATGTCCAGGCCGTTTGCAAAACACAACTCAAAAAAGCACCTCACAGCATTTACGCTGGTGAAAACCACCCATTGCACCTTGCTCTCACCACAAAAGGCAGAGACAATCCTTTCTGTTGTCTGCGCATCCTGCACCGGAACCACGGAAATGGCAGGCAATTCTATACACTCCGCGCCCTTTTCCTCCAGCAGCTCCACCAGTTCACTGGCCTGTTCACGGGACCGCGTCACCAGAATACGCCTGCCGAAAAGCGGCCTCTTTTCAAACCACTGAATGGTCTCTCGCAGCCCCACAACCGTCCCCACCACGATCACGGCAGGAGAGGTCAACCCTGCATCCTTGACCCGTTGCACGATGTCGGAGAGCACACCTGTAACGGTCTTCTGCCTGGCGGTAGTGCCCCATTGCACCACTGCCGCTGGAGTCTGGGCAGACAAGCCATGCTGTGTCAGCTGTGAGACTATGTTGGGCAGATTGGTCATGCCCATGAGAAAGACCAGGGTGCCATTGGACTTGGCAAGGCCCTCCCAATTCACATCTATCTCGTCCACTCCGAATTTGCGATGACCCGTTATCAATGTGACACAGGCGGCATGTGCCCTGTGAGTGAGGGGGATACCGGCATAGGCAGGGGCCGCTATGGAGGAGCTCACACCAGGTACGATCTCAAAGGGAATGCCTGCCTGGGCAAGGACCTGTGCCTCCTCACCTCCTCTGCCGAAGATAAAGGGGTCTCCACCCTTTAGACGCACCACCATCTTGTTTTCCTGAGCCTTGCTGACTATGAGGTGATTGATCTCATCCTGACTGACGGCATGACGGCCTGCTGTCTTTCCCACATATATAAACTCGGCGTTTCGGGGTGCATAAGACAGAATGCGGGGGCTTGCCAGGCGGTCATATATGACCACATCGGCCCGGGATAGGAGTTTCATGCCTTTTATGGTCAAAAGCCCTGCATCACCAGGGCCGGCACCCACCAGATATGCCTTACCCCTTTTTTGCTCATCACTTTTCATAGACATCACTTAAAATCTCCTGGCCGCCTGCGGCCAAAACCTGCTGGCCAAGCCTGCTGCCCAACTCTTCAGGCTGTGCCTGACTGCCTGCAAGGCGCAGACGCACCAGCCTGTCCCCTCTCTCATCCGCAACCAGCCCCTCCATAAGAAGCACATTCGGCCTGTCGGACGCAAACCAGGCATGAGCGGCTATGGGCACCTGGCAGCCACCCCCCAATGCGGCGAGGAATGCCCTCTCGGCCCGCACACAAGTGGCTGTTTCAGGGGAATGAAGTGCGCTTAAAAGCCCTCTGGTATCTGAATCGTTGGACCTGAATTCTATGCCAAGACAGCCCTGGCCTATGGCAGGCAACAAGAATTGGGGTGGGAGATACTGTTTTATATGGTCTTTAAGGCCCAAACGATGCAGTCCTGCGGCCGCCAGAATAATGGCATCAAAATTCCCAGCCTCTAATTTTTTGAGCCTTGTATCCAGATTACCCCTGAGATTGACTATTCGCAAATCAGGACGCATGGCCATGAGCTGGGCCTTTCTGCGCAGACTGCTGGTGCCCACTGTGGCCTCCTGCGGCAATTCGGAAATGGAATTATACCGGTGTGAAAGAAAGGCATCCCTGGCATCCTCCCGCTGGGGAAATACCGTAACCTCCAGCCCTTCTGGTATCTCGGTGGGCACATCCTTGAGGCTGTGGACGGCAAAATCCGCACGGCCTTCCAGCATAGCCTCTTCTATTTCCTTGACAAAGAGCCCCTTGCCGCCTATTTGGGCCAAAGGCACATCAAGTATCTTGTCTCCCTTGGTGACCACCTGTAACAACTCGATGGTGATACCCTTCTCATCAAAAATCTGCTCCAGACAGCTCTTTACCCAGTTACTCTGGCACATGGCCAGCATGCTCTTACGGGTGGCGAGCACAAAATGTTTTTTACTCATGGGCAGGCATCAACCTCCGCAGGAACTGCAATTGGAGCTGGAACAGCCGCTACAACCCGAGGAGGCCCTCTTTCCTGTACCTACGAAGTTGCCAGGGCCGTCTCCGGCCTTAAAGGCGCAGACAGACATCTTCTTTTGTACATTTTTGGAGCCACACACCGGACACACGGCCGATGGGTCCGACATCCTTACCAGCGATTCAAACTCAGCGTTACAGTCATTACAGTGAAATTCATAGATAGGCACGAGTTTTTCTCCCAAATTCAAAGTTAATTGCTATCATAGTATTCTTTTTAGAATTATCACACAAGATTTAAAAAAAAGAAAGCGGATTTGTGCATTTTGTCTCAATAACCCCTTATGTCACATGGGTTTTTTATTCTCATCCAGTTTTTTTGGAGGCAAAGAATTGACAAGAGGCGTTCTAATGAATAAGCTCCATAAAATTTAAGAATAACTACTCATGAGGTGATTTGCATGACAAAAATGGCTGGCAAACAAATAATTGTTGAGGCCTTGAAAAAAGAAGGGGTCGAGGTGATCTTCGGCTATCCAGGCGGCGCCATCATAGACATCTACGATGCCCTCGCCAAAGACGGCTCCATCAAGCATGTGCTTGTGCGCCACGAGCAGGGCGCAGCCCATGCAGCCGACGGCTATGCCAGGGCGACGGGCCGGGTGGGAGTATGCCTTGTCACATCAGGACCAGGCGCCACCAATGCCGTGACAGGCATCGCCACTGCCAACATGGACTCCATTCCAATAGTGGTGCTCACGGGTCAGGTGCCCACAGCCCTTATAGGAAATGACGCCTTTCAAGAGGTTGACATAGTCGGCATAACAAGGCCCTGCACCAAACACAATTACCTGGTCAAGAACGTCAAGGACCTGCCCCGCATACTCAAAGAGGCCTTCTATGTAGCCAAATCCGGCAGACCAGGCCCGGTGCTGGTGGACATCCCCAAAGACGTTCAGAATGCCGTTACGGATTTTAACTATCCAGAGACCATCACCCTTCGCTCCTACGACCCCGTAAAAGAACCCCATATAAAACAGATCGAAAAGGCCTGCCGCCAGATGGAAGAATCCAAAAAACCGGTCCTCTATGTGGGCGGCGGTGTCATCAGCTCAGGGGCGCATGAGGAATTAAGGGCGTTGGCTGAGGAGATCAACTGTCCGGTCACCACCACACTGATGGGCATCAGCGGGTTTCCGGGCACGCACCCACAGAATCTTGGTATGCTCGGAATGCACGGCACATATTGCGCCAACATGGCCATGGCCAACACGGACCTGATAATCGCCATCGGCGCACGCTTCGACGATCGCGTCACAGGCAAGATCGAGGCCTTTGCGCCCCATGCCAAGATCATACATGTGGATGTGGATCCCACCTCCATACAGAAAAATGTTCGTGTGGATATACCCATAGTAGGTGACTGCAAGCTCACTCTGGCAAAGATGCTCAAGTGCCTCAAGGACAACGGTTCAAAGCCGGAGGCGTGGCAGGCCAAACATCAGGCGTGGTGGGAACAGCTGCGCGCATGGGAGAAACGCCACCCCCTCACATACAAGAAAGACCCAAACATCATCAAACCCCAGTATGTCATAGAACGGCTTTACGAAATGACCAAAGGCAGGGCCATCATCACCACTGAGGTAGGGCAGAACCAGATGTGGACAGCCCAATTCTATAAGTTTGACCAGCCTCGCACCTTCCTTACATCAGGCGGTCTTGGAACCATGGGATATGGACTGCCCGCTGCCATAGGTGCACAGATGGCCTTCCCTGACAAATTGGTCATAGATATGGCTGGAGACGGTAGCATTCAGATGAACATACAGGAACTGGCCACGGCCATGCAGGAAAAACTGCCCATCAAGATCGTAATCCTGAACAATCAATTTTTGGGCATGGTGAGGCAGTGGCAGGAACTCTTCTATGAAAAACGCTATGTTGCCACGGATTTCGAATTCACACCTGATTTCATAAAGATTGCAGAGGCATACAGTGCAAAGGGCATCAGGGCCACCAATCCTGACGATGTTGACAAGGTACTGAAAGAAGGGCTGGAGTACCCGGGCCTGGCCATCATGGAATTCGTCATAGCCAGGGAAGAAGGCGTATTCCCCATGATACCTGCTGGCAAGGCTCATACAGAGATGTTGCTCGTCTAATTTGGTGTTATACAAAATTAGCCCAAGAAAGGAGTATTAAAATATGCGACACACGCTGTCTATACTTTTGGAAAACAGCCCTGGCGCCCTCTCTCGAGTGGCGGGCCTCTTCAGCGGCAGAGGCTTCAACATCGAAAGCCTTTGTGTGGCCTCCACACTGGATTCGACACTTTCCCACATGACACTGGTCACCATCGGTGATGACGCCATTATCGATCAAATTATCAAACAACTGAATCGGCTGGTGGATGTCTATAAGGTAACCGATGTCAGTCAGGATGAATTTGTGGAGAGGGAAATGGCCCTGATCAAGGTCAATGCAGCGGAATCCGAAACCCGTTCCGAGGTCCTGCGTATCTGCGAGATCTTCCGCTGCAAGATAGTGGATGTCACAGCCAAGACATACACCCTGGAGGTGACTGGCCCGGAAAGCAAACTCAAGGCGGTCATCGACCTGCTTTTGCCCATAGGTATAAAGGAACTTGTCAGAACCGGCACCATTGCCATGCAACGCGAACAAAAAAATACATAATCCATCAAAAATGAAAGGAAAACAAAGATGAAACTATATTACGAACAGGATGCCTCATTGGACAGTCTGAAAGGAAAGACCATAGCGGTAATAGGATACGGCAGTCAGGGCCATGCACATGCCCAGAACCTGAAGGAAAGCGGTCTGAATGTCATTGTAGGCCAAAGACCTGGATCAGTGAATTATGATCTGGCTGTCAAACACGGCTTCAAGCCGGTAAGTGCCGAAGAGGCCGCTCAACAGGCCGATGTCATCATGATACTGCTGCCGGATCAGGTGCAGGCCGCAGTGTATCACTCCGATATTCAACCCCATCTGAAGGCCGGCAAGATGCTGCTCTTCGCCCATGGTTTCAACATTCACTTTGGTCAGATCGTGCCGCCTGCTGATGTGGATGTGGCCATGGTAGCCCCCAAGGGTCCGGGCCATCTGGTGAGAAGGGAGTATGAAAGGGGGGCAGGAGTCCCCGCACTGGTAGCCATTCATCAGGATGCCACCGGCCAGGCCATGGCAAGGGCATTGGCCTATGCCAAGGGTATCGGTGCAGCGCGGGCCGGCATCCTGGAGACCACCTTCAAGGAAGAGACCGAGACAGACCTCTTTGGCGAGCAGGTGGTGCTGTGCGGCGGCCTCACCGCCCTCATCAAGGCAGGTTTTGAAACCCTGGTTGCCGCCGGCTACCAACCGGAAATCGCATATTTCGAGTGCTGTCACGAGGTAAAACTCATAGTTGACCTCATCTACGAAGGCGGCATCTCCAGAATGCGCTATTCCATCAGCGATACCGCTGAATACGGCGACATCACTCGCGGCAGACGCATCGTCACGGAAGAGACCAAAAAAGAGATGCGCAAGATTCTGGACGAGATACAGACAGGTCAATTCGCCCGTGAATGGATACTGGAAAACCAGGCCAACAGGCCTGTGCTGAACGCCTACAGGCGGATAGACAAAGAACACCAGATTGAGGATGTGGGTGGTCGGCTCAGGGCCATGATGGGCTGGCTCAAGAAATAAAGATGCTGCATGAACGCATACCCATTGCCAAGGAAGGCATACCTTTTTGGGGCACAGCCGCATTTTTCGCCGTTATATTCGCCATATTGAACTGGCAGATTCCTGCCGGCATCGCGCTGGCAGGATTTCTTTTCATTTTTTACTTCTTCAGGGACCCTGAACGGGTCACGCCTCAGGACACCAGCCATACCATCAGTTTCGTATCACCTGCCGATGGCAGAATAGTCGATATTCAGCAGAATGCGTCCCTTGATGCATTCAACCTGACTGGTTACACTCGCATCAGCATCTTCATGAACGTATTCGATGTGCATGTAAACAGAAGCCCCGTAAGCGGGGTCGTACAACGAATATCCTACAGCGAGGGCAGATTTCTGCCCGCTGACCGTCACAGGGCCATGCTGGAGAACGAAAAAAATGCCATATTGCTTTGTACAGAAAATGGCATACAATGTTCCATGGTACAGGTGGCAGGCCTGATAGCCCGCCGCATCGTCTGCTGGGCGGAACAGGGCGACGAGCTCAAAAAAGGCCAAAGGATAGGCCTCATCAGATTCGGCTCCAGAGTGGACCTATATGTACCAGGCTCATGCCACATCTGTGCGGAGATAAACCAGAAGGTGGTAGCAGGGCAGACTGTATTAGCCATATTGAAGGTATCAACCCAGTAAAAAGACGGCTGCACTTACAAGACCTCAGAATCCTAACCACACAATCATATCATTGACTAATTTATTTCAGGAGGCTGCCATGATGGATGACATGCAAACCATGCCCAAGTACAAGAGCGTTTATCTGTTGCCCAATCTCTTGACCTCCCTCTGTCTCTTCAGCGGTTTTTATTCCATCATATCCTCCATAAAAGGCAATTACACCCTGGCTGCCGAGGCAATCCTGCTGGCCGCTGTCTTCGACGGCTTAGATGGCCGCGTAGCCAGACTCACCAAGACCACCAGCAGATTCGGCGTGGAGTACGATTCCCTTTCGGACCTGATATCCTTCGGAGTAGCCCCAGGCATACTGGGCTTTCTATGGGGTTTGCAGGGTTATGGGCGTCTTGGCTGGCTGGCCGCATTTCTTTATGTAGCCACAACGGCCTTGCGATTGGCAAGATTCAATACCCTTAGCATGGCCGGAAGCAGCTCCAAGACATATTTTCTCGGATTACCCTGTCCGTCAGCCGCAGCAATGGTGGCGACATCCGTGCTCTTCTGCAACTATCTGGGTATGCAGGAACAGGTTCACTCTCCATGGATTTTAGGGATGATGTACGGGGTTGCATTCCTGATGGTCAGCAACATACACTATTACAGCTTCAAGGAAATGCCGTGGCTGCGTCAACACCCATTTTCAGGACTCATCATCATCCTCCTGCTGCTCTCTGTAACAGCCATCGAGTATAAGATAACCCTCTTTGCTATCTTCCTGACATATATCCTGTCCGGCCCGATCCTTTTTCCGTTCAAATTCCTGAAAAAGAAGACGCCTGAGGATATTACACACACCACGGAGGTGCAATCATGACAACGGAATCCGGCAAAAACATCATCATATTCGACACCACACTCAGGGACGGCGAACAGTCGCCGGGCGTCTCCCTGAACATGGAAGAAAAATTGCAGATTGGCAAACAGCTTGAAAAACTGGGCGTGGATGTATTGGAGGCAGGTTTTCCTGTGGCATCCCCTGGCGACTTCGAAGGCGTAAAGAAACTGGCAGATGAGTTAAGGGGTCTGGAGGTGGCTGCCCTGGCCCGTGCCAACCCAAAAGATATAGACGTTGCATGGGAGGCCATTAAAAACGGCGCCAACCCTCGCATACATACCTTTCTTGCCACCTCTGACATACATTTGAAACACAAACTGCGCAAAACCAGGGAAGAGGCCCTGGAAATGGCGCGAAATGCAGTGGCTTACGCCGCCAGATATACCGGCAATGTGGAATTCTCCGCAGAAGATGCCAGCAGAAGCGACCTGGACTATCTCTGCCGCGTGTTCGAAACGGTCATAGAGGCAGGGGCGCGAGTAGTGAATTTTCCGGATACTGTGGGTTATGCACTGCCATGGGACTTTGGCCGCATGATTCAGTATGTGAGGGCCAACACCTCAAATATACACAAGGCTGTCCTCAGTGTGCACTGCCACAATGACCTGGGACTGGCCACAGCCAATGTGCTGAACGCCATTCAAAACGGTGCGGAACAGGTGGAATGCACCATAAACGGCATCGGAGAACGGGCAGGGAATACCTCTCTGGAAGAGGTTGTAATGGCCATCAAAACTCGACACGACCTCCTGCCGTTCACTAACAACATCAATACCCGTTTCATCACAGCCACCAGCCGCCTGGTCAGTCTGCTGACCGGCATGGTAGTGCAGCCCAACAAGGCAATAGTTGGAGCCAATGCCTTTGCCCATGAATCAGGCATTCATCAAGACGGCGTGCTCAAGGAACGCACCACCTACGAGATTATGGATCCCGCAGATATCGGCCTGACCAAGGGCGCCCTTGTAATGGGCAAACACTCAGGCAGACACGCCATGAAGGCCAAGCTGGAGGAACTGGGCTACAACCTCACAGAAGAGGATGTGGATCGCGTATTTGCTCGCTTCAAGGCCCTGGCAGACAAGAAAAAGGAGATATATACCGAGGACCTGGAGACCCTCATCGCCGATGAAATCCTTCGGATCCCAGACAGATACCGCCTGACATATCTACATGTGGCAGCGGGCAGCGGCATCAAGCCCACAGCCACTGTCTCCATGGAGATAGACGGGGAGGAAAAGACCACTGTAAGCCTGGGTGCAGGCCCTGTGGATGCGGCTTTCAACGCCATTTCCCAGCTCACTCAGACCGGCAGCAAACTCCTCAAATTCTCCGTAAACTCAGTGACAGGCGGGCTGGATGCCCAGGGAGAGGTGACCGTCCGCATAGAAGAGGATGGCGTGGTGGTCACAGGCCAAGGGGCTGATTCAGACATCATCACTGCCAGCGCCAAGGCATATATCAATGCCTTGAACCGCCTCGGCCACAAAAAGAGCGACAAGGCCACTGCAAAACCCATGTGCTGTTAAATCCTATGAATGCAGATGACGACGGTCTGGAGATACGCCTGGAGGGCATTGTCCAAGGCGTGGGGTTCAGGCCGTTTGTTGTGCAGCTCGCTCAGCGATTTGGCATCAAAGGCTGGGCATGGAATACCACCAGTGGCGTTACCATTCGTTGCTTCGGTGAAAAACATGCGCTCGCCGCCTTTCTGAAGACGCTGCTGGAGTCACCGCCGCCCCTGGCCCGCATCGATTCCTGTGAAACCAGGGCGATCTCACTGCAAGCCCTGCCGGAGACATTCTCCATTCTGCCAAGCCGCGCTGCCTCGGCCAAAGAGGCATTGGTTTCTCCGGATATAGCTGTATGTGATGCCTGCAAGAGGGAATGCCTCTCCTTACATGACAGGCGTTACCTGTATCCATTCATCAACTGCACTCACTGCGGCCCCCGCTGGTCCATCGTGAAGACCACACCCTATGACCGGCAAAACACCTCCATGGATATCTTCCCCATGTGCTCCCTCTGCCGTAAGGAATATGAAGACATATCTGACAGACGGTTTCATGCACAGCCCATCTCCTGCCGCGACTGCGGCCCCACCCTTGAACTTGTGACCTGCGAAGGCCGGCTGTCAGAACGCGTGACACCCGGCAGCGATGCTGCGACAGCCACTCAAAGACTTCTGAAAACAGCGGCTGAGTGCCTGAAAAACGGCCTGATACTGGCCATAAAAGGGTTGGGCGGCTTTCATCTGGCTGTAAACGCGCATTCGTTCGAGGCCGTACAACGGCTTCGGGAGCGAAAGAAACGGCCCCACAAACCCCTGGCGGTCATGGTCCGCGACCTCCCTACGGCAAAACGGCTGTGTCATGTCTCTTCCCGTGAAGAAGCACTGCTTTCCGGCAGGCTTCAGCCCATAGTATGTCTGAAAAAACGCACGCCATTTCCACTTCCCGAAAACCTCGCTTGCAACCTAAATGAGTTGGGCGTGATGCTGCCATACACCCCTCTTCATCTCCTGCTTTTTGAAACCCTGGATTCCATCGACGCCCTGGTAATGACCAGCGGCAATGCAACGGGTTCGCCCATCTGCACAGATAACGAAGATGCCCTGAAAAAACTTGTAAATATAGCCGACTATTTCCTTCTACATAACAGGGACATCATATCCAGAGTGGATGACTCGGTTTGCCGCATCAACGGCGATCGAATACAGATCATTCGGCGCAGCCGTGGCTATGTCCCTGATTACATCAAGATTGATGCGCCGGCAGCTTCCATACTGGCCTGCGGAGCGGAACTCAAGAACACCTTCTGCATCGCAAAGGCCGACAAGGCCTTTCTGAGCCCCCACATAGGTGATTTGAATTCCATAGAGAACCTTCAGTTTTTCGAAACCACTGCAAGCCATATGCAAGGGTTGTTTTCCATAGAACCAGGGCAAGTGGTCTGCGACCTGCACCCTGATTATCTCTCCACGCAATATGCAAAAGGCACCGGCCTGCCCCTGGTGCAGGTGCAACACCACCACGCTCACGCAGCAGCCGTAATGGCGGAACATCACCTGCATCAAGAAGTCCTTGCAATCATACTGGACGGCACAGGACTCGGCCCGGACGGCACGATCTGGGGAGGAGAGATACTGCTCTGTACACCGGCGCACTATAAGCGCATGGCGCACCTCCCCTATCTTCATATGCCAGGCGGCGATATGGCCGCCAAAGAACCCTGGCGCATGGGTCTGTCAGCCCTTTACGACATTTATGGCAGGGATGCCCTTGAATGCCTGCCACCACATTTCAAACAGCTTTCAAGAGAACGCACAGGTCTCGTACTGCAAATGCTCGAATCCTCCATCAATACACCCTTGACCTCCAGCTGCGGCCGTCTGTTCGACGCTGTGGCAGCCCTGCTGGGCGTCAGACTCATCTCCACTTATGAGGGACAGGCGGCCATGGAGCTGGAAGCCCTGGCCGAAAACGCCTCGATTACCTTTGAAACCGCTGCTGCCCAGGGCTATTCAACCAAAATCGGCTCGGGGCGATACAATGGCTGTCTGTCATTCCCATGTACCGCCGCCATTCAGGGCATTCTCGATGACCTGTGCATCGGGACTCCAAAAACCGACATCGCCATGCGCTTTCACGCCTGGCTCGTTCATGCTATTATGCAGCTCATCGAAAAGCTCATCTCACATATCGGAGACAGACCGGTAGTCCTGGGCGGCGGAAGTATGCAGAACAGGATACTGCTTACTCACCTCATGGCTGGCATTGAAAAAATGGGACTTAATGCCTATACAGGCGAAACCGTTCCTGTAAACGATGGAGGACTCTCATTGGGGCAGCTTTTCATAGCCGCCCACTCAACAACACAAGGGAACCCATAAAAATATTCAAAAGGACTAACCTATGAGAAAAAAAATCAAAATAGCACCATCCATTCTCTCAGCTGATTTCAGTCGTCTCGGGGATGAAATACGTGCAGTGGAAGCGGCAGGAGCCGACCTCATCCACATCGATGTCATGGACGGGCATTTCGTACCCAACATCACGCTTGGCCCCCTGGTGGTGCAGGCAGTGCGCCAGGTCACATCCCTTGAGCTGGATGTCCATTTGATGATAGAAGACCCCGACCGATATCTGGAGGCCTTTGCCAGGGCAGGGGCGGACTGGCTGACGGTGCACATCGAGGCATGTCCACATCTGAACAGAACCATCAACAGAATCAAGGAGTTAGGGATAAAGGCCGGCGTATCCCTCAATCCGGCCACCCCTCCCCAACTCTTGGAGTATTGTATGGCCGATGTAGATATGATACTGGTCATGAGCGTAAACCCCGGCTTCGGAGGCCAGCATTTCCTTCCTTCCAGTCTGCAAAAAATCCACAAGATTCAGGAGATGGCAAGAAAAAACAATCACCATCCCGCGATCGAGGTGGATGGCGGAATCAATGAACAGACCATCGCACAGGTGTCGGAGGCAGGAGCGGATATTGTTGTGGCAGGTTCAGCCGTATTTGGAAAAACGGACTACAGGATGCGCATCGAGGCATTGAAAAGGATGGCTGAGGCATAACAGGCGTATGCAAACCCAATAAAAAAAGGGCGCCCTTACAGGACGCCCTTTTTCGAATCTCATGTCAATTTATGGAAAAGATTAGCAACCTTCGGTCTTCTTCCTGGCGGCCTTTGCTACCTTGCCATCCTTGACTGCGACCTTGTCGCCGACCTTTGCATCACCAGTGGCCTTGACATCCTTGCCACCGCAATCCACGACCACATTCTGACCGTCAACAGACTTTACTGTGCCGCTGGCGCAATCCTCAGCAAAAGCCATACCAGTCATTGCAACCGTGAACATCAGAGCTGAACAAATAGCCAATACCTTTGTACGCATTTTGAATCTCCTCCTTGTTTTTTTTGGTACATGTAAAATAACCACCGACTTTCTTACATGTCAAGAGATTTATAACATCCCAAAATTCACGTTTAAGTAAAACAAAAAAATTGCTTTTTTGCATTTCCCAATAGATGGATGAATCACCTTTAAAAAACACGGCCAGGCATAGCAAGCACTTTTTTCTTTTTAGCCATTGAAGTATGAGGGATTTTCTGTTAAACAAAGTCTATTTTATTCAGTTTAGGGGGATTTCCATTAATGGAAAACATGGTCAACGCAAACGAAACAACTCAACAACAGGCTCAAGCCGCGGCAGAGATGACCGCGCCATCCTCATTTAACAAAATGGATGAGATCACCGACATGAATCAGCTCTTTGAATCAGGTCTCACCGACTTCCATCAAGGAGACATTATAGACGCCAAGGTAGTCCGCATAGATAAGGATCATGTCATGGTAGATGTGGGCTATAAAGCTGAAATACCACTTCCCATGCAGGATTTTATCGGAATCGACCAAAAAATCACAGTCCAGCCCGGTGACACCATACAGGTTCTCATCGAGAGATGGGACAGTGACACCGGCTCCTTGAGACTCTCTTACGGTAAACTCCTCAAACGCCAGGCATGGGACGAGATAAAAAATGCCTTTGACAACCAGACCCCGATTAAAGGCACTGTGCTGAACAGGGTGAAGGGTGGACTTGAAGTCCTGCTCGGCGATGTCAAAAGCGGAATCAAGGCATTTCTGCCTCTGTCCCAGATCGACCTCAAACCCGTCGGCAATGCCGAATCACTAATCGGGGACACCATTGAATGCCTGGTTGTCAAATGCAACCGCAGCAGGGAAAATGTAGTGGTCTCCCGCAGGGCGCTTCTGGAGAAAGAAAGGAACAAGAGCAAGGAAGAGACCCTCAAAACCCTTGAAGTTGGGCAGATACGGGAAGGTATTGTCAAAAATGTCATGGATTATGGCGCATTCGTAGATATCGGAGGCATCGACGGGCTTCTGCATGTCAGCGATATATCCTGGGGCCGTGCCGAAAATCCTGCAAAAATCTTCAAGACAGGCGATAAAGTCACGGTCAAGATATTGAGTTTCGATCCGGCTACAGAAAAGATATCCATAGGCATCAAACAGATGACAGAGGACCCATGGCTCACCATTGCCGACCGCTATCATACAGGCGATCGGGTCACAGGCAAGGTTGTCAGCATGACCGATTATGGTGCTTTTGTAGAGCTGGAAGAGGGTGTGGAGGGCATGATCCACATCTCCGAGATGTCATGGACTAAACGCGTCAAAAAACCATCACAGATCATGAAAACCGGAGATCGCGTGGAGGCAGCAGTTCTGAATGTAGATACCAATGCAAAACGCATCTCACTGAGCCTCAGGCAATTAGAGCCCAATCCATGGGACAGCCTCGAAGAACGCTATCCTATCGGAACTGTCATAGAAGGCACTGTCAAAAACATAACAGACTTCGGCCTCTTCATGGGAATAGAAGAAGGTATTGATGGTCTGGTGCATCTCTCTGATCTGTCCTGGAGCAAAAAAGTCAATCATCCCAACCAACTCTACAAAAAAGGTGACCGCATACAGGCAGTAGTGTTGAATATAGACAAAGAAAAAGAACGCTTTTCGCTTGGTGTAAAACAACTCCATCCCGAGCCATGGGCAACTGTGCCTGAACGTTATCCATTGGGATCAATTATAACCGGCAAGATTACCAATGTTACGGATTTTGGTATCTTTGTGGAAATAGAAGATGGCATAGAAGGGCTGATACATGTTTCTGAAGTCTCCAATCAAAAAATCAAGACACCAGTAGGCATGTATGAACCTGGCCAGGAAATATCTGCCAAGGTAATCAATATCTCCACTGTTGACAAACGTATAGGGCTCTCCATAAAAAAGATCAACGAAGAAAGTGAAAAGACCTATTACGAAGAATACGCCACCAATGTCCAAAAAGGTCCAGCCACTCTCGGCAGCCTGCTTAAAGAGGCGAGGGCAAAAACCGAAAACTAAATCCAAATGAATCAGGCCCAGGAAACCAACCAGAAACAACACGGCAACACATTTTTGATCGTCCTGGCCACCATCGGTGGCCTGACCCTTCTGGGCCTGCTTTCTATATTTGCACTCTTTTTCTTTGCCTTCAACAGCTTCAAAAAACCCGTGCTGCCCAATGCGAACCGCATAGGAGTCCTTGAGGTAAAGGGTATTCTTGACGGTAGCGACGACTATCTGAAATACATCCGACAATTCCAAAAAGATGATTCAATAAAGGCCGTAATAGTCCGAATAGACTGCCCCGGAGGGGCGGTCGGGGCGTCTCAGGAACTATATTCCGAACTGAAATCCCTGGACAAGACCAAACCCGTTATCGCATCCCTGGGCAACCTGGCTGCATCCGGAGGCTATTACACCGCCATTGGGGCGAGAAAGATTCTCTCCAACCCGGGCACGATAACCGGCAGTATAGGCGTCATAATGAAACTGCCGAATGTGGGCACCATGCTTGAGAAGCTCGGCATCAAACTGGATGTCATAAAGAGCGGGGCATTGAAGGACCTGGGCCCCATGACTCGCGACCTGACTCCGGAAGAAAAGGCCGTGATAGAGTCAGTCATGCACGATATTCACAGACAGTTCATTGCAGCGGTTGCAGAATCCAGAAAACTCCCACTGGAACAGGTGGAAACCCTTGCGGACGGACGTATATTTTCAGGTAATCAGGCACTTGAGCTCAAACTGATAGATCACATCGGAAACTTCAACGAAGCCATACGCATCACCTCCAAAGAGGCAGGACTGACCAGCGAACCTGAACTGTTCTATCCGCAGAAAGACCGTTTTATGTCATTTAAACAGCTTCTGGAAGAAGAAGGCGCCAACACACTTTCATCCATTGTAAATCATTTCTTACTCAAGCAGACCACCCCTCAGCCTATTTCCTAAATACCATGGCAATCACTGTTTTGAAGCCGGAATTCTTGGACATACTGCACAAAAGACTCCCACAACACTACAAGCAAGATATCGCCCTGGCCGTTGATATCATTCTCGACAGCATAACAGAGGCCATAGCGCACGGGCAACGTGTCGAGATACGCGGGTTCGGCAGTTTCAATGCGACAACCCAGTCAGGCAGGACATTCCAAAACCCCAAAACACACAAAACAGTCCATTATGACACCTGCAAACGCATACACTTTCAACCAAGCCCCCTTTTATCACATCAGAGAGTGAAAAGCCGCCAGTCCGACAACTCTGTAGAAAAACAAGAAGATGAAGCACAAAAATAGTATCTGGCTTTTTTTGCCATTGGCCATAAAACTTGCGGTGGATGGCGTTATCTATATCAAAAATTTCAAAAAAAGGAGAAAAAACCATGACGAGCTCGAACGCACAGACCAACAGTATAAAGGCCTATGTTCTTCTCAATACAGTCATAGGCAAGACCACTCTTGTGGCTAAACTTCTGTCTGACATGCCTGAAATCAAAAGATATGACATCATCATGGGGCCTTACGATATTATAGCGGAGGTGGAAGCTGACAGCCACGATGCCTTGTCCAATCTTGTGCTGCATAAACTCCAGTCCATAGACGCCATCAAACACACCATGACATGCCCTGTATTGAAAAAGAACTGATGGATTGAGCGGTTCCCATCATGTTTTATCATGTATGACCATAAGGCAAGCTCCTGCAATGCTATTGCGGAGACGACAGAAAACCACATGGGACAAAAACAGATCCTTCTGAAGGGAGTAACACATCACAATCTCAAAGGATTCGACCTTTCCATACCCATTGGCCAACTAACAGTCATCACAGGCCCTTCTGGCTCGGGGAAATCCACTCTGGCCATAGATGTGTTGTTTGCAGAAGGCCAGCACAGATATCTTGAGTCCATGGGGCTTGAGGTCAAAAGGCTCCTTCGTCTGTGGGAAAGACCGAAGGCACAGGCGATTCATGGCCTCCCCCCTCCTCTGCTGCTGGAACACAATTATGTCCCTGCCAATCTCAAAACCACTGTGGCCAATCTCACTGACATCAGTTCATTTTTAAGAAATCTGTTTGCGCAGATGGGTGAGATGTATTGTCCGTCCTGCCACCGCCGCATTCTAACCATGACACTGGAACGAATGGCAGAAACCCTGTGTTCCATGGCCGAAGGCACAAAACTGACCCTATTGGCACCAGTCACTCAGCGGCTCAAAAAACAAAAAGCAGAAAAAATCCTTGAACAATTGGCAAGAGAAGGCTTTATACGGGTCAGGATCAATGATGAACAATCCATGCTGAATGACATCGGCACCGATATAGAATCAATCAGGACCATTGACGTGGTAGTGGACCGAATCCTGCTGAAACCAGGAGGGCTTGCCCGCATCACAGATTCATTGCGCATAGCCCTGCGGCTTGGAGACGGAGTGGTAAAAGTGGAGGCGCAAGACACAACGCAGGCCGCCCCCAACTGCCTTACCTTTACAGAACGCCCTTTCTGCCCTGACTGCCTGCTGCAATTCCCTTCCCTTACACCGCAGCTCTTCTCGCCTTTTCATGCTGACGGCGCATGTGAGTCATGCAGCGGCAAAGGATGCGCCCAATGTGAACATACAGGACTCAATTCCTTTGCAAGGGCTGTCAAGGTCTTAAACCGCTCCATTTACGAACTCCTGTCCTGTAACATTCAGGACCTGTCTATTTTTATGGAAAAGCTCCTTGCCACCCTGTCATTTCACAGGGAATCAGCCCGCAAATGTGCAGCGGAGGAGCTGATCAAGGCCATTCAAAACAGACTGCAGTCCATGGAACGCTTGGGCTTGGGCTATGTTCCCTTGAATATGCCCCTTCAAAATCTATCCGGCGGAGAGATACAGAGAATGCGGCTGTCAGCGCAGTTGGGAAGGGCGCTTACCGGTGTCCTCTATGTGCTGGATGAACCCACCTGCGGCCTACACACAAAGGAACAGGCGGCGTTGTGGAATGAACTAAAGGCACTTAAGGAAATGGGCAATACCATTGTGCTGGTGGAGCACGACCTAAAGAGCATTGAGCAGGCGGATTATGTGGTGGAACTTGGGCCAGGGTCGGGCAAAAAGGGGGGTGAACTCATCTATGCAGGCCCTCCAGCCGACTTGAATGCCTGTGAGGCCTCCGTCACTCGACCATATCTAACGGGTCAAAAGCGGCTATTCCGCCAAAGACAAGCTATATCAAAATCATGGCCGTATCTGATGCTTCAGCATGTCTCCAAAAATAACCTGCAAAACATATCAGTGGCCTTTCCCTTAAACACCCTCTCCTGCATAACAGGTGTCTCAGGCTCGGGAAAGAGCAGCCTGGCCAGTGCCCTTTATGAGGCATTGCTACAAAAACACGAACGCAATCAACTCGAAACCACCGCAGCTACTCCGCTGCTGTCCTTATATAATACCCAAAGCTGGCCTGTGCCGCGCATCGTAAATCAGCAACCCCTTTTTCGTTCCAAATTCTCCATGCCTGCCACATATCTGGGCATCTTTGCTCACATCAAAAAGCTCTTTTCCATGACTCAGGCAGCCAGGGCCAGCGGCTACGGCCCTTCTCATTTCAATCTTATGCAACCAGGAGGTAGGTGTGAGGCATGCCAGGGCCAGGGCTTTGTGACCACAGATGTGGAATACCTGCCTCCCATAAAGTCAGTATGTGAGATCTGCGGAGGCGCCCGATATAATAGGGACACATTGAGAATTCGATACAAGGGCTTCAATATAGCTGAGGTGCTTCAGATGACCATTGAAGAGGCACACAACTTCTTCTCCAAGGTCGCATATATCAGAAAACCCCTCAAGGAAGCCATGCGAATGGGGCTGGGGTATCTGCAGCTGGGTCAGTGGGCAGTAAATCTCTCAGGAGGTGAATGCCAACGGCTCAAACTCTGTCAGGCACTCATAACGCCATCTAAACAACCCAACATATACCTAATGGACGAACCCTCCAGAGGGCTGCATCTGTGCGATATACAACAACTTTTAGACATCTGGAATGAACTGATACAGTTAGGCCATTCCATAGTCATTATAGAACACATGGAAGAACTCATTGAATTATGTGATTGTGTAATAGAATTGGGGCCAAAAGGCGGCCCTGAAGGCGGCAAGGTGATAAGAACTACTTTTCACTTATCACCTTGATAGCATCAGAAGCATCAATTCTCACACAACACATCAATCTGAAAGCTGCTGCATCTCCATATAGGGCCATTGGTTTCATTGCCTTACAGCCAAGGAGCTATTTAAAAACGCTACATAATCCCTCATTCTGCATGAATTCAAATGGCCTACTCAACAGCTATCGTATATTGGGTACAGGCATATTGGGCACAGGATAGGAAATAAATGTATGAGATACTGCTCCGATAATCATAAAAATGATAATAGCAGCGATAACAACTGTTATGGTATAACCCAATGCCTTCTCTTTAGGAACTTTCATAAGAATAGGAAGACCAGTATACAATAGAAATAAGCTATAACAACCCAATATTCCCAATACGCTCATTGCAGGGATTATTGTAAAAATACCAGCTATCCACGCTGCTGTAGAACTGTAAGTAGCCAATTTAAATGCCTGGCCAAATTTTTTTTCACCTGAAAAAGTAGGGGCCAATGCATCGATAATCAAAGCAAACACATAAACACCGGCAAGTGTCATCAGATAATTAACGACAGAAGATGCAATTGAGGTAGTCAATGGCACTCTAAATGAACCAACAAAAGGCAGGCTTATACCAACTATCGACATTCCGATAATTGAGGCTATTGGTCCGATTCCTGCCAGAATCATAATATACTCTTTATAAAGATTCTGTATGTTTGTTGATTCCTCTGTAATAATCTGCCATTCCTCTCTGGGATGCAATAAAATTGCCTTGGCCCTTGCAATAAGATTCATACTCGTCCCCCCTTTTCGAATCAAGTTTATATCAATATTTTGTAGAAATTTTACTTTAAAAAATAGAATCAATTTTGTCAATAAAATTTTTACGAAATTTACTGAAATAGACGCACAAAAACAAATTTTAAATTGTAAATGTAAAATTTTCAGAGGAGATGAAGAACCTCATTTCAGCCCCCTATAATGAAACCAATCAGTTGCAGATAACTATCAATCTCACAAGACGATGCACCATTTCTGAGAAAAAACGACGAAGGCAACAGCAGTACTTCTACGAATGTATTGGAGACAGGTGGTGTGGTGAACAACAACAGCGGGACAGTGACTCCGCAACATATTCCCTACCTCTATCAGACGGAGGTCTTGTCCCAGAGTGCCAACAA
>Ga0067045_1028452_pt1 | contig 33149 bp, 24 predicted proteins | sample TerdegcTABiofilm_FD_59184 | JGI IMG/M metagenome (GOLD analysis project Ga0067045, IMG submission 59184) | Combined Assembly of (Gp0054472, Gp0054536) Wastewater bioreactor microbial communities from Singapore -Terephthalate degrading...
CTTCGGTTGGTTTTGGAGCTTCCGTGGGGGCACGGGCGTAGCCGCCGGGCTGCAAGCAGCCAATACCAGAGAAGCCGTAACCAGCAAAGCAAATAGAATAGATATTAGGCGTTTCATTTTTTTCTCTTCTCCTTGGGGTGAATTTTCCTGTGAGGTACAGGAGGACAAATTGGATAATACAACTTTTTTAACGGTAAGGCAAGGAAATTTTGGTCTAAATTTAATTAAGGTTTGGTTATCGCTTTGTAAAAAGAGGAACGATTAATGGTGGAAGGAATTAGTCGCGGTGAAATTGCGCGTAGCCAATACCTATTTCAACCATCTTTACACCCGGACAATTCTCTGAATTTGCCAGCTCAACCAAAATTCACCGTTCTCAGCCTGATCACGTCCAATGTTGCAAAAGTCTGCAAAAAATGGCTCTTGAAATTTGCGTAAAATTTACTTAAAATTAGAGTAACCGATTACGTAAAAATTACGCAATTTTTCAGCGCCTATGACCACCAAGCTCACCCAAAAACAACTTGCTCATCAACTCGGCGTTTCCGTTGCCACCATCTCGCGGGTGCTTAACGACAAGCCCGGCGTCAGCGATGAAATCCGCGAACGGGTGCTGGAACTGATGGCTCAGGCCGGCTATGCCCCCAACGGGGCAGCCCGTTCGCTGGCCACTTCGCGCACCGGCCTGATCGCTTTTGTCGTCCATCAATCCAGCCATGATTCCCGAGAAGACCCGTTTTATCCCTTCATTGTCGCTGGCGCGGAGAGCTTCCTCAGCAGCCAACAGGTTCACATTCTCTTCACCAGCCTGGATGACGACACCATGCAAAAACCGCAGAACTTTACGGCTGTCGCCGAGCGGCGGGTGGATGGACTGATTCTGGCCGGGCCGGATATTTCGCCCAACTTCATCCTTTACCACCTCTCGCAGGGCGTACCGCTGGTGATGATTGACAACTGCCTGCAAAACAGCGAGGTCAATTGTGTCCTGAATGATGACTTTGGAGGTGAATATCAGGCCGCCCGCCATCTGATCCAGAAAGGCCGCCGCAAGATCGTCTTCCTTTCCGGGCCGCTCGAATGGGTCAGCAGCCGCGAGCGCGGGCGGGGTTATGCTCACGCGCTCAGCGAGGCGCACCTTTCTCCGCAGGTGGTGTATGCCGCCGAAACCACCATTGCCAGCGGTGAGCAAGCCATGGCCGAAGCGCTCGAACGCTGGCCGGACCTGGATGGCGTGTGCGCTGCCAACGATGCCATGGCGATTGGGGCGATGCGCGTCCTGACCAGCAGCGGCCGGCGCATCCCGCAGGACGTGGCCGTGTTTGGTTTCGATGACATTGGCTGGTCCACCCTGACCACCCCGCCGCTCAGTACGGTGCATGTTTATAAACGGCAGTTGGGGGTGCTGGCTGCTCAGCGCCTGCTGGATGTGATTGCCGACCCTGAACTGCCGCCGGTCAAAGTCATTTCCGGCACGCGCCTGACTTTGCGTCAGTCCACCGGTGATTGATTTCTAAAGGAGGTGAAACGGAGTTCAATAATCTGACCCTTTTGTTCGTCCAACCCCGTTCAAATTCCAATCCATTTTTTAAGAAGAATTCCGGAGGAAGGAAATGAGAAAGCAAGTATTGTTTTACCTGCTGACAGCCTTGACTGTCATGGGGATGGTGCTGGCAGCCTGCGCTTCCCCACAGACCCCGCCTTCACCGACCCAGGCCCCCCAGACCGGTGATCAGGGCGGCCAGGCTCAACCTCAGCCGACCCAGCCTCCCGCCAAACCGGCTGAAAAAGTGACCATCCGTCTGACGACCTGGGCCGGCGCCGGCGAAGCGGCCGAATTGCAGCAAATTCTCGACCGCATCAATGCCGAGAACACCGATTTCCAGATCGTTCATGAGCCGGCTCCTGATGACTACTACACCAAAGTCCAAACCACCCTGGCCGGCGGTACGGCAGCCGATTTGATCTGGCTCTCGCAGGAGTGGATTGCTAACCTGGCTTCCAAGGGCGCCTTGCTGGACATCACCGACTACCTCAAGAACGACAGCAGCCCGGCCGCTCAGCTGGATGATTACTTCGCGGATGTCCTCAAGACGGCTGCTTACCAGGGCCGCTATTACGGCCTGCCGTGGATTGCACAGCCGGTAGTGCTGTATTACAACAAGGCTCTCTTCGATGCCGCCGGTTTGGCCTACCCGGATGAATCGTGGACCTGGGAGACCTTCAAGGAAGCCGCCAAGACGCTTACCAAAGACCTGGACGGCGACGGCCGCAACGACCAGTGGGGCTTTACCCTGAACGGCTGGCCGCCTCCGCAGATGTTCATCTGGCAGGCCGGCGGCGAGGTCATCTCCAATGATCTGAAATCCAGCCCGGTGGATTCGCCGGAAGCCATCAAAGCCCTCGAGTTCTATCAGGAGATGATCTACAGCGATGTGTATGCCCCGCCGCAGGCTACCATTCAGGAACAGGGCTTTGGCGAGATGTTCAAAGCCGGCAAGATTGCCATGTTCATGGGCGGCGCCGCTGATGATCTGGACCGCGTTGAAGGGCTGGATGTCGGCGTAGCGCCGGTGCCGGCCGGGCCGGCCGGACGGCAAACCTTCGCCTGGACGGCCTCTACCGTCATTGCTGCCCAGACCAAGAATCCCGAACTGGCCTACAAGGCTCTGGTGCAGCTGACCGAGGGCATCCACGGCTGGAAGATTGTCCCGCCGCGCAAATCGCTGGCAACCGCCGAGGCGATCAGCCGCATTGAGCCGCGCAAAGCCAAGAGCGCCGAGGCAATTGCTCAGGCTGTCCCGTCCATGCGCTCCTTCAACATTCTCCCGCGCCATCAAGAATGGGACTCGATCTTCTGGGGCGAGTTGATGGATCCGTTGTTCCAGAAGAAGGCCACCCCGGCAGAACTGGCTCCTGAAATCCGCAAGAAATTGGAAGCCGTTCTGCCCTGACTGTTCTGAACTTTCAGATAGATTCACCCTCCTGTCTGCGCTTCCGCGCAGGCAGGAGGTATCCAAACCAGAAGTTGGGAAATTAAGATGGTCATCTCGGCTTGGGAAACATACTTTCCAACGCTCATTCGCTGGAGTGCAGTTGGGGCAGGGGTGATTCTGTTGATGATCAGTTTGTATTACCTGCTGCGCTTCTTCAAGGTCAAACACGAAATCGCCAACGGGTATGCCCTGATCCTGCCGTGGATTCTGGGTCTTCTGATCTGGAATCTTTACCCGTTTGCCCGCTCATTGTACCTGAGCTTTACCCAGTACAACATGTTTCAGCCGCCCCAATGGATCGGGCTGGACAATTACGTGCGTATGTTCACCAAGGACCCTTACTTCTGGCCGTCCTTCCGCCTGACCCTGTTCTACGCGGCTCTGAATGTACCGCTGGGGCTGGTCGGCTCGATTCTGGTGGCTTTGCTGCTCAACCGGCCGATCAAGGGCATCGGCATCTGGCGCACCATTTATTACCTGCCGGCCGTCCTGCCGGCCGCGGCAGTTGCCCTGTTGTGGCGCTGGATGTTTTCCCCAACCTCCGGCTTGATCAACTTCACCTTGCAGCCGGTTTATAAATTGCTCAACATCGAACCGCTGGCCTGGTTCACCGACCCTGATTTGCTCATGCCGGCCTTCGTGATTATGGGGATGTGGGGGGTATTTGGCGCAAACACGGTCATTTTGCTGGCCGGCTTGAAGAATATTCCCAAAGAATTGTATGAGGTTGCCGACCTGGACGGCGCCAGTGGGTGGAGTAAGTTAATTTATGTGACCCTGCCGATGCTTTCCCCCACCATTTTCTACAATCTGGTCACCGGTATAATCGGCTCCTTGCAGATCTTTACGCAGGCGTTTTTCATTCCCATTCCGCGCGCCTCGGGCACCTTTCTGAACGTCAAGATCTATCAGGAAGCATTTAGTTTTGGCAACTTCGGCTACGCTTCGGCGCTGGCCTGGTTTCTGCTGGTGGTGATTTTGCTGCTGACCCTGCTGGTCTTCCGTTCGTCAGCCCTGTGGGTTTATTACGAAGGCGAAAAACGCTCGTGAGGTGAAATGGACATGACCTCGATTTCCCTTTCTGCCAGGACTGTTCCGGAAAAAGCCCGATTTGGGATGCGGGCGCGGCGCACGCTGGCAGACATCATTACCTATATCTTGCTGGCGCTGTTCTCGTTGTTCGTGCTGATTCCTTTCTTTTACATGTTCTCCACCTCGCTGAAGCCGGAAAGTCAGCTGTTCATCTGGCCGATTCGCTGGATCCCCGAACCGATCCTGTGGGAAAACTACGTGCGCGCTTTTCAGGAATTGAACCGGATTGCACCGGGATTGAATTTCTGGCGCATTTTGGGCAATACGCTGTTCATCACCATTCTCGCCATGGTCGCTGAATTGATTGCCGTATCCTTGGTAGCCTTTGGCTTTGCACGCTTCCGCTTTCCGGGGCGGGATGTGCTGTTCATCCTGATGCTTTCGACCATGATGCTGCCGGGCATCATCACGCTGATCCCGATTTTCGTCATCTGGCGCAATTTGGGCTTAATTGATACCTACGACCCGCTGGTGACCGGCATCTGGCTGGGGGGTGGAGCCTGGGCGGTGTTCTTGCTGCGCCAGTTTTTGCTCTCCATCCCCAAAGAAATCGAGGAGGCAGCCATCATTGACGGGGCAAACACCTTCCAGATTTACTATAAAATCATGCTGCCGCTGGTCAAACCGGCTTTGCTGGCGTTGGGCGTGCTGATCTTTCAGGGCAACTGGAACAATTTTATGGGGCCGCTAATTTATCTCAACACGCCGGTCAAATTCCCGATGGTGGTTGCCCTCAAGTTTTTCCAGGAATCGCTTTCCAAAGAAGCTCCCAAGTGGCATTACATGATGGCGATGTCCACGGTCATGGCCGCCCCGATTCTGGTGTTGTTCTTTACTGCGCAGCGTTATTTTATTGAAGGTCTGACGATTGGAGCGGTTAAAGGTTAAGCAATGCGTGTTAAACCCCTTCTGCTGTTGCTGGTCGTTTCGCTGCTGGCCGGTGCCTGCGTCAGCCAGCCGCTGCCCGCCCCCGACGGAGGTGAAGTGGAAACGCCTGCTCTCGTCCCTTCGCCGGTCGTCACTCCGACATCCGTGGCCACCCCTGTGATTACCCCTCCCCCCGTACAAAAGCCGATGCGCGACGGCCTGATCAACCTGACCCACCTGCAGCACCTGACCGAAATCGTTGCCTGGAACGGCGAACCGATTGGACTGGTTCATATTTATTCGGAAGCGCCGGATTACGGCTGGGTAGACGCTTCTGGTGAGGGAATTGCCTGCGTGGATGATGTAGCCCGGGCTGCGCTGGTCTATTTAATGTACTTCCAGCGCACGGGTGACCCGCAGGCGCTGGAACTGGCGCGGGCTGCCTTGAATTTTGTCCTCTACATGCAGGCCGAAGACGGCGAATACTACAATTTTGTGTTCGACCGCAGTGGGACGATCAATCGCGAGGGGCGCACCAGTTATAAATCCTGGTCGTGGTGGGCGGCGCGCGCCCAATGGGCGCTGGCCGCGGCTATTCCGGTATTTCGTGTAGTGGATGGTGCTTACGCCGAACGTCTCGAAACTGCTTACCTGCGCGGCGAAGAAGCTTTGCAGCGGACAATTGGCGCGGTGGGGGCTTACAACGACCTGCACGGCGTGGCAGTCCCGGCCTGGCTGATCGGCAACGGCTCCGATCTGAGCGCGCTCGCCATTCTGGGGCTGGCCGCCTATTACGAAGCCAATCCCAATCCGCGCACCCGTCACTTGATGACCAACCTGGCCAACGGGGTGGCGGCGTACCAGCCCGGGGATGAGCGCACCTACCCGTTTGGAGCTTTCCCGTCCACCACAACCTCAACCGCCTTGTGGCATGCCTGGGGCAGCCATCAGGTTCACGCACTGGCTGTTGCCGGCCGTTTGCTAGAGCGCAGTGACTGGCTGGAGGCCGCGAGGGCCTCTGCCAATCAGTTCTACGCCCGCCTGCTGGCGACCGATTTTCTCAATGAGATGCTGCCCCTGCCGGTGCGCGGCGGGCAGATTGCCTACGGGATTGAGGTGATGACCGCCGGTTTTTGGGAACTCTTCCGCGCTACCGGGGAGGAGCGCTTCGCCCGCTATGCTGGCCTGAGCAACGCCTGGTTTTTTGGCAACAACATGGCCGGAGTGGCGATGTACGACCCGGAGAGCGGGCGCGCTTTTGACGGCATTGACGGGCCAACGCCGTTTCGCGTCAACCGCAACGCCGGAGCCGAATCGACCATTGAGGCCCTGCTGGCGCTGCTGATGGTAGAAGATCACCCGTTGGTGACGGCTTACTACTCCGCCAAACCGGCTCAATCCTTCATTGGTTGGGTGGTGGAAGCCGAAAACGCTCAACCGCTAACCGGCAAACCCCAGTACGGTCAGCGCGGCTGGACGGGAGAGGCACGTTTTTCCAACGACCGCTATTATGCTCTGCGGGCAGGCGATTCAATCCAGACCATGCTGGACATCCCACAAGATCAAGCCTATGTGTTTTATGTGTCGCACCTGCTGCGCGCTGCCCCGAAAGTCGAGCGGGTCACCCAGGCTGCGCGGACCGGTTCGCCTGTCCAGATAGACGGGCTGCTGGATGAGTGGCAGAACGCCGGTTGGGTGAATGTGGATCAACCCGAAAACATTCTGCGCGGTGCAGCCGGTTGGCCGGGCGCTGAAAAGTCCGGCTTCCGGCTGGCGTTTTTGTGGGATACCGATCATCTTTACATTGCTGCCGAGGTGCGGGATGACCGTCACGTGCAGAATGAAGTTGGACCTTCGGTCTGGCGCGGCGACGCGCTGTGGCTGTATTTCAACTTGAGCGGAGACCGGCGCAGCATAGATGCCAAGTTGACCCTTGCTCAAACACCGCAGGGCGGGCAGGTCTGGAACTGGCGCGCTCAGGGTTTTCAGCCGGATGCACGCCTGGCGTGGCGGGAGGTTGAGGGCGGGTATATCTATGAGGCAGCCCTTTCGTGGCAAAGCCTGAACTACTTTAACCCCCAAAAGCAGCCGCGCATCTATTACGATGCCGGCATGGGTTTTGGCAGCGGCGGGTTTATCAACTGGTCGGGGCTGGATCCGGATACGCCCTCGAATCTGCTGCCGATCGATCTGGTCGCCGAACTGCAACCGACTGGCGGACAGACTTCAAGCGAGGGGGGTACGCCCTTCGATACTGCGCTGCAGGTGGCGGTTCTGACCGAAGACGATGGGCAGCCTCCGCTGCTGGAAGCAGTCATCCCCCAGCGCAAATCTCCAGACCGCGACTACCTCTGGCTGGAGCAGGTGTTTGAGGCGCCGGTCAACCTGCCGGCCGGCCGCTACCGGCTGCGAATGGCGTACGCCGGTACCCAAAGTGATCAGGAAGCGGTGGTGGATGCCGTCTGGATTTTACCGCAGCGTACCTGCAAGTCATTCACAGTTGCAGAAAATGCCGCCCTCCGCTCGCTGAACTTTTGTTATGATTGGTGGACGGGTGAAACGGAATGGATCGAGAAGTGAAAGAATCTGCAACGCTGGCGAATTACTCGCAATGGCAGGCGGCGCTGGAGGTCGTCCGGCAGACCGTCACCGAGTGGTGGGATCACTGGTTTGCGCTTGCCGCGCTGGGGGTGATCTGGCTGCTGGCCTGCCTGACACTCATCCTTGCCCCGCCGGCTACGCTGGGACTGGCGGAAGCACTCCGCTCCATTCCGCAGGGGCAGGCTCCGTCTTTAACCGACTGGTGGCAGGCTACCCGCCGTTACTTTGGGCAGGCCTGGCTGCTGGCGCTGATCAACCTGCTGCTGGCGGTGCTGTTCTGGACGAATTTCTGGTTCTACTCTCAGGTAGGGACGCCGCTGGCTTCCAGTTTGCGCTGGGTGTTCCTGCCGCTTACGATGATCTGGCTGATCATCCAGTTCTACGCCGTTTCGTTTCTGCTCGAACAGGAGCGCAAACATGTGGGGATTGCCCTGCGAAACGGGTTCTACCTGATGATGGCTGCCCCGTTGTTTACCCTGATTATCGGGGGGGTGGGGTTGGGTTTGCTTTTCTTCAGCCTGCTGCTGATTGTGCCGCTGGCGCTGGGCAGCCCGGCTTTGATTTTGCTTTTGAGCTATTTCGCAGTCAGCGAGCGGATTACCGCTTATCAACTGCGCTAAATCCAAAATAACAGGGTATTGAGGCGATTCTATGAAGCACTCTTCCAACCATCATTATCCGCACCTGCTCAAATACTACTCCGACCAGCCGATTCTGACCGCCCAGCACTTTCCGATACCGGTAAATTCGGTTTTCAACCCGGCTGCGGTCAAATGGGGGGATGAATATCTGCTCCTGACCCGGGTGGAAGACCTCAGCGGGGTTTCCTGTCTTTGGCTGGCGCGCAGCAAGGACGGGGTGCACTTCACCCCTGACCCGCAGCCGGCTCTGCTGCCCAGTCAGGAAGAGCCTTTCTCTCATGTGGAACGTTACGGTGTCGAAGACCCGCGCATTACCCCCTTTGGGGACACCTTTTACATCACCTATGTCGGTTATTCGGAGCATGACTGCGTCACCCTGCTGGCCGAAACACGAGATTTTCGTGCCTTCCGCCGGGTGGCGATTTTAGGCCTGCCGGAGAACAAGGATGTGGTCCTCTTCCCCGAGAAAATCGGCGGGCGTTACGCCAAACTGGACCGGCCGATGACCCAGACCTCGCGGCGCGGTGAAATGTGGATTTCCTTCTCGCCGGATTTGATTCACTGGGGCAATCCCCTGCCGGTGATGAGCGCCCGCCCGCACCGCTGGGATTCGTTCAAGATTGGCGCCGGCGCTCCGCCGATCAAAACCGAAGCCGGCTGGCTGGAGATTTACCACGGCGTCAAACTGACTGCGGCCGGCGCGCTCTACCGGCTTGGGGCGGTGCTGCTCGATCTGGAACAGCCGTGGAAGGTGATCGGCCGCGCCGATGAGGCGATCCTCTCGCCTGCCCTGCCGATGGATTTTCACGGCAATGTTGCCAATGTGGTCTTCACCTGCGGCGCCATTTTGGAGCCGGACGGTGAGTTGAAGGTGTATTACGGCGCCGCCGATCAGGTGATTGGGCTGGCGGTCTGTCCCGTTGAGGAGGTCATTCAGTTATGTTTGAAAGCCGCTCACAGATCATAAAACCGGCGGGTTTGGGGCTGATCGGGTTTGGGGGATTCGGTCAGTTTATCGCCGATGTGTTTTCCGAAATGCCGCAGGTGCGTCTGCGGGCGGTCTGCGATGCGGACGCCGCTCGCCGCAAACTGGCTGCCGAACGGTATGGGGTGCGCACCTTCGAAAATCCGCTTAAATTGATGGAGTTGCCCGAAGTGGAGGTGGTGGTGATTTCGACCCCGCCGAATACCCACGCGCCGCTCGGCATCGCCGCCGCGCAAAAAGGCAAGGCTGTTTTTTGCGAAAAACCGCTGGCTACCACCTTCGAGGATGCTGCCAGACTGATTCAAACTGCTCAGGAAAATTCGGCTGCCCTGATTGTGGACTTTGTTCAGCGTTACAACCCGCTCAACGAGGCGGTGCGCGATCTGGTGAGGGAGCGGGTGTTGGGCCGACTGGTCAATATGGAATTTACCAATTACGCCTCGGACGAGTTTTTGAAACCCGGTCACTGGTTTTGGGATCGGCAAATCAGCGGCGGAATTTGGGTAGAGCACGGCGTTCACTTTTTCGATCTGGCGGTGTGGTGGCTGGGCAGTCCGGCCGCCTGTGTGACGGCGCTGGCTTCCAGCCGGCCGAATGGGGAAGAGGATCGGGTCTGGGCGATTGTCCGCCATCAGGACGGCAGCATGGTGACCTTTTGCCACACGTTTACCCAGCCAGCCGCCTTTGAGCAGACCAGCATCCGGCTGGTATTTTCGCGCGGCTATGTGACTCTGGAAGGCTGGATACCGACCCGCCTGCACCTGCGCGCGATGGTCAACCAATCCGAACTGGACTATCTGGAAGGACGGTTTGAGGGTATTCCCGCAAAACTGGCGATGCTGAAGGAGGAGAATTGCTGCGGCTGGGCCAGCGATGAGGAATATGAGGTCAAGTATGAGGCCGAATTTGAGGTGGAATTAAGCGAAGGCAAACCGGCGGTGTACCGGCAATGTGTGGCGCGTGCCATGCTCGACCTGCTGGAATTGACCCGCAATCCGGGCTTCATCCCCCGCGTCACCGCGCAGGATGGACTGCTCGCCCTGCAAACCGCCCTGGCAGCCGGGCGCGCCGCTCAGGAAGGCCGCTGCATGGATATATGATTTCAAATCCCATGGGAGAGAGATTTATGAAACTGCAAAGACACCCGAGTAACCCGATTCTCAAACCGGTGATGTGGAACGAATGGGAAGCTTTAAATGTGTTCAACCCCGGCGTGATATACCATAACGGCTTGTTTCACATGTTCTACCGTGCTCAGGGGCTGGATTATATCAGCCGGATTGGCTATGCGGTTAGCGAAGATGGGGTACATTTCAAACGGCTGGCGCAGCCGCTGCTCGAACCTCAAGACGAATGGGAAACGCGCGGCATAGAAGACCCGCGCATTACCTTTCTGGAAGACGAAGGGCGTTTCATCATGACCTATACGGCTTACTCGCCGCGCGGGATTACGCCGATGTTTGCCGAAAGCACCAACCTGATCACCTGGCGGCGGATTGGGCCGCTGGTTACGGGTGAGGACAATAAGGACCATGTGCTTTTCCCGCGCAAGATCAACGGACGTTATGTGTCCTTTCACCGCCGCCCGCCGAGTATGTGGATTGCCTGCTCGGACGATTTACAGCATTGGGGCGATATGCAGCCGATCCTCGCACCGCGCCCTGAACATTGGGACAGCAAGCGGGTTGGCGCCGGCGGCGTGCCGATTGAAACGCCGGAAGGCTGGCTGGTGATGTATCACGGTTACAATTTTGACCACATTTACCGGTTGGGCGCGTTTCTGCTGGATCGAGAGGATCCCGAAAGGGTGATTGCCCGGCCTAAGGATTTTCTGCTGGAACCGCAGGAAACCTGGGAATTGAAAGGAGATGTGCGCACGGTGGTCTTTTCGGCGGCCAACCCGGTGGTGGATAACACGGTCTATGTCTATTACGGGGCAGCCGACCGGGTCATCGGCCTGGCGACCTGCGCGCTGGATGAACTGCTGGCATGGGTGAAGGGGGAAGGATGAAAATGCGCTGGGGTGTTGATTGTTCTATTTCCACCAAAATGAGCTGGAACATCTCGAACATTTTTCAACCATAGAACTATCCTTCATAATTCTTAATCAATCGCGATCTCACTGCCATCCTCCGAAGTGAAAATGGCATTGCGCAGCTGTTGGCGGATGGTATCCAGATCGCTGAGCATTGCATCATTGTAATTGCTTGTTCCGTCTCAATTTGTCAGTATTGGATTATTTCAAAAGCGAGAAATTTTCTATCCCTGCTTCTAAAAGATCTTTTGGTCAAATTTATGTCTGATGCTCATCTTATTAAAAGCTTATTGTCTTTTTGAATAAGAATCTTATCAGAAAGAAGTCCTTTTACTAATTCGTCAATTCTCTGAGATAAAGTATTCGGAGATCTTTCCCATCCGAAAAGCTTAGCAATAGCTTTTGGTAGTTCATCATAAATAAAACTTACTTGGTCTTCAATGATATAACATATCGCTAAAGATATTTCCTCATCAGACACCCACTCGATGGGTCTTTTATAGTTTAAGGGACTACGAAAAGTGGATAGTTTATGGTTTGGTAATTTTAGAAAATTTTTGTTGTCTTTATAAATAGAATCCCGTTCTACAAGAAAGTTAATGGTTTTTTCAAACCGATTTGAGATTCTATCCCCAATCCTCCCAATATGATTGAGTTCTATCAATCTCTTTTTTAATAATTCAATGTGGATTGGGCCTTCGGTTTGGATAATGGAAAATATTTGATCTCTCATAACCGTTTCAAAACCCTCATTTAACAGATATTTCCTATCCCCGTTTATCGAATATTCTTGATAAGGTTGACCGGCTTTATACTTTCGATGTAGCTCAATCTTCCTTGTTTTTTTTTTCGAAGTCTTGGGTGGGATTGATGTATTAATTATTTCTGGTGGAGCAAACGGATACTTTGTTCCTTCTCCTTTCATAGATTGTTGAATAGCTTCTGTAATCCGATTTAAGGTTTGAACACGATTTCTAAACCAATCTGTAGACCAAACCCTGTGGATAGACCACCCCATCTCATTTAATATCTTTTCCCGGATAATATCTCGGTCTCGAGCAGTTGGAGTACTATGATAAGTTGCTCCATCACATTCGATTCCTAACAGATATAAATTCGGATTTCGCGGATCTCGTATCGCAAGATCAATTCTAAATCTACCTACGCCAACTTGTTGATCGACATGATATCCAATTTTCTTCAACTCATCGGCAACCGAATCTTCAAAATCATTTGTTTCTACGTGGGTTATTACTGGAATACTGGAAGGTAGTTTACACCCTCTTTCAGCATAATCTATAAAATTACGTAACGCTAAAGCTCCTAAATTATTGGGATTGACATTCCCAAGTTCGGTAGATCTCAAACTGGTAACTAAAATCGTATGGAATCGAGCTCGTGTTATTAAGACATTTAAACGCCTCCATCCTCCTTCTTTATTTATAGGGCCGAAATTATAACTAAAAGAACCATCGATAGTTTTACCGTAACCAGTACTGATAATAATTGTGTCCCGCTCATCACCTTGGACATTTTCTAGCGTTTTGACAAAAAGAGGTTCTTGGGCGTGAATAGCGATCTTTTCACCAAGATCAGGTTCATTTATAAACAAATTGTCCAATAATTCTTCAATTAATTCCCTTTGACTTACGTTCATTGTTACAATACCGAGCGATCGTTCTGGATGTTTTATTATATTCTCGCGAAGAACTTCAATAACTTTCTTTGCTTCAGCAATATTTGTCCGGCTATTACCTCGGTCCCAAAAACCGTCATTAAGATATATCAATCGAACACCCTGCTCTTCAGAATTTTCATCAATGAAAACGGAGGGAAAAGTAATTAATGGTTTATCATTGTAAAAATAGTGATTTGAAAATGCTATCAAACGCTCATCCCGACTACGGTAATGCCATCTCAAATAAGTCTGATCAAAAATTGGATATAATGAAACACAATCATCTAGGAGAGATTCCAAAAAATCCTCCTCAATTTCGTCATTCTCTCCTAATTCGAGATCAAATAATGACGAGGCCATAAAAAAGGATGTTGGGGGTAATTGTTTGGAATCTCCAGCCACAATAACTTGTTTTGATCTTAGAATTGCTGGTATTGCTTCTGGAGTTAATAATTGAGAAGCCTCATCAAAAATAACGATGTCAAATTGAAATTTTTCCGGCATAAGGAAAGTTGAAACAGAAACAGGGCTCATCAACATGCAGGGTTTTAGAGCTGTTAGAACATTAGGAATTTCACTGAACAACTTCCGTAGAGGTTTATAACGGCGTTGTTTTTGAAGCTCCCTTCTTAAAATTGCCACTTCACTTGAGTTTCCCAAATCATTTCTTGCCATGGCGATATTTCGGGCAGGAATAGAAGCATTATATTTAACATGAGTTAACCAACTTTTTTCAAGTTCTTTGTTAAATTCTTGAAATTGGGTGATTTTATTTTCTCTCCATTCACCTTTAAACACTATCAAGTCTTCCGATCGGGCTATCATTGTGCTTACCCAGTTGACAAGAAATTTTTTCTCAAAAACATTTACCACGTCAGGTAACAAGCCATCTTCCAAATCTTCGATGAAGTTCATCAATTTTGGTTCATCACATAATGCTTTTGCTTTTTGAAATGCTATCCATTCTTCCACTGAATCTATCGATCTAATTAACCTGTCCGATTGTTCGATTATCGAAGATAAAGGAGTCTCATCAATCTTCAGATTTTCATAAAAGCCATTTGGCCACAACTTTGAAATAGTTTCGAGCGAACTTAAAAATTTTTCATCTGTCAGGATTGTGTTTATCTTCTCTATATCATTTTTTATTTCCTGGGTAATATACACCGATGATGATAAGTGTACATCCGAAAAAGATTCGAGAATCGCTTTATATTCAGCCATGAGATGGATACGACATTGGATTTCTGCCAACCAACCTAACTGAAATTGGATCGGTAACCCCACCTTTTTGATTAACGAATCATGATTTTGCTGATACCACAATCGGGCTTTTGAAATTTCCTGGGCAGTTTTTAGTGAACGAACAATTTCTTCTAAATTGATTCGAATCCCTTTTTTTAATGACCGGCTTACTTTGTACCGCCAGTACCAATAATCGGGTCTTAAGTTTCTGTACCTGCTCACATACTTTTGTTCTACAGGCTTTAATAGAGGAATTAATTCTTCGGGAGTTATTTTCCATCGTTTTCGATGTTCCGAAATATTTTTAATCATCAGGCGAGTAATTTGTTCTGCATTTTGAATGGATTTTTCTATGTCAAACAATTGTTCGGAATCATATAGAAACCATTGCGGAACTGGATCACCAGAGCTCAACAATTCGTTAATTAGCCTAAACACATTTTGAACTCTGCAAATGGTAAATAATTGAATATTGCCAACCAATTGCGGAATCTTATTTAGAAATAATACTAAATCCTTTACTCTCCTGGATGTGTATGTCAGGCTTTCGGAAATCATCGTGCGTGAGATATTTCCATTTTCTTGTAGGATTAAACCCTGCCACGGATGTTTGTCAGCATTGTAATAAATATCAGCGAAATGACTGAACAGTTCTAGTTTATCCAACGCCTTTTCCAAATCATCTTTTCGAACATCGGATAAGTTGTTCCACGGAATAGAGGCATTGGTGTTATAAACGTCTTTCATTTTTTCAATTTTTCCAATTGCTTCATAAATCGACAATTCTAAATTGAGGTTTTTAGTATGAATTAGTTCAACATATTTATTTAATTCTTTGCGTATTTTTTCAAAATCCTTCAGGGATTTGTCCAGATTTGATTCATAATAGGCTTCCTCAGCAGAAGTTAAAGTACGTTGAAGTTCTCCAATAATCGTTGCTTTACCGGCTTTTGTGCTATGAGCCTCTAAGCAAAATTGATCAAGTCCCAATTGAACCAATCTTCGATGGACAACTTCTAGAGCAGCCATTTTTGCGCTAACAAACAGAACCTTTTTTTGATTACATAATGCATCGGCAATAAGGTTACAGATTGTTTGGCTCTTTCCGGTTCCGGGCGGACCATGAATGACAAGATGATTTCCACTCCTAGCTAATGTTAGAGATTTTAACTGACTTGAGTCACAGGGTAATACGGGTACAGGAACTTTTTCTGGCGTTTCCAGTTTATCAAGATCATTTTCGGAAATATCAACTCTAGAATTTATTGGATTTGAAACTTTTGCAATTGCTGCAACAATTGGGTTATGATATGCAACTTCCGAGAGTGTGCTAAGATCCTGAACCAACACAAGGGATTCAAAACTATAATTTGTTAACCATACTTCGTCTGTAATCGTCCAGTCTAAATTCTTTTGTTTGATTTGTTGGCGAAGAAATTCCCACCAAGAATTTAATCCCCCTTTCTCAAGCAAAACTTCTTCGTTTAACTCCTCGAATTTAATTGAAAACTTTTTTTGTAAAACCAGTGAAAGGGCTTGGTTCAATTGAATCTCCTGGTCTGCTTTCTTAAGTTCCATGGAGAAATGTGGAGCATGACTTTCAATCTCACAGGGAATAAGAATTAATGGGCTTAACGAATTCCCATATTGTTCATCAGTCCAATTCAATATCCCAAAGCTTAAGTGGAGTGTTATAACACCGCGCTCTTGAATTGAAGTTCTCGCTGTATCATATATTCGACGCAATTTACGATGGATTTTTTCTATATCTTCCTCAAAAACTATATCTCCTTTTTCCAAGACAAGTTCTGATTTTTGATTGGATATAAATCCATCCATGGTCGGTTGTACCCTGGTTCGGTAAATATGAGGCAAAACCAGGTGTTTTTCCTTTATTACAAGTTGGGTAAATATTTTAATTGTTTCGGGTTCTACAACCTTTAACTTGCTAACTCTACTTTGATTAAGTCTGAGAAGCGGGTTAGACTTGCTCAAGTCAAGTAGTCTTTCTTGCCATTTCTTCAACTGTTGTTGGATCTTATTCCTATTTTCTTTATGGACTGTCATATTCATTCACCTCCCTTAATTATGAAGAAGTTGTCATATATTTATATGCTCAACCATGAATCCTTTCAGAATTGGGCAATTTTAGAGTCAGAAACTGGTTGATGGTGGTCTTAAAACGAGCGATATTTAGAGTTATTGACAACTTTAAACTTTTTAATTTTATCTATTTTATCAAATTAATTTGATAATTTTACAAGTTGCTTTAGGTTTAGAAACCCTTTTTCTGAAAATTGAATCAGAAGTTTCCAAATATTTTTATATTGGATGGTTTGACAGCATAAAAGAATTTCCCGTCATCCGCCTAACTAGTGTCGGGCAATGATCGTGTGCCTTTGGATTTCAGTTTGGAGTAAATCCTCTGCGATCTGGAGCAGGGAAGGGCAGCAGGTATTGGGAAGAAATTGGGAACTGAAGGGAGATGTGCGCACGGCGGTCTTTTCGGCAGGCATCCCGGTGGTGGGCAATACGGTCTATGTCTATTACGGGGCAGCCGACCGGGTCATCGGCCTGGCGACCTGCGCGCTGGATGAACTGCTGGCATGGGAGAAGGGGGAAGGATGAAATCATCCCAAGCAGGTTTGCTGGTTTAATTTGGAAGTATAATGCGCATAGCCATAACATGATATTATATATCCCATTAGTGTCCTATAAAATAGTTAAACCTGTCATAAATTTATTATGATAAAGCATACTAGAATCTGGCAGGGGGGTGTATTACGATAAAAACAGCATATTGCATCTTCTTCACCACATATCCCCGTCCGTGTAGGTGAGGCAGTGTTTTTCAGGATTTTTCGCGAACCCCTCTTGGGGAGGGGAGGGGTTCGTGTTGCCTTCTACCGGGTAGTGGATGGGGCGGGAGATGCGCCGGAGGTTACGTTGTTTCATTCCTTTGAACCATCTGCCGCAGTTTTCGGCCGTGTTGTTTTTCAAAACCGCTGACCAGTCGTTGACGGACAGCGGCTTTGTTCTTTCCATCCAAACTTCACCCTAAATTCCATCTCCCTGTAGAAAGGATCAAAAAACCATGGACTTCAAACTAACCGAAGAACAAGAACTATTGTTGAACAGCCTGACCGAGTTGCTCCAGCGCGAGGCACCGGAAAGTCTGATTGCCGAACTGGACGAAAAGCACGAATTTCCGTGGAAACCGTGGCAGGCACTGGCGGATAACGGCTTTCTCGGCCTGGGAATCGGCGAGGCCTACGGCGGCACTCCGGCGGATGTGCTCACCCAAACGCTGGTAGCCGAAACGCTGGGTAAATACGCCTTCCCGCTCGGCGTCATCTACGGTTTGGGTGTCATCACCATCCGCGATATTGAACAATTCGGTTCGGAAGAGCAAAAACAGCGCGTGCTGGGCGGCATCTGCCGCGGCGACCCGCCGGTAGCGCTCGGCATCAGTGAGCCGCAGGCCGGTTCGGATGCTGCCGGGCTGAAAACCCGCGCCGTGCTTGAAGGCGACGAGTGGGTCATCAACGGGCAGAAGATTTACTGCACCATCTCCAATATCGCCAAATACATCTTGCTGATGACCCGCGACCCGCAAATCGAAAACCCTTACAAGGGCATGTCCATGTTCCTGCTGCCGACCAATGCGCCGGGTGTGCGCATCAACCCGCTGCCCAAAGTCGGCTGGTGGTCGGTGCCAACCTGTGAGGTGTTCATTGATAATGTGCGCCTCCCCAAGGATGCGCTGGTCGGGCAGCTGAACAACGGCTGGATGCAGCTGATGGCCAACTTCGAGATCGAGCGGATTGTGCTTTCGGCAGCCTGCATTGGTGCGGCTGAAGCAGCCTTTGAAGACGCCGCCGTGTACGCCAATCAGCGGGTGCAGTTCGGCCAGCCCATCGGCCGATTTCAGATGATTCAGGAAAAGATCACCGACATGGCGATCAAGATCGAAAACATGAAGAACTACTGCTACAAAGTGGCGTGGATGATGGACAACGGCCTGCCGGTGCGCCACGAACACGCCATGGCGAAGTTGTACATCACCCGCTCGGCCTTTGAGGTCATTGACGATGCCATGCAGATCATGGGCGGGCTGGGTTATATGATGGCTCATCGCGTCCAGCGCCTGTGGCGGGATGTGCGCGTCATGCGGATAGGCGGCGGCACGGATGAGATCATGTACAACATTGCCGGCCCGCAGTTGTTGAAGAAATACGCCAAATAATTTTCCAGGTCAATTCCAAATCTATTCTCTTATCTATGAAAGGAGTTTGAACAATCATGGCCAGCACGAAAGACATTCCCCAATTTGGACAGCTTTCCGGGTTAAAAGTGCTCAGCACCGGTACCGTCGTGGCGCAGCCCTACGCTGCCATGTTAATGGCTGAGGCCGGCGCGACCGTCATCCATGTCGAAAGCACCCTGGCCCCCGATACCTGCCGGGCAATTAAATATGCCTGGAATCAGGAACACCGCAACGAACTGGCAATGGCGCTCAACATCCCTTCGCCGGAAGGGCGCGAGATTTTCCTGAAATTAATCCGCTGGGCAGACATCTGGATGGAATCCTCCAAAGGCGGCACCTACCAGAAGTGGGGTCTGACCGATGAATACCTGTGGGAACACAACCCCAAACTGGTGATCATTCACGTTTCCGGTTTTGGGCAGGAAGGCGATCCGCAGTACGTTTCCCGCGCGTCTTACGATGCCATCGGGCAGGCGTTTGGCGGTTACATGTTCATCAACGGTATGCCGGAACCCAACCCGCCCATGCGCGCCGTCCCCTACACCTGTGATTACGTCACCGCCTTGAATGCCTGCTGGGCGGCCCTGGCGGCTTATATCAACGTGCAAAAAACCGGCAAGGGCGAAAGCGTGGACATTGCCCAGTTCGAGATGATGATGAAGATTCAACTGCACTACCCGATGACTTACTTCCAGGATGGGGTGGTGCTGCCGCGCTTCGGCAATGCCGATCCCAAATTTGCCGGTTACAGCGCCTACAAGTGCAAAGACGATAACTACGTGTTTATCGGACTGGTCGGCGCCGGCCCGATGAAGCGCGGCTTGCCGCTGCTCGGTTTGACCGGTGACCCGGACTTCCCGGCCGGCATTCAGCTGGCACTGCGCGGTACGCCTGCCGGCGACAAACTGGATGCCGCCATTCAGAAGTTCTGCGATGAGCACACCGCCGAGGAAGTGGACAAGATCTTCCTCGAAGCCGAGGTGCCGTGCAGCATCATCCTCAATGTGGCCATGGCGGAGAAGAACCCGCATTACCAGGCGCGGCATGTCTTTACCGAATGGGAAGACCCGCAGTACGGCAAGGTCAAGGGTGTCAACACCATGCCGCGCTTCAAGCGCAACCCCAGCAAAATCTGGCGCGGCGCACCGCTCTACGGCATGGATAACGCCGACATCCTGCGCGAACTGGGCTACACGGATGAGGAAATTGACCAGTTCTATGAAAAGGGAGTGCTGAAAGCCGGCGAAGGTTGTCACTGATTTGAAGGCAATGCGGGGGTGGCTGTGACGAGCCATCCCCGCCTTTTGAGAGGGCTTATGACATACGCTTATGAAACCTTGCAGGTTAACGTAGAACAGCGTGTTGCACTGGTCACGCTGAACCGCCCGGAGAAATTGAATGCGTTGAGCCTGAAGATGCTGGCAGAACTGCGTTCGGTTTTCGAGGAACTGCGCATAGCCAGCGATGTTGGGGCAGTGGTGCTGACCGGGGCGGGCCGGGCGTTCTGCGCCGGCGGCGATTTGAACGACATGCTGGAAGGCAAACTCCAGCTCGATTACATTGCCGGTCGCACACTGGGCAAGACCATCATGGCCATTCAGGGCCTTGAAAAGCCGGTCATTTGTGCGCTGAACGGCATCGCCGCCGGGGGCGGGGCAGGGGTAGCCCTGGCCTGCGATGTGATCTACGCCTCGGACAAGGCGCGCTTTTCGGAAATTTACACCAACATCGGCATGCTGCCGGATTGCGGCAACCTGTGGCTGCTGGCGCGGGTAGTCGGCCCGTACAAAGCCAAAGAATTATGCTTCAGCGCCGAAATCATTGACGCGGCCGAGATGTACCGGCTGGGAATCGCCCAGCGGCTTTTCCCGCCGGAGGAGTTGCTGCCCGCTGCGATGGAGTTTGCCCGCAAACTGGCTGAAGGTCCGGCGAAAGCCTATGCCATGATCAAGACTTTAATTGACCGCGGCTGGGGTCTTTCTCTGGAACAGTTTTACGACCTGGAAGCGCTCGGCCTGGAAATCATCATGCAGAGCGAGGATTTCAAAGAGGGTGTCGCCGCTTTCGTTGAAAAACGCAAACCGGCCTTTCGCGGTCAATAAACCGGCGCGGCTGTTGCGTTCTACGGTTGCCTCGTCCATGTCAGAAGCGCTGATCGGCCTCTGATGTGGACATTCTCATTCCTAAGAAATCAGGTTATCTCTCAGGAGGTGTGATGAACATTATCGTTTGTTATAAATTTGTGCCCGATCCGGAGGACATGCAGGTTAAACCCGACGGGAAAATATCGTTCGAAGGCGCAGAATGGATCATCAGCGATTACGACCTGATGGCAATTGAAACGGCGGTACGGCTGGTGGAAACCCATGGCGGCAAGGTGACCGCGCTGAGCGCCGGCCCGCAGCAACTCTCCAGTTCCAAGGGTAAAAAAGATGTCCTCTCGCGCGGGCCGGATGAACTGGTGCTGGTGGTGGATGAAGCCATGCAGACCGCCGATACCCATCAAACCGCGCAGGTGCTGGCGGCCGCAATTCGCAAGATGGGTGAATTCGATCTGGTGCTGTTTGGCGAGGGTTCGGCCGATCTGTACTTCCAGCAGGTTGGACTGCAAGTGGGTGAACTGCTGGGTGTACCGGTAGTCAACGCAGTCAGTAAGGTGAGTGTAGAGAACGGCCGGCTGGTGGTGGAACGCAGCACAGAAGAAGATGTACAGGTGCTGGAAACCTCACTGCCGGCGGCGCTGGCCGTCACAACCGACATCTGCCAGCCGCGCCTGCCGAGCATGAAGGAAATCCTCAAAGCCGGCAAAAAGCCGGTGACAGAGTGGTCACTGGCTGATTTGGGGCTGAATGTGCACGCGCTGCGCTCCAGTGAGGTGCTGGCGGTGCGCCCGCCCGATCAGGTCGAACGCAAGCGCATCAAACTCAGCGGCGAACCCGATCAGGTCGTTCAGCAGTTGTTGAATTACCTCAGCAAAGAAGGTGTATTATAGGAAGGAGGGGCAGAATGACGAAAGAAATCTGGGTGTTGAGTGAAAAGGAATCGCTGCAGGCGGAACTGCTGGGGGCTGCCCGCTTTTTAGCGGAGGGTCTGGGCGGTACGACTGCCGCGCTGGTGAACGGCCCTGCTGCGCGGGGAGATGCAGCCTTCCGGCAAGGCGCGGATAAAGTCTATCACCTCGGTGAATCCGCCGAACACATGATGGAGGATTTTCTGCCCAGCCTGGTACAGGCAGTGCAGCAATATCAACCGGCTGCTGTGCTGCTCGGCGCAACGTGGAGCGGCAAAGCCCTGGCCGGTCGGCTGGCGGCAGTCCTGCACCGCTCGGTGGTCACGGACGTGAAAAAATTTGCCGTCCAGCACGGTCAAATTGAAGCCACCCACCTGATTTTAGGCGGGGGAGCCGTGCGGGTGGAAAGAACGCTCGCCGAACCGTTGATTGCCACGCTGGGGCTGGGTGTGTTTGAAGCCCTGCCTGCCAGAGCCGAAGCGAAGGGTGAGGTGGTGGCGCTGAGCTTCGTTCAACCTCAAACCCGCTGGGTGCTGCGCGAACGTAAGCCCAAACCACCCGCTTCAGTCAACCTGGCGGCGGCAAAAAAGGTGGTCTGCCCGGGGCGCGGCGTGCAAAAGCAGGAAGACCTGCAAATGATGTTTGAACTGGCGCAGCTGCTGGGCGCTGAAGTCGGCGCCACCCGTCCGCTGTGCGAGGGCCTGGACTGGCTGCCGCGCGAACGCTACATTGGCGTTTCCGGTGCGTTCGTCAAACCGGATTTGTATCTGGGCATCGGGGTTTCCGGTCAGGTGCAGCACACCGTCGGCATTACCCAATCGCGGGTGGTGGCGGCCATCAATAAAGACGAAGAAGCCCCCATCTTCCAGCAGTCCGATTACGGCATTGTCGGCGATTTGTACCAGATCGTCCCGGCGCTGATCCGCGCGCTGCAGGCGCGCAGGTAACGGGGGCGGCTATGGAGGATAAGGTTGATGTCATCATCGTCGGCGGCGGGCTGGCGGGCTGCGCGGCAGCGCTGAGCCTGGCACGCGAAGGGCTGGAAGTGGTGCTGGTGGAACGCGGCCCGTATGCCGGCTCCAAAAACCTGAGCGGCGGGGTGTTGTACGGGCGCGTGCTGGAGCAGCTGATCCCCCAATACTGGCAGGAAGCGCCGGTAGAACGAGCCATCACCCGCGAGGTGGTGACTTTCCTCGGTGAGCATACCGCCTTCAACATGGATTTCCGCAATCCGCGTTTTGCCGAAAGCCGCAACGCCTATTCGGTATTGCGCGGTAAGTTTGACCGCTGGCTGGCGGACCGGTGCGAAGAGGCCGGCGTCATGCTGGTGACCGGCATAAAGGTAGAGCGGGTGCTGGTGGAGGAGGGCAGGGCGGTTGGCATTCTGGCCGGAGAGGATGAAATGCGGTCGGATGTGGTCATCCTGGCGGACGGCGCCAATTCCTTCCTCGCCGAGCAGCTCGGTTTGCGTCCGCGCTTCGACCCGGCTCATCTGGCGGTGGGGGTGAAGGAATTGATCGGCTTGCCGCGCGAAACGATCGAGGAACGATTCAACCTGAGCGGCGACGAAGGGGCTGCCTACGGTCTGGTGGGGTATGCCACCCGCGGGATCGCCGGCGGCGGCTTCCTTTATACCAACCGCGAGAGCATTTCCATCGGCGTGGTCATGCACCTGGATGAGGTGATCGAACAGGGCATCAAACCCGCGGAAGTCATGGATGACTTTCTGGCACACCCGTCCATCGAGCCGCTGGTGCGCGGCGGCAAGCTGCTGGAATACGGCGCGCATCTGGTGCCGGAAGGCGGGCTGGCGATGCTGCCCAAACTGAGCATGGCGGGTCTGCTGGTGACCGGCGATGCCGCCGGGTTGTCGGTCAACAACGGGTTTGTGGTGCGCGGCATGGATCTGGCGATTGCCTCCGGCATGCTGGCCGCTCAAACCGTGCTGGAAGCGAAGCCGAAAGGCGATTTTGGCGCCGAAGCCATGCGCCGTTACGTTCAACTGCTGGAAGAATCGTTCGTGCTGAAAGATATGCGCACCTATGCCGGCGCGCCGGCGTTTATGAAGAACAAACGTCTGTACACGGCCTATCCTGAACTTCTAGCTCGAGTGATGACGGCTATTTATCAGCATGAGGGGCAGCCCAAAGCCCATTTGTACACGCTGGCGCTGCAAAGCTTGAAGGAAACGGGCATCTCCGTGCTGGATGTGGCAAAGGACGGCTGGAAAGGAGCGCGCAGTCTATGAAACGGATGACGATCACCGAAAAACTGGCGGTCAACAAGTACGAACTGGACGAGGGGCATCCGCATATCGAAGTTAAACACGAATTGTGCAGCCGGTTGTGCAAAACCAAAGCCTGTCTGTATGTTTGCCCGGCGGGGGTGTACAGCGAACAGGACGGCAAAATCATTGCCGACTGGGCCGGCTGTGTGGAATGCGGCACCTGCAAGGCGGCCTGCCCGGAGCAGGCGCTGGTGTGGGAATACCCGCGCGGCGGTTTTGGGATAGTATACCGCTTTGGGTAAATGTGGGGACCACCGCAGCCCGTTGAACATCGGGCTGCGGTGGTGACAGGGGGAACCTGCGGCCGGACTGTGATTTTATACCCAAGATAAATATTATTATATTGGGTTATATTTTTATCCGATTATTGTGTAATTATGGCTTGACATCATTGTGTAATTGCGTTATTCTAATCATGGAGGTGTATGATGAAACGCAGTCAATTGATCCTGGATGAAGATAATGACCGACGGTTGAGGGAAATGGCTTACCGGCAAGGTAAAAGCATTTCCGAAATTGTCCGTCAGATTCTGGATGAGTACTTTGCCGAACGCGAGCGAAAAGAGCGGGAACAATCGGTTCAGGCTTTGCGCAAGCTGGATCAAATTCGTGAATCAACTGCAAAATTTGGCGTGTATGAAGGCGATCCGGTCAATGAGACTCGCCAGGAAAGGGACGCTGAGATGGAGGATGTATGGCGTCAGTGGTCATAGACGCAAACCTTGCCATTGGACTGGTGCGCCAAATGCCCTTTTCGGATGCCTTTCGGCGGTTGATTGAGGGCTGGATTTACAACGGGACAACCATGCTGGTGCCCGGCTTGTGGGATTACGAAGTGGTCAGCGGGCTGCGAAGGTTGTGGCAGCAAAAAGCCCTGACAGAAGAACAAACCTTCGGCGGACTGGAAGAAATCCTGAACCTGGATATCAAGCGGTATCCGGCAGAGCCAAAATTGATGCAATCCGCCCTGCGCTGGGCAGCGCGGCTGGGACAGAGCAAAGCCTATGATGCCCAGTATGTGGCTCTGGCAGAACAGTTGAACGCGGAGTTGTGGAGTGCCGACCAGCGGCTGGTTCATGCGCTGAGAGATCAGGGCATCCCCTGGGCACACTGGATTGGGGAAGTGTGAAGTTTGTGAACGTCAGGTGGGTAACTACACGGGGGTAATATCCTTTTTGCAAAAGCACTTGTTCAGGAGAAAGGCTTTGGTCAAATTAAATTAACCTCATTTCGGGATAAATCATTTTCACATCAACTTTTACATTTTGGTCCCCCTCCCACCTCCCCCAAAATCGCCCCTGCGATTTTGGGGGAGGTGTAGGTGGGGGTTATTGGCATCGCCTGCCGAGTTTTGAGCTTATCCCGAACTCACGTTAAATTATATTCGGAAAAAATTTCTTAAGAATCGCAAATGATTATTAGCAAATTATCTCACATAAATAAAACTTATGATAAACTTTTCAATTACATTGACGCATTGTCTAACACTTAAAAACAAGGTTTCGACCATGAGCCCATTTTTTGTGTACATAACCGAAGAATGTAAACTACAGGCAAAAAAATTTGGCCTAGAAAAACAAATTGAGAATACTGCCAATCAAATCAAGAACTCTCAGACCACTTCTTACTATTTGGAAGGATACAAAGATACAAAAAAATTTCTTAAGGATAGATTCGGTGACAAACGTCTATTAGTAGGAAGATATGATGATAAAAATGGAAATAATTTACTGGTATTTTGGAAAATTCTATCAAGAAGCGATAAAAATTATGATAAATTCCTAAGTAATAGTTCAGACTTTGAAAGACAATTTGACAATGACTGCGAAAAGTTAGAATTAGAACTAGAAAATTACCTGAAGGAACAAATAAATCAAAGTCAAGCAATAAAAGAACCTTCCTTCAAAGATTTGACCGAAACAGAGGAAAAATTTCTGAGAGAAATCCACGAGAAAACACTCCTCATCAACAAAGAGGAAATGATCTACGAAACCGAGGAGTGGGTCAACCAAATTGGTAATTACAAAGATTATTTGGAAACAATTTATGATTTAGTGTATAAAGCCTATCACTCAAAAAACTCAGAATCCCCTAATATTCCTTCACAGAATAGTAATGGGATTAAAACCGAGTTTAACGACCAGAAAAATATCGGGATTAATTACACATATAAGCAAAATAATCTGATCTTAATTTCACCCACAAGAACTAAAGAAAATCGTGCGAATTCGTCCAACCTCAACAGCTCACGCGAAAGAGGAGAAAGTAAACAAGATGCAATTTTGCGCAAAAGCAGGCGTGCTTACCCTTGTTATGTTCTCACTGCGTATGAGGATTGGAAAGATATCCAAAAGGATGATAAAGCAAACCTGGTTCTCTCACCCGAAGAAGCGGGCATCGTCGAATCGGCAAACAAAGGTATTTATCCCCTATTCATTAATGGACAGCCCGGCAGCGGCAAAACCACGATTCTACATTTCCTTTTTGCCGATATCCTGTACTTTAATCACACTGTATCAAAACTTGAGGCCAAACCACTGTATCTCACCTACAGTACAAAGCTTCGTGAGGATGCTCAGAAGAATATCCAAAAAATTTTAACTTCAAATTGGCAGAAGACTGCCGAAAAAAAATTGGGAAAAGAAGAAGCAAATAAACTGGTTAACGATAGTGTGAAGGATTTTCAATCATATCTTCTTGAGTTGCTCGGATCGGAGAAACAACATTTCAGCAAAGACAGATACGTAAATTTTGCGAGATTCCGAAATGAATTTGAAAGCAAATTAAAATCAAACAACAAAAAAGAAATTCGTGAAATTACGGCAGAATTGGCATGGCACGTTATCCGCACCTATATCAAGGGATGGACATTCAAAGAAGAATTTTTGGACCCAGAAGAATTCAAACAACTGGCAACAAAGCAATCCGTCACCTATGAAACATTCAACAACATCTACACCACAGTCTGGAAATGGTACAAAGATTGGTCCAAAAAGAATGAGTGCTGGGACGACCAGGACCTTGTCCGGAGAGTGTTGGAACGATCGTTTGATGGAAGTTTAAAACTTCCGGAACACTGCGCCGTGTTTTGCGATGAAGCGCAGGATTTTACCCGTAATGAACTATTCTTAATTGGCCAGTTATTTCTATTTTCCAAAAGAAGAATTTATAATGGCCTGCTGAAGAAACTGCCCATCGCTTTCGCTGGCGACCCGTTTCAAACTCTTAATCCCACTGGATTTGATTGGTCATCCGTGCAATCGGACTTTTACAACATCCTTGTCGAACTTCTCGACCGTTCCGGTAAAGGATCGCTCAAATTCAATTTCAAAAATTTATCTTACAACTACCGCTCAGACAAGTCTATAGTCAATTTTTGCAACTTAATCCATCTTATCCGTGGTATCGCATTTAAGAAAACAGACCTTGAGCCGCAGAAAACCTGGTTTGATGATTTCGGAGATAATGCAACTCCTTCTTTCCCAATTCCCTACTATAACGTTGAAGAGAGATTCTTAGAAAAATACATATTTGACAAATCGTTTATCATAATTATCCCCAGCGAAAGTAATATTGAGGGTCTATTGAAAAACGACGAACTGCTTAATAAAGGGTTTTATGAAAACACCAAAGAGAGAGCACAACTAAACATCTTAACCCCCTTTGAAGCAAAAGGACTAGAGTATCCAAAAGTAATTTTGTACAAATTTGGAGAGGAGGTAATCCAAAATTACAGAGACCTGTTAGACCTAATCAACTATCTGGAGAAAACAGGTGGATTGGGTGATGAGAAACAAAACTCTCCTGATTCCTATATTGAAAAACAAATCCCTGTCGAATACTTCGTTAATGGTTTATATGTAGCCGCCAGCCGTGCCATGAAAAATCTGTTTATCATAGACACAGACAATGGGCTCAAAGAATTTTGGGAAGAATTCTTCAAGTCTTCAAATTTTTCTGATTACCTAGAGTGTTATCAAAACCACAAAGGGTCTCCGGACCAGGAAGCAGTTTGGAAGGTAGAACTCCTAAACGAAATCCAGAAAGGCTCAGAAGAAAACTTGCATGCAGACTCTGCAAAAAATAGAGAAGATACCAAATTCAATGCTGATAACTGGTTCGAAATAGGAAAAAGGGAGCAAGATAAAATCTCATTACAACGCGCAAAATACCTCTATCAAAGTCTGAAAGATGGGCAAAAAGTTAAGGAATGCGATGCTTATATCAAGCGAATCGAGGGAAAATTAGAAGAAGCTGGAATGATATTTGAGAAGATAAGCGCATATAAAGAAGCGGAAAGCCTTTATTGGGAAGCCGGCGCCTGGAAACGTTTGGTTATCTTATCAACCTTGTCGAAGGATAATCCTAGAAAAAAAGCGGCAGAATTTTTATTGAAATTTGAAGAGTACACTTTTAAAGAAGCACAATTGCTACTGGAGGAATTTTCCAACCTTATCGAGAAAAAAGATGAGAGTATAGAAAAAGATAGAAGTTGGAAAGAAGTTTTCTCAAAACTTTATGGTTTTCTCACGAGAAAAGAGGAAAATGAAGAACTGTTGGACGTAGGAGACTGGCGAAAAATTTACAATAAAGCTCAAAAGCACATTCAATACGGCTATATTTCAAAGGAAAAGGATTTTGTCAACAAGCTGAACGTTTGGCAAACTCCTTATCCCGAAAAATTAAAGTTAGTACAAACCGATCACCAACTGGTTCTAAAATACTTCGATAAATTCTCGAAGGATTTTCCTCTTAACAAAGAGCATTTAGAAGAATTTCGAATTGTTAGAAACGCGCTAAAAGCAAACAAAAGGTACGAAGACCTAGAGAAATTAATCAAAAACAAGGACCTTCAAAGTTTCGAAAATTATTCGGATTTATTGGTTGTTTATGTGAATAATGAACAAAAAGACTCAGCCCAAAAATGGTTTGAAGAATTGAAAGAATTTGCAGAAAAGCAGATTCGAAGCGGCAAAAGAATAGAACTTTCCCAAGAATCCTATAAAAATTTATCGGAATCTCTACTCAACAAAAAACAATACCAACTTTTGGAGGATATTACAGGATTGCTTTCCGGTGTGGAAAAACACATTGATTTGATGATGCTTTACGCCGAAAAATTACCAAGCGAAGAGAGACTTACTTCTCTGATAGAGCGGTTGCAAAATAACAATTTATTCAGGGGGCTAAAAAGCGATCAATATCAAAAAATTCAGAGCGCTCTCCTCAACAAAAAAGGCTACCGGATTTTGAGTAAAGTTATCCAATTAGACCCTGAACCCAATAGATATATTGATCTTCTTAGGTTTTATGTAGGTAAAAATTATCGGGAAGAAGTCAATAAATTGCTTGACGACCTATCCTCATTCTCTAATAAATACAAGAGTAAGACGAGTAAAACCAGAGTGTTTGAGGAACAGCAGTATCGAAAAGTATGGGACGAATTCTCAAAAAAGAAGTATTTCATTGAATTGGAGAAGCTGCTTCAAACCGCACCTCATCTGCAAAGTTCATTGAAACTGCTGGTTTATTATCTGAATACAGAGGAACAGAGCGCTCAAAAATGGCTTGAGGTTGTGATTGAGCACCTTAATCAACAATATCGCAACGGCCTGAAGGAAGATCTCACCGCGGAAGAAAATAGACCATACATTGAGGAACTCATAAAAAAGCAGCGCTTCAATGAATTAGAAAGGCTTATTGAAGCAACCTATAACTTGGAAAATTGCGTTTTTCTTCTGAGCCGTTACATTCGAGAAAACCCTGACAGGATTGAAAAGTGGGTTGAAAAAATTTTTGGTTTGCTTATCAACCAATATAAAAACTGGCAAGATGCTTTTGATTTCGTGAATAAGCGAGAATTGCACACACAAAACGAAGAATACCTGCAAGCAGTTCGCGGTTTCGATTGGAAGAACAAGCTTGACGTGTATTTCATAAAATTCCTTGCATCAGCACCTATTCCAGAGGAAAAAGCAATACAAAAACAGATTATTGAATATTTAAGAGATAAGTTAATCCATAAGGCCAGTACTTTCTCTAAAGAAATTAGCTTTAGTTTAGGATGCGATGTTATTAAAAAGATGAACCTATTTGAGGAGGAGAAAGTTTTCTTGCAAAGTGTTTTGGATAAAAAATGGCCGGCGAGTGAGGAAGAGATAGTCTTTGCTCAACAAAGGCTAAGCAGAATTCAAGAAAATACTCAACTGAACCAAGGAGTTATTAAGTTGGAAATTATTCTGACCTACAACCAAAATCAATTAAATTGCAAGGTCAACCGCCTGCAAAGGAAGATGACCATTCATTACAATCAAGATATGGAAATGCTCACCGTAAAAGGTGAAACCCTTTCGGTCGAAGGATCCGATATGGAATTTGACTCGCAAATCAAGCAAGTTTCCAAAACGGAAAAAGAAACCATCTACTACGTTCAACCATGGCAACTCTGGTGTGCAATCCGCAGACAAGACGAGGCAGTTTATGCTACCTTGAAAAGCGGCGATGAGAAATCGGAGCTTTTCACCATGCGCATATCTTGATCTGCCCTCACTTCCCCTGCCCGGCCGGGCGGTTGAGGCGGTAGGCCAGCAAAACCGCCAGCGGCGGCAGCAAAAAGAGCAGCCCGCCAAGCAAGTTGGTGGTCAGGTTAAACCCCAGTGGGTCGGCTAGCAGCAGAATCAACCCCTCGCCAACATAGGCCGCCAGCAGCGCTTTCCACCACATACCGCGTCCGGCCGTGCGGCGCAGCGCCAACCAGCCGCCCAGTCCAACCCCCAGCGGGTAAAGCAGGATGACCGCTAAAATGCCGTAAACCAGATCCTCCCAGCCGGAAGAGCGGATGACGTTGAGATCCAATAACAGGCGGAGGAACAGCACACCGCCAATCACGGCAAGGATGCCGCCCGTAATGCTGCCCAGCAAACCGAACAAGATTCTTTTGGTCATAGACTTCACCTCACTCCTCCACTGCCATTTCCAGGCGGTGCGCACCTTTCAGCCCGGCGGGGAGGAAAGCCTCAAGCGGCTGCCCGTCCAACCGGCAGGCGGTCAGGCGGCTGCCCCGCCCTTCTACCCGCAGCGAGAGGCGCGCGCCGCGGTAGGGCAGGTTTTCCAGCTCCAGCCAGCTCAGGCCGGGCGGCAGGTAAGGCGCAAAGCGCACCCCATCGGGTTCAAAACGCATTCCCAGCACGCCCAGCAGAATCATGCGCAGGTAAGCGGTCGCACTCCAGCTCTGACGCGCGCAGGATTCCCACTCCCAGCCGCTGGCGCCCTTGCCCGCTTCCTGCAGTCCGCCGTAGATTTCACCGGTCAGCGGGTGGTAGATTTCGGCACATTGCGCATCGCGGTTGAACAGCACCGTCAGGTGAGCCAATTCTTCATCAAACAGATCGCTCCGTCCGCCGCGCAGGCCGGCCTCAGCCCAAAAGGCGTTGATGAACGGCCAGATCGTGCCGCTGTGCCTGCCGAAGCCGCCGCGTTCGGCATAGCGCGCAAAGGTCGGCCAGACGCAGGCCACCCCCCACGGCGTGCGGTACAGGCGGCGCAGGATGGAGGCAGTCTGTTCGGCGTCAGCAATTCCGAACAGGATTGCAAAGGCGTGGCCCAGCCCTTCTTGCGCCTCACAGCGGCCTTCTTCGTCCAGTAAATAGTCGAAAAGACCGCTGCTCGGGTTCCAGAAATGGCGCCGAATACTCTCCCGCAGGCGCTCGGCGGTGACCTCGTCTTCCGGCAACGGCGGCAGACCCAGCTCAACCGCCATGCGCGGCAGAAGGCGGTACACCGCGGCATAAACGCAGTTGGTGGAAAGGGTCATCATCGGGATGCCGTAGCCGCGCGAGACCTTTTCGGCAGAGTGGTACTGCACCCAGTCGAGGATTGAGCTGGTCGCGCCGGGCGAATAGCGGTCAGGGTAAGCGGCCACCCCATCGCCGTAGACTGCCGGCCCGCGGAACAGACCGAACTGCGGATCGTACTCCTCATCCTCAAAACGGCGCAGGCTGTTGCGCGCCGCCCGATAACCGAGTTCCAGCGTGTCGCGGTCGCCGGTGTAGAGGTAATAAGCCCACAGGCCGACGACCCAGAGGACCGCATCCCAGTACTGCCCGCCGATCGCAACCCCGTCCGCGCTTTCCTCCAGCACCGAGAGCAGCGTATCCCGCGCCACCTGCGGGTGAGTCAGGCCGAGGCCGTTCCACACGTTGATGGCGGCGTCGCGCGTCCAGGGCGTGTCGTAGTCCAGCCCGGCCAGCAGCACCGGCCGGCCTTCGTCGCCCGGCGGGTACGGCTGGATGTTGCCCAGCAGGTCGCCGGCGGCGATGCGGTAGGCGCGTTCGACGGCCGCATTGCCGCAGCGCAAAGTTGGAAAGGCCGCGATCTCAAATTCCATCCTCGCCCCCCTCCCCGTCCGCCGTAAAAGCCGACAGCAGTTCCACCCAGCGCCGCCCGATGGAGCGCGGGTCATCGCCCGGGGCAAGCGGCTGGAACAAAAGCGTGAAGCGTTCGGCTGCCGGATGAAACAAATAGCCCTCCCCCACCCCCGGCCCGCAGGAGGCGCTGCCCAAACCTAGTTGTCTGACATCCAGATTCAGGTAAACCTGCGGACGGCGCGCCAGCTCGACGGTGTGCAGGGCGCGGTAGAGGTCATCCGCGGTGAAGTGACTGACCGAAACTTCCAGCAGGCGGTCGGCGCTGGCCAGCAGCCCCCAGCCGGCTGCGTCCCGCAGGGCCGCCCAGCGCACATCGGTTTTGTTGCCGTTTTCCTGCGGCATGATGTAGGGCACAAACTGCTCATCCACGCTGCTGCAGTACAGCCCAACCGGCGCGCCGCGCTTGCGGTCGGCATAACTCTCATGCGGGCCGCGTCCCAGCCAGCAGAACTGTTCAAAACCGGGCGGCAGGGTCAGTTGAACCCCGAGGCGCGGCAAAACCGGCAGACGGCCGAAGGGTCGCAGGTCCACCTGCAGCGCCAGCCAGCCGCTGCCGGTCAAGGTGTAGTTGCTGAACATGCGGTATCCGGCCGGCACATCCCGCGCACAGATCCGATGAACGGCGCGGACGCTGACGCTGCCTGCCTCTCCGCTCTTCCACTGCATCTCCAGCAGATGGTGTTCCAGGCGGTCCAGACCGGCGTCCAGCCACTCACCGAGCAGTTTACCATGGTGATCCTGCGCCCACTTGAAACCGTCGTTGTCGGTCGGCGCCCGCCACAGGTTTAACCGCGCGCCGTGCTCAATCAGGCGCACGCCGTGATAGCGGAAGTCGGTCAGAAAACCGCTGTGCAGGTCAAAGTGAACTTCACCGGCCGGAGCGCGCAGGTGCAGCCCGCTTGAATCGGCCTGCGCCTCCACCGGCGGCAGGCCGCCGGTTGGGTGAATCACCGGCGGTACATCCAGCGGCAGGCGGAATTGCTCCCAGGCGACCTCGTGACCGGCCTCTGCCCAGGCGC
>Ga0067045_1028453_pt1 | contig 33136 bp, 27 predicted proteins | sample TerdegcTABiofilm_FD_59184 | JGI IMG/M metagenome (GOLD analysis project Ga0067045, IMG submission 59184) | Combined Assembly of (Gp0054472, Gp0054536) Wastewater bioreactor microbial communities from Singapore -Terephthalate degrading...
GAGTATCCCACGCCCCTGAAAAACAGGCCGGAGTACCTTCCGGCGTATGCCTGTGCTTGATCAGGCGAGGATTGCATATCCTGCCTTGGTACAAGCTTCGTAACACTAACCATACAGCCCACCCTAAGGTTTGAGGCCTTTCTCGGAAAGCCTCTCCAGGAACACCAGCATCCAGTGTTGCAGTCCGAAGAACTCCGCTTCCAGGTCGGCGGCCTCCCTGCCGACGTAGCGGAAGTGCCAGCTCTCCCAATCGTAGCCGGTGACGGATTCCGCCCCCCTGGGGTAGGACAGGGAAAACCCGAAGCGGCGTGCGTGGGCGGCCATCCACAGCCCCGCCTTGGATTCCGCAAAGGTGTTGTCGATGGAGCCGAAGTCCACTACGGTCCCCAGCTGGTGTTGGGAGTGCCCGGGCCGGGCGGATACCCGGTCCGCGGCGTCTTGTCCCATCTCGCGGACATGCCGTTCATAGACCTCGGCCTGGTATCCGTAGGAACGATAGGCGGAGGAGAAGACCAGGGTCAGTCCCTCCGCCTTGGCCGCGGCATCCATCTCCCGGGCCGCCTCCGCCGCGGCCCTGCGGAGCCGGAGGTCCCGGCGGGAGAGGGCGAAGGGATACTCCGTTAGGGAGACCAGGTCCCCCGGTTCGTAGTCCGGGGGCAGGGCTTTCTCCTTGTCCACCCGAGCCAGCAGGCCGGGATCCGCGGCGACAACCGCACGGACGGCCCGGACCAGGGCGTCGAAGCGCTCCGGGGCAGCCTGGACCCGGGAGAGGATATCCGGCGGTAGACCCTCCAGGGCGGCCCGGTACGGGGCCGGGAGATCCGGGGGCGGGGCCTTGGGCGCCCCGGGCATGCAGGCGGCCAGGAAGAGGAGGCAGGCGGCCGGAAAGGGGAATCGTCGCATGATGTCCAAGGATACGGCCGCGGCGCCATGGGAGGCAAGACCGGCTCGGGGCGGTGACCGATCCGCTTTGGGGGGGTATACTAACGGAACCATGGCCCTGTCCCTCCGTTCCCCGGCCCGTTCCGCCCGGGAAACCGCCCCGGGGCCTGCGCTCCGGGGACTCTGGATCCTCTCGGCAAGCCTCCTGGTCCTGGCGTCCTCCTGCGGGACCGGCGCCTCGGGCCGGTACTCCGTGCCCGGGCTCGAAGGCGTAGGACCGGAGTCCCGGCTCATCCGGAAGGCCCGGGAAGAGTACGTGAACCTGCCCGGAATCCGGGGGCCCGAAACCCCCTCTCCGAAGCCGGTGGAACTCCGGGCGGACTGGAGGACCTACGGGACGGGTTCCCCCTCCCGCTTGGCGGTGCTCCTGACGGATCCCCGGTCCCCCTGGCTTGGATTGGTCCACGGCTTCAAGTCCATCGGCCTGCCCTTCCGGATCACGGACTCCCTGGACGTGGCCTTGGAGCACGCCGTCGTGCTGGTCTACCCGGGGTTCAAGCGGGGAATCCTGACCGACGCGGACGCGCGCAAACTGGAAACGTTCCTGCGGCGCGGGGGCGCGCTCCTGGCCGTCCAGCTCGGCCCGGCGGATCCCCGGACAGCGGACCTTTTCGGGTTCCGGAGAATCCGGCGGAGCCGGGGGAGGTCGGAGCTCCGGTATGAGGACAGCCCCTTCGCCTCGGGTTTCGAGTACCCCGAGGAACGGACCATCCGCCTGGGCAACCCCGAGAGGAAACGCTATAGGATGAGGACCGCGGCCTTCTCGGAACCCCGGGACGTCCTAGCCCGGTACGAGGACGGGGGCGCCGCGATCGTCCTGCGTCGCGCCGGCGCCGGGGCCGCCGTGGCCTTCGGATTCGACCTGGGCCGGTATATACAGGGCGCCCAAAACAACCGGGACGACGAGGCGAACCGTACCTACGTGAACGCCTTCGAACCCTCCGTGGACACCCTGCTCCGCTTCATCGCGGGGATCTACCGGACCTACGAACCGAACGCCGTCACCCTCCATCCCGCCCCGGACGGCATGCCTCTCTCGGTGATCGTATCCCACGACGTGGATTACGCGGGCTCCCTGGCCAACAGCGTGGAGTACGCCCTGTACGAACGCGGCATGGGGTACGGCGCAACCTATTTCCTGCAGACCAAGTACTTCCGGGATTTCTTCGACGAGGTCTTCTTCGACTCCCGGACCCCCGAATTGCTGGCCCGTCTCGAGGACCTGGGGATGGAGCTGGCCAGCCATTCGGTCTGCCACACGGACATGTTCGCCCGGGTTCCCCGGGGAACCTTCCGGGAGGCGTATCCGGCCTACCAGCCCCGTATCATCGAGTTCTATTACACGAAGAACGCGACGGTCATGGGGGAGCTGAGGGTCAGCAAGTACTTGATCGAGAGCCTCTCCCGGTCCCGGGTGGAATCCTTCCGGCCGGGCTTCCTGGCCAATCCCTTCTCCCTGCCCCAGTCCCTGGAGGCGGCGGGCTACCGCTTTTCGTCCTCCGTCGCGGCGAACGACGTGATGACCCACCTCCCGTACCGCCTGAACTACGAGCGCCTGTACCGCTCGGAGACCTCGGTCTACGAGTTCCCCATCACCGTGGAGGACGAGAAGGACCCGCCCATGGACGGCCGTGTCGACGACGCGGTCGAGCTGGCCGGAAAGATCTCCCGGTACGGGGGCCTCTTCGTGGTCCTCATCCACCCCAACGTGACCGCGGAAAAGCTGAGGTTCCTCAAGGAATTCTCCGAACGGATGCGGGATCGGGCCTGGTGGGGGACCCTCAAGGAGTTCGGACTGTGGTGGTCGGCTCGGGACGGAGTCGAGGCGGACGTGGTTGCCCGGGAGGGCCGCCGGGTCCTCCGGGTTTCGTCGCCCCGTCCGGTCGAGGGCCTCGGCCTGCGCCTGCCGGAGGGGACGTCGATCCCGGGAGCCCGGGCGTCGAACGGCCTGGCGGTGCTCGACCTTCCCGCGGGGATCACGGAGTTCGCCCTGGATCCCTAGACCGGAGGCCCGGGGAGGATCCGGCGGCGGGCACCGACGGGGCCGGGGCCTGCCGGAATCCCTTGCGTTCCAGCTTCTGCCAGCCCTTGTTCCGCAGGAGGAACCCTACGAAGGAGAATACCCGGACCCAACCCATGAGCTGGCGGAACCCGAAGTTCTCCAGGACCGAGTAGCCCAGGAGCCGCACCAGCTCCGCGGGGCGGAAGTACACGATGTCCCGTTCCGAAAGGGCCAGCGAAACGAGGGAGATCAAGAGCCCGAAGAGCAGTACCGCGCTGAACATCACCAGGAAAACCTCCGGATGCAAGGCCCCGGTGGCGAACCCCAGGATCATGAAGGGATACCCGGCGAACTCGTAGAACGGCCCGATCATCTCGAAGACCAGAAAATAGGGAAAGGCCAGGAGCCCCGCGGACCCGTACCGGGGATTCAGGAGCATGCCCCGGTGCCAGGTCATGATCTCCACCAGCCCCCGGTGCCAACGATCCCTCTGCTTGTAGAGGCTTCCCAGGTCCTCGGGGACCTCGGTCCAGCAGTTCGCCGTGGCGGCGTAGCGGATGCGGTACCTCCTCCGGGTTTCCCTCATCCGCCGGACCAGCCGCACGACCAGCTCCATGTCCTCACCGACGGTGTCGCGCTTGAACTCGCCGCGCCCCGTCGCATAGCCTCCGATCTCCAGGACCCGGTCCCTTCGGAACAGGCCGAAGGCCCCGGAGATGATGAGGAGGGCATTGAGCTGGGACCAGCCGAGCCGGCCGGCTATGAAGGAACGGAGGTACTCGATGGTCTGGAGTCCCGCGATCCGATTCCCGGGGAGGGCGATCCTCTGGATCATCCCCCGCTCCACGGTGCAGCCGTTCACCGGAAGGATGTTGCCCCCAACGGCCGCGGTTTCCACATCCGAGGTAAGCACTTCGGCGGTCATCCGGAGCAGGGCGTCGGGTTCCAGCAGGGAATCGGAGTCGATGCTGCAGACGTATTCGCACCGGGCCAGGTTGATCCCGGCGTTCAGGGCGTCCGCCTTCCCCCCGTTCTCCTTGTCGATCACCCGGAGCTTGGCGTTCGTCCTGGACCGGTACACGCCCCGCACCGGGGCCGTGGACAGGACTCCCGCCCCGCCCGGATCCATGCGTTCCAGGTCGAATTCCCGCTCCAATACCTCCATCGTATCGTCCGAGGATCCGTCGTTGATGACGATCACCTCGTAGGCGGGATGCTGGAGGGTGAGGAGGGAATGCACGCTCTCCAGCACTGTCTTCGCCTCGTTGTAGGCGGGGGCCAGGATCGAGATGGACGGCAGGATGCCCGGGGTGAAGAGGTACTCCTTGTCGAGCACGGACCAGTATCTCGCCTGGACGCCCAGGTTCCGGCCGGCGAGCAGGACCAGAAGGATATAGATCAGGTTCAGCGCCACCGCGTAGAACGAGAACCCCCACGTGAACAGGCGGAAGATCTCCCGGACCAGGATCCAGGTCCTTCCGATGGTCGCCCCGGACAGGCCGACGGCGATGCCCGCCGACGGGAGAAGGATGACCGCCCCCAGGAGGGTCGCCAGGCCCGCGCGGTCCGCCCGGGTCAGGGGAATCTTCCGGGAACTCTTGGGGACCTCCCCGGGGGAGATCCCCAAGACCTCCCGCAGCCTGGGAACCAGGTAGGCCGCGCAATCCCTCCGGAATCCCGGAGCCGTGTCCAGGAAGGGACGGATCCACAGGAGAAGGCGTTCCTCCGTCCCCGGGTCCCGGTTGGAGTTGAGCAGGGCGATGATCTCCGAACTGCGCCCCGACTCCGCCAAGCCCTCCACCACGGGACGGCACCGTTCCGGATCCTCCCCCGAGACGAGCAGGAAGGGCAGGCGCCCGCCCAGGGCTCCGGCCAGGGAGCGCCGGGCTTCGGGATCCTCGATCCCGGCCAGGAGATCCAGGGTCCGGTCGATCTCCTCGGGATACCGGGAGAAATAGTGGTTCAGGGAGGATACGGCCACATCCCGGAGGGTCGGGTCCCCCAGATACTCGGCGAAGCGCTCGAGATCCAGGGGGTAGGACACCTCGGCCTCGGCCTGGAGGGCCGCCCGGCGGGTGACGATGTCCGCTTCCGGCTCATCCGCCCGACCGGACAACAGCTCCGGATATAGGGCCTGGGCGGCCTCGATGGCGGTGCTGCGGACCCGGGGATCGTCGTGGTCCAGGCGGGAACGGACATAATCCCGCAGCCACACCGTGGCGTGGACGCGCGCCCCGGCCAGGATTGCGATCGCGTGGCCGAGGTCCTCCGAGCGGACCCGGCTGCGCGCCCACCCGATGAAGCGGGTTCCGCTGGAGGCCAGCATCGCCCGGACGGAGCGGAAGTATCCCATCCCGCAGTCTCGAAGGCTTTCTGCGATTCCGTCGAACGCCGCGGCCTCGTTCGACGCCAGGAGATCCTTTACCAGGGCCAGCCGGATGTAGTCCTTGGTCTCCCGCCGCAGGGCATCCAGGACCGGAGCCGCGGTCTCGGCGGTTACCAAGGGCAGCAGCATTCGGGCGGCGCGGAACCGTTCCAGGGGCCGGCGGGAACGGAGCTTCCTGAGCAATCTCTCCTCGACACCGGCGGTTCGGAATACGGCCAGCACGGCCGCCACATCCCGGGCAGGGAAGGAGAAGATCGTCCTCAGGTCCGCCCAGACCCGGACCGAGAGATCCGGGTACCGGCGTATGAGGGGCTCCATTCCGGACAGGTCCCGGTCGATCACCGCGGATGAAAGGGCTGTCCTAAGCTCCACGGCCCGGCGGTATACCCTGCGCCTTCGCTTCTTGGTCACCAGGAGCGCGGCGACCGCCGCGGCGTCCGCTGCGATGAAGAAGGCCAGGACGGTTAGGGGCAGGGTCACGGTCTATGCTCCTCCGAGGCCTTCCCGATGAGAAGCTTGATGACCCCCGTGAGCTCCGCCGGCTGGACGGGTTTCTTGAAGAAATGAAGGATCCCCAGGTCGAAGGCCCTCTGCAAGGCCGACTCCCCCTTATCCCGGGACACCAGGATGAAGGGGATGTTCTTGAGGTCCTGGGAAGCACGGAGGCGCTGCCGGATCTGGAACCCGTCCATCTGGGAGATGTAGATTTCCGAGACGATGACGTCCGGCCTGTGGAGGTCCGCCTGTTCCAGGGCCTCGCTCCCCCTGGTCACCGTATGGACCTCCAAGCCCTCCCGTTCGAGAACCTTCCGGGTGATATCCGCGTCGAAGGGACTGGCTTCGATCAAGAGGACGGTTCCATGGCCGCTCCGCAGGGTGACCGCGGATTCGGAGCAGAGGGAAGCCGGTCCGAGCTTGTCCAAGAGGCGGAGCCGTTCCTTGGCGATTTTCATGAGGCTGGAATAGGGCCTTCCCGATTCCGCCGCGGCCCCGGAGATCTCGGCCAGCTCTACGACCGCGACCGATACGGTCACCTTCTCTACGAACCGAATCGAATCCTCCACCGCCTTCTGGAGCTCCCGGGCGTACTCGACGGCCCGGGGTTTTTCCTCTCCCTGCAGGTAACAGGCGAAGAGGGGACCGCTCATGCGGAAGAAGATCGCGTTCGGCCGCTTGGCGTCCAAGAGTTCGAGCCCGAGACCCTTCAGGGCGGTATCGCCCGCCTTGGTACCGTACCGCTCGTTCAAGATCCGGATTCCGTCCAGCCGGATGAATAGTACCGAATCCCGGGGGGCGCCGCCGTCCGAGGGGAAGAGGTCGTTCAGGTACTCCTCGAAGAAGACCTCGTTGTAGTAGCCCGTCACGGGATCCTTGATCTGGTCATCGCTGGCTTGGATGATGGATTTTTGGAGCTCGATGTTCTCGGACTTGATCCTCTGGATGTCGCGGATGAGGTCCTCGACTTCCCGTCCGCCTCCCGGTTCGGGCTGCTCGGGCGCCGCGGGCCGGGACCTTTCGATCTCCCCCACCCTTCGGGCTACCTCTTCTGCGCAGGCATCGACGGAGGATCCGAACAGGGAGACCGCCTTGGCCAGATGCCGCTCGACGGGGGGGCCGTTCCGGGGCAGGACCCGGAGGGGCCCAAGTCCCGCGAAGGCTTCCCGGATGTCCGGACGGTTTCCCAGGGCGGGGAACATGAGCCGATGGAAGGCCTCGATCCGGTCGGGGGACTCCTCGTCCTCATCCCCCTCCCCTCCGCCCAGGGAACCCAGGGCCAGGCCCGTGAAGAGACTCCCGGTGCGCTCGTCCAGGCAGAAGGCCGACCCCGCCGTCGGCAAACCGGGCACGTTCAGGATCCTGAGACTCCGTCCGTTTCCGAAGGATATCCGTTCCTCCCGGTTCTTGAGATACCTCGGGGTCGGCTCGACTCCGAATCGGGCAAGGAGTCCGGCGCTCCAATGCATAAGCACCGCGCCGGAAAAACCGCAGGACGGCCAGAGGGGTAGGCTGGAGCAGGCATCCGGGGTTTCCGAGGTCAGGATCAGGTAAGAGAGTCGTTGGGGGGGCAGGATCGTCCGGCAGAACGCCAAGGCAGCCGGGAAAGCGTCCGCGGAACCCGGATCCACCAGGACTCCCGCCTCCCCGTCCGTAACGAGGTAGGAGTATGCGGGAAAGAGCCTTGCCTGTCCCTCCCCGGAAATCCGAAAAATACCGTCCCCAAGATCGCGTACGCCCTTCATCCTCGAGTCCTCGACGCCAGGTCGATCAGCATGCAGAGCCGCACCGCGCCGTCCTCCCCGGGGGAGACGGTCACCGAATCCATGGCTTGGTTGATGAGGTACAGGCCGTATCCGCCGGAGGGGAAGCTCTCGATGGCGGGGGCTTCGGACCTCTGCCACTCATAATCCGAACCCCGGTAGTACAGGTAGAAGGCGGCCCAGGCTTCGGATACCCGGAACATGGCCCTGCAGTCCCCGGGAATTTCGGGAACGCTGTGGCGGAAAACGTTCGACGCCGCTTCCCCCAGGGCGATCAAGACGGATTCCCGGGTCTCGGAGGAGAGGGAGGACGACAGGCCCCGGTCCACGCACTCCCGGTAGAACTCCCGCAGGCCTCGCAGGGAATCCATCGACTGGGGGAAGGTACGGGACGCCCGCCGGATGCGGGGCGCCGAGGCGATCCGAACGGCCACGGCGGTCACGTCGTCCTTGAAATCCCCGCTGGCGTACGAGAAGGCGATGTGCTTGACCTTCTCGAGGAGCTCGACCGCGCCGAGCCCGGAGTTGGAACGGACCAGCTTCATCAGGCGGTCCTCCCCGAACTGTTCGCCCTCGGAATTCGCGGCCTCGGTGATTCCGTCGGAATAGAGGAACAGAAGATCCCCGGGGGAGACCGGGACCGAATACTCCGTGTACTCCTGCTCGGGCAGGAATCCCATCGGGGCGTTCGCTCCCTTGAGTTTCCAGCAGCGGCCGGTCCGGCGCTCGAAGTGGAGGACGCTCGTGTGACCGCAGTCCACGAACCGATAGAGCCCCTCCCGGCCGTCCAGGCGCCCGTACACCAGGGTGAAGAAGGTGCGCAGCTCCATCAGCTTTCCGGCGATGCGCCGTTCCGCGGCCCGAACGATATCCTTGACGGGAGGACGGGATACCTTCGCCTCGTCCATGAGGGCCAGGCGGGCGCGGACGAAGGCGTTGCGGGCCGCCGCTCCCGTCAGGGCCGCGGGGATCCCCTTTCCCATCACGTCCCCCAGCATCAGGTCCAGAACCTCGTCCCCTCCGTCGAAGAAGTCGATGAAATCGCCGTCGATCTTCTGGGAAGGCAAGGTCATGGAAGCCAGCTCGAAGCCCTTGTACGCCTTCTCCGGGTTCCCCAAGAGCAGCGCCCGCTGGATGCGGGCCCCCACGGACACCTCGTAATCCAGGGCCTCCACGAGCATGAGCTCGTCGTTCTTGCGGCGGGACCGGTCCTCGATCCAGAGCGCGATCCGCCGGGCGGCTTTCCCACCCCGGAGGACGGGAAAGCCCCGTATACGGAGCCAGCGGGGTTCCCCCTCACCGGCAAGCCGGAACTCAACCTCGAAGGGCCTGACGCGGCCCGCTTCGAGGGCCGCCTCGAGGCTTCCCCGATCCTCCTCGTGCACAAGCCCTTCCAGGCTTCCGAAGGACAGACGGTCCGGGCCGACCCCGAAGAGCTTCTCGAAGCCCGGGCTGGCCCAGAGCACCCTCCCCGGGTCCGCGGAGATCACGGCGATCGTGGCGTCCAGGGAGGCGGCGAAATCCCGGTACTCGGGACCGTCCAAGGGGAGGAGGGCGGAGGGGCGGCGCGCAAGAACGGCGCAGGCGATCAGGACAAAGAGCGCCGCGGCCGAGGGAAGAACGAATGCGAGGGGAGGCATCGCGGACCCGCTCCGTCAGCCCTTCGCCCAGGCGAGGGCCTGGTCCTTCCCGTCGAAGATGGTCACGAGCTTCGCAAGCTGCACCATGCGGAACAGGACCTTGACGGAGGGTTGGGCGCAGCAGATCGCGATACGGGCGTCCCGCTCCAGGGTGTCCCGCACCAGGTTTAGTATGGCTCCCAGACCGGAACTGTCCACGAACTGCACCATGGACAGGTCCAGGATCACCGCCCGTTCCGCCTTCGCGGCGGGGCCGAAGATGCCGGAGAAATCCTTGGCGCTCAGGATATCCAGGTGCTTGAACTCCGGGGTCAACACCGCAACCCCGTCGGATGTCTCGATCGGCATGCTACCTCCCCTTCGGCGCCTCACCCCGGGTCCCAGGCGGGAATCAGGAGCCCGGCCGAGCCGGTCTCACCTCGCCTTGCGGAACTTTACGTCCACGACGAGCAGGGCGGAAATGATATCGTGGGGATTGACCGGCGACGCGCTCGCGTTTTCGTACTCGATGAGGGTCTTCACGGAAAGAACATCCGACGGCACCACCTTGATTCCCCCCAGGACGGACCATTTCGCGTACTGTTCCGCAGGTTCGTAGACCGTGCCGAAGGTGCCCCCGAGGGACAGGAAGACCTGGGGTCCGAGCCTGTACTCCCCGAACGCGAGGGCCGCGATGTTGAAGAAACTCTCCGAGGTCGAGTAGTGGTGGAAGGCCAGGAAGAGCGTCGTCGACAGCCTCAGGTCCGGGTTCAGGGTGTAGGAAAGAGCGGGGGATAGGACCCCCCCCGCGCTGGACGGAGTGAACTCCCCGGAGAGGGAGAGGCTGGCCCTGGCGGGTCCCGATTCGTAGGTGCAGGAGACCAGGGCCGTGTGCTTCAGCTCGTCCTCCTGCCAGTCGTACTCCAGCTTGTAGGAACCCTCCCCGTAGAAGGCGCCCGGAAGATCGAAGGCCAGACCCAGGCGGCCGCCCGTCACGTCGGAGACGCTGGTGTTCGTACCGTCGGCGGCGGCCACCAGATAGAAGCCCTTCGGCAGCGGAGCGATGAAGACCTCCTCCCACTCCAAGCCGAAGCGCTCGTCCGTATAATAGCTGAACTTGGTCGATAGGATGTTCCGGAACCTGCCCTGACCGAAGGCGGACCCCGCTCCCGCGGCAAGAACCAGGACCAGGGCGATCCTCGCATATCGTTTCGATTTCATGGCTTAAGTATATGTTCGGCTCGATCGTCTTTCCAGATGAAGATTTCCGCCGTCGGTCGGTCAAGTGCCGTTCATGCTGTCTTCGCCGCGACAAGCTTCGTACCACGACCCGGCCCTTGCGGGAGAGCCCGGGATCGAGCAGAATGACCGGCATGGATCGACGGAGGTACGAGGAATTTTCGGCCCTTAGAGAAGCCTTCCGGCGCAAGGTTCGGGATTGGTCGGAGGCCGTGCCGGAACTCCGGTCCCTGCAGGAAAAGCTCCGCGCGGACCGGGGCTACGACGACTACACCGTGGAGACCCCGGTCGTCTACAACCGGTCCCTGGACGACATCGGTCCGGAATCCCGGCCCCGGTGGATCCTGGTCGCGGACAATCCGGGCAAGAACGAGCAGAAGGCTCGCAACCTCCGCTACCTGGTGGGCCAGTCCGGCAAGCTTGCGGAGAGCTTTTTTCGCGGGAAGCTGGGGACGGATTTCCGGTCGGAGGTCCTGATCATCAACAAGACCCCCGTCCACACTCCCAAGACCGCGGAGCTGGCGATGCTCCGGGCGCTGGATCCGAGCGGAAGGGTGGAAGCCCTTCTAAAGGAGAGCCAGACCTGGATGGCCGGGCTCGCCCGGGCGGCTCAGGACGCCTTGGACATTCCGGTCTGGATATCCGGCCGCTCGGAACTCAAGCCGAAGGGGATCTTCGGGCCCTGGTTCCGGGAGTTCTCCCGCCTGTACCGGGATGCGCCCGCGGCCGTCCGGGAGGGGGTGCTGGTGTTCAACCACTTCTCCATGAACCAGTTCTCCATAGAACTCCGACGCAAGATCGACCCGGGAAAGCCCCTGCTTGAGGAGCTCCATCGGATCGGCTCCGAGAATCGGCGGGAGGTCTTCGGGTTCTAGCCCTATCCTTCCCTCCGAGTCTTAAAGTCCGCGACCACGGCCCGGGCGTCCTCCCAGTCCTCGTCGGTCACAAGGATCTGGATTCCCTGGACGGAGGCGGAGAAAAAGGGATTCACGTCCATCATGTCTCCGTTCAAGAGGCGGGATTGAATGCCCGCGGAGTCCAAGAGGCTCTTCACGACCAGGGCGTCTTCCATGTATACGCAACGGTAGGCTTCCTTCATGCCGCCATCCTTTCCCAACAGAATCTTGAAATCCTAAAGCAGTCCCCGGTGTTACGAAGCTTGGTACAAGCCTTCAACCGTTCCCGGAGTCCAAAAACATTCTCTGGACCTTGCGGCCGTCCGGATTCCGGTAGGGGTTTCGCACGTTCTTGAGGTATTGGCGGTACGCCGCGCAGGCCTGATAGTACCCGTCGGGACCCCGGAAGGTGGACAGCTCGTCACAGCGGTACAGCTCGAGAAGCATGGGAAAGAGGGGATGCTCCAGGTCCTCCTGCACCCGGGTCAAGGGGAGTCGAGGCAGGGCGGCGGGCATCATGTGACGGCGGACCAGGAACTCCACGTCCTCCGACAGGTTCCGGGGAAAGCCCAGGCGGTCCAGGAAACGACGGGCGACCCGGGCTCCGATCTCGCTGTGCCGGTCGAAGCGCCGGCCTTCCGAGGACCGGGCTCCCGGCTTGCCCGTGTCGTGGAGCAGGAGGCCCAGGGATAGGCGGAGCTCCGAGAGCTTGCGGTACCGGAAGGTTTCCAGGGTATGGGCCCAGACGTCGCCCTCGGGATGGTACTCCTTGGAGTGGCTTACCCCCCTCAGGGCGGCCATCTCGGGCCAGTACGCGTCCAGGAACCCCGTCCGGCCCAGCCACTCCAGGGCCGCCCCGGGGTCCCGACCGGTCAGGATCAGGGTCAACATGTCCCGTTGGAAGAGGGGGGACAGGTTACCCGGGACGCTCACGGAAAATCCGCCTTCCGGCAGCCGATAGGGGTACCGGGCCAACAGGACCGCGGTTTCGAATAGGACCAGCTCCTCCGGGGCGTCGCAGGGATAGATGACGGGTTCCCGGGGATCCGGGTACCTGGATCGGGGATGGCGGTAGCGTCGGGTTTCCGGATCGTAGGTCAGATCCAGATGGCCGTAGGCGTGGGGTTCGGGATCCTCGTCCGCCTCCGCGCAGACGTAGCGGCAGGGCGTGGAAACGGGTTCCGGGAGGGCGGAAGCCGACGCGCCCGAAGTCCCCGGCCCGGGCTCCGGAGAAGCCGCGTCCGCGTAGGTCAGGCCGGGAAACGCCAGCTCGAAGCCCTGCCGGGCAAGGTCGGCCAAGCCTCCCCGAAAGAGGAGGAACCGTAGAGGGGCCGGGGGGTTGCCCCGGTACCGATCCAGGGCCGTGAAGGAAGCTTCCAGGAAGCGGGCGCCCCCGGAGCCGGGCGGATCCGCGATGCTTTCCATGCCATGTCCCCTTACTCCGCGGATACCGACTCGCGGTGCAGCTCGGCCCCTCCGGCGTCCCGGAAGGTCAGCTCGATCCGATCCGGGTAGAACTCCGCTTCCAAGAATCCGAAGGTGGAAACCCGTATCCATTTCGACGCGGGGGACCGGTAGGTCGGGGCCGGATCCGGCACCCCTCCCATGGCCCCGATCACGACGTAGGATACGCCGTCCTTTTCAAGATACTCCTGGTAATGGTTATGCCCGGATACGGCCAGATCCACCCCGTATTTTTCCAGCAGGGGTACGACCTCCCGGATCGTCCCGGGATGGTCGTACCAGGGACTGCCGGTTTCGGGGTCGTCGTAGCCGGAGGCGTAGAAGTAGCAGTGCGAAAGGACCACCACCGCGTCGCTTCGGGGTATGGACTCGAGCTGCGCCGCAAGCCAGGCGCGCTGGTCGTGGTCAAAGTCCTCCTCGCCCCAAAGGAGGTTGAGCACCAGGATGTGGGCCCGTCCCGCGTCGATCCGGTAATAGAAGGGGGATCCGGAGTCCGAGGAATGCCCCGCAGGGAAAAAATACCGGGTCCAACGGCCCGAGGCGTTCACCAGGGCGTCGTGGTTGCCCAGGATCGGCCGAACGGGAACCCGGGTCAGGTAGCGCTCCAGATCCGAGGCCGCCTCCCGGAAGCCTTCCTCGGGGAACCCCATCTCCGAGATATCGCCCAGGAAAAAGAAGGCGTCGTACCCTCCGGCGTCCACGCTCCGGAGAATCCGGGTCCGGGCTTCCGCGTCGCTCTCCGCGCGCCCCCAATGGGCATCCGAGGAGAAGGCCAGCCGAAGGTAGGGTTCCTTGTCCGAAGGGGGCCGGGCGGCGATCCCCCGGGCGGGATCCAGGATCCCGGGCGAGGGGACTGGCCGGGAAACGCGGTTCGGGGCTATGGAAATAAACAGGAAGGCCGCCAAGGACAGAGCGGCGAAACCGGCGGAAACCCCCATGGAGAGTATGCCCGCCCCCCGTCGAGCCCGGAAGGCGGGGACGGCCCGCAAGATCTCGTACACCACGGCGAGGAAAAAGGGCACGGCTCCCAGGGCAAGGATGACGTAGATGAAGGTCCGGTAGCCGGGGTTCCAATTCAAGAGCCCCAGGGTCCCCGGGGCGCGCATCAGGCGGAACAACAACAGGGCGGCCAGGGCCGCGGCCGCGAAGGCAAAAACACGGACACGGAAGGGCTGGGAGGATTTCACGGTATATACAAGCTAACCCGACGCGGCCCCGCCGTCAAGCTCGGATCCCGGCGGCGTCGGCTCCCTGCGACCGCCGACCCGGGTGGTACGAAGCTTGTGCAGCCCCGCGGATGAAGTCTCGGCCCCCGTCTCCTAGTCTATATGCACGCCCGTTTGCCGGAACAGCTCCTGCCCGGCCGCCAACCTCCGATTTTCCCGAACGTCCAGGACGGGGATATCGTCGTAGCGTCCTATGTTGTTCCAGAAGGTCAGGCCCAGGTTCACCGAATCCCGCACCCCCTCCACCTGCCTTCGGACATAATCGGGGTTGTACCATTTCCGGTCGTACCGTACGTTCAGGAAGAAGGCCTGGACATAGGGCCGTACGACCACGCGCTTGCGGGCGATATAGGTGTTCCGCAGGGTTCCCAGGTAGTAGATCCGGTAGGGGCGAAGCTCCTCCGGCGGCTGGGCCAGGAAATCCTGCTCGAAATGGGAGGGGTAAAACATGGGGCAGATCACGTCCGCGTAGCGGGCAAGGAGCTCCACGTCCTGGCCGGTCCGCACCCCGGATCGGAACCATCCGTTCGCGCCGTAGATGTCGATGCTGATGGGCGCCTCGATGTTCCGCCGGGCATAGCCCAGGAAGGACATGAGGGCGCTCTCCATGTCCATGCCCGGATCCCGCCAGCGGTACGACGCGTTTCCGAGGTTTTCCCCGTCCGTGGGAAAGCGGATGTAGTCGAACTGCACCTCGTCGAAGCCTCGGGCGATGATCTCCTTGGCGATGGCCACGTTGTATTCCCAGATCTCCTCGCTGTAGGGATCCACCCAGTATTCCTCCATGTACTTCCGCTGGTACACGGGGGCCGCGGGCGGCGCCGCGGGAGCGGCTCCGGGTTTGGAGGGCGAAATAAGGGTCGGCGGCGAGGGAGAAGGCGACGCGGGAGGGCCCGAAGGGGAAACCTCGACCTTTTCCGTAAAATATCCGCGCCAGGGGGCCTTTTCCACGGAATCCCAGACCGCGTACGTGCCCCCGGCGGCCTTGTACATATGGGCGTCCTTAAAGACAACGATCCGGGCGATCAGGTACACCCCCCGGGCCTTCATCTCGGCCGCGAAGGTTTCCACGTCCAAGGGGTTCACGGTCCGGCCCAAACGCCGGACCAGCTCGGTTCGAGGTTCGAAGCGAAGGCGGCCCAGGTCGTCCTTGAGGTCGACGACGACGCTGTCCAGGTTATGCCGGTCCAGGATGCCCAGGTACTTGGCCCGGGTCTCGGGGTTGACCATGAATCCCGTCTGCAGGTAGAGACCGTGCCGTCCCTCCGCGGGCGGGCGGTGGGGTTTGCGGTCCTTGAACGCAGCGAGCCAGAGCTCCGAAAGCCGGATGGGTCTGCCGGCGGAATCCGTACCGTAGAAGGATTCCAGTTGGCCGGGCTGGGAGCGGGAGGCCGCTAGGACCGCCCGGAGAGCACCGGGCTCCGCCTCGTGACGGCCCGAGCGGGGATCGTAGCGGTAGATTTCCCCGTCCGTCACGTAGAGGACCCCGTCCTCCCGGACTTGAAGGCTGTCGAAGGGGGCAAAGTCGCGGTCATCCGCATGGACCAGCGTGAACGATCGCTTGGCGGAATCCCAGCGATACAGGCGGGCCAGGAAGGAGTTGGCCGCCCAGATCCGGGCTCCCTCGGGTCCCTTGGATGCCGCGATATCGGAAACCTCGTCGGGACTCGCGGAGCCGGCGGACTTGTCCAGACCCCCGGCCTCGGTCCAGGCGGCTCCGGGATTCCCCAGGGGGCGGATAAAGACCCCCCGTATGGGATGGGAGGCGAAGATGAGGTTCTCCGGGCCGGAAACGACGGACACCGCCTTGAGACCCGTGGTCCAGGACGGGGCGGCGGGCAGGGAGGTCCAGGAAAGGCCTGCGTCCCGGGTCAGGAATACGGCGTCCTTTGTACAGGTGACCAGGGTCCGCGGATCGTAGGGGTCGGCCTCCAGGTCCTTGAGGTCCTGGATCTCGTACTGGAAGCTCTTGACGCCCTGGTCATAGCGCTTGATGGTCTTGACCGGCAGGCCTTTGTTCCGCTCCTCGAAGGAAGACAGGTCGCGGCTGTACACCACCCCCCGGGAACTCAGGAAATACCACCCGGCCTCGGTGGATAGGATTTTCTTGACCTCCCCGCCCAGCCAGACAGGCCGGGAGGAACCGTCCCGCTCGATGCGGTATAGGCCCGTATCGAAGCCCGCCAGGGTCTGGGAATGCACAAGGGAGGAAGCGAACCCGAGAAGGAAGAGGGCTATGGGGAGGGGGGGGATGGAACGGCGCATGCGGTAGACGCTCCCGATGGCACTGGACTAGGGACCCGGCCGCGGCGGCGAGCCCGCGACCGATCCGGCGAGGGCGCACGGCCGCCGCGACACCTATAGTATCGGAGGAATCCAGGATAGGGAAGAGGCGCCGCTCTCCGCGACAAGGTTCGGGACAGAGGGAGGACCGCCGATTCTCCGTCACAAGGTTCGGGACAGAGGGAGAACCTTCACGGTAGCGGCCACGGATTCGTCCAAGGCAACCGCCGCTACACCCGTGTCCACTATGTAGCAGGGCTTGCGCTGGCGTACCCGAAGCTCTGTCCCCGGCCGGATCTGGGAGCTTCCCAGCAGGCGTATTTCCCGTTCGTCGAAAGCCTCCAGGAAGACCACCCGCCCGGCCTGGCCGGGTTCCAGCTCGGTCAAGGGAACCACCACCGAGGGAACCTCCCGCGCCCCGGCCAGGCAGCAGTCGCCCCGGGGAATCGGCAGGCCGTGGGGACAGCAGGCGGGGTGCCCTAGGAGGGTACAGATCCCGTCCACCACCTTGGTGTCCGCTATGTGCTCCAGCTCGCAGGCCCCGGCCTCGAAATCCGGCACGCCCAGGATGTCCCGGACCAGGAGCTCCGCAAGGCGGTGCGCTCGGATCAGGCGGCGTGCCCGGTCCCGTCCGGAGTCCGTGAAGGAAACGGCATCCCCCCGGATGTCCAGGTAGCCCTGGTTCTCCAGGGACTCGATGCCGCAGACGTCGTAGTCCCCCTGCATGTGGGACTTGAGGAGGGCCAGGCTTCCGCCCCCTTCCTCCTCCATGCGCCAGATCCGCTCCAGATGTTCGTCCTCGTTCCTAGTGTCCGTCATGATCCCTCCGGGTCAGAATCCCAGCGACCTCAGGGCTCCGTTCAAGAGGCCGCCCAGGGCCAGGGACAAGGCGTTGGATGCCAGGACGACGGACGCTCCCCTGCGCCGTCCCAGCTCCTTGACGATGGCGACTATGTTGGCGGCGCAGGGGACGAACAGGGTGGTGACCACCACGGATACCACCATGGCCGTCCGATCCAGGATTCCCCGCTCCGCCATGTCCAGGATCAACCCCGATGCGGCCTCGTGGCGGGCCATGGAGAGGATCAGGGCGTCCGCCATGGAGGGGGGAAGGCCGAGCCAGCCGGAGACCAGGGGAGCCAGCAGGTTCCGGAAGGCCGTCAGGATTCCCGTCCGGTCCGCAAGGTAGAGCGCCGCGGCGGCCGCGGCGAATATGGGCAGGGCCTCCCGGAGGAAGCGGACCAGGCGCCAACCGGTCTTGATCAGGAGCGCCCTGGGATCCGGGAAGCGGAAGGGCGGGAGTTCCAGCACGAAGCCTCCCCGGGCCTCTCCGGGCAGGAGGCGGTTCAGGACGGCCCCAGCCCCGAGCTCTGCGGCGGTCAAGAAGCCCAGGGCGATCAGGAAGGCCCCCGTCCCCGCCCGGGCCAGGATGGCCATGTTTAGGCCGAGCTGGGCGGAACAGGGAATGCCGAAGGCGATGAGGAACACGGCGATGGTCCGCTCCTTCCGGTCCGGGACGGCTCGGGTGGTGAGGGTGGCCATGGTCTTGCACCCGAAGCCCAGGATGACCGGCAGGACCGACCGCCCGGAGAGGCCGATCCTCCCCAGGGCATTCCGGGACAGGACGATCAGGTTGGGAAGGTAGCCGGTATCCTCGATCATGCCGAAAAAGAGGTAGAAGACCGCCAGGATGGGCAGAACCGTGCAGAGGGCGTTGAATACCCCCAAGGTCAGGAGTCCGTAGTCCCCGATCAGAAAGTCCCGAACCTCCGGGGAGTCGATGCGGTCCGCGATCCATGCGGAGGCGGGGACTGCGAGGGCGGCGTCCATCCATCCGGCCAGGTCCACGGAAGCGTACATCACCAGGAAGTAGGCCGATAGCAGGAGGGCGCCGAGGAGGGGCAGTCCCCAGACGGGGTGCCGGGCCAGGGCGGCCAGCCGGTCCGCGGGACCGCCCGGTCGGCGGCCCCGGACCCGCACGCAGGTTCTATGGATGCCCCGTGCCCATTCCATGCCGGACCGGTAGAGGAGGCGCTCCAGGGGCAGGGCCCTGCGGGCTCGTTCGGCCGCCGCTGTCCGGGCCGCCCGGGGATAGTCCCGCACCAGCCCGGGAGCGCCCCGAAGGAGGAAGAGAGCCGCGGCTCCGGGGCTCCGAATCCCCGGAGGGAGGGCCGCCCGCACAGCCTCCCGGGCTTCCCGGATTCCCGGAGGAAGGGGAGGCTCCCGCGGGATCGGGACCGTCCCGGGTCCGGGCTCCTCCCCCGCCCGGGGATCCCCGACCGGCCGGGCGCCCTGAATCAGGGCTCGTATTCGGGACTTCAGCTCCGGGATGCCCCGGCCTTCCTCGGAACTGACCGGGATGACGGGTACGCCCAGGATTCGCGAAAGGCCAGGGCAGTCCACCTCCACGCCGTAGACGGGCGCCTCGTCGATCCCGGTCACCGCCAGCACCAGGGGTTTCCCCAGAAAGAGGAACTCCCAGAGCAGGGCGAGTCCGGATTCCAGGCGCCGGGCGTCGGCGGCGAAGATCAGGAGGTCGGTTCTCTCGAACTCCAGACGGTTCAGGAGCAGCCGGGCGTCCTCGGATTCCGGCGTCAGCCCGTCCACCCCGGGCTCGTCCACGTACCGGACCGTGAGGCCCCCCACCCTGCGGAGCGCCCGCTCGGGATCCACGGTGGTGTTGGGGTAGTTGGCCACGACGCTGTACGCCCCCGTCAGGGCGTTGTACAGGGCGCTTTTCCCCGCGTTCGGCAATCCCACGATCCGGACGACCGCCGCTTCCCGACCCGGCCGGAATCCGCCCCGGAACCCCGGTTCCCTGGAAGCATCGCCGTGTCCGAGCCGGGCCCCTTCCCGCGGCCTGCGCCCGCGGAACGGCCGGCCTCGGTTCACGGGGCGCGCCTCCGCACGGACAGGACCCTCTCCTCGGTGCCGGACGCCTCCCGGAACCGGTTCCGCTCGGACTCCTGGAACCAGTCCTGGGCGGAGAAGGCCTCCCGCTCGGGTCCGGGACGCGGCCGCTCCCATTCCCCGGAGGGGAGGAGGATTCGGGCCTTCACGGTATCCCGGAAATAGGCCTGCAGGATGGAAAGCACCCGGTCCCGGGCTTCGGGATCGGGGACCGGGAACATGAGCTCGACCCGGCGCTCCAGGTTGCGGGGCATCCAGTCCGCGGAGGAAAGGTACAGCTCCTCGGCGCCCCCGTTCCGGAAATAGAAGATCCGGGAATGTTCCAGGAACCGGCCCACCACGGACACTACGGTGATGGTCTCCGAGAGCCCCTCCACCCCCGGAACCAGGATGCAGATGCCGCGCACGTTGAGCAGGATCCGCACGCCCTTGCGGGAAGCCCGGTAGAGGGCGGAGACGACGTCGGGGTCGCAGAGGGAGTTCATCTTGGCCATGATCAGGCCCGGGGTTTCCGGAGTGCTCCACTCCGCCTCCCGGTCGATCATGGAGATGATTCTGCCCTTGAGGCTGAAGGGCGCCATGGACAGGGTCCGGAGCTCCTCCACCGCCGACAGCCCCGTAAGCATGTTGAAGAATGTCCCCGTTTCCCGGCAGAGGGTCTCGTTGACGGAGAAGACGGATAGATCCGAGTAGAGCCGGGCCGTCTTGTCGTTGTAGTTCCCCGTGGACAGGTGGACATAGCGCAGGATCGATCCGTCCTCCTCCTTCCGAACCACCAGACAGGCCTTGGCGTGGACCTTAAGGCGGGCGACCCCGTAGACCACCACCGCCCCCGCCTGCTCCAGGCTGGACGCCCAACCGATGTTCTTGGCCTCGTCGAAGCGGGCCTTGAGCTCGACCAGGACCGTCACCTGCTTGCCGTTGCCCGCCGCCCGGGTCAAGGACCGCACCAGGGGCGAGTCCCCGGAGGTCCGGTACAGGGTCATCTTGATAGCCAGGACGTTGGGATCATCCGCCGACGCCCGCACGAACTCCTCCACCGGAGCGAAGGACTCGTAGGGCACGTGGAGCAGGATGTCCCGCTTCCGGATCTGGTCGAAGATGGTGTTGTCCTCGGAGAACTCGTAGCCCTCCACGGGCTTGAAGGCCGGGTAGCGCAGCCGGTCGAAGCCCTTCATGAGCGCCAGCTCCATGAAGGATCGGAGATCGATGGGGCCGTCGAACTCGTATACGTCCTGGTCCGAGAGTCCCAGGGCTTCCTTGAGCCGCTCCCTCAGCGCCGGTGTATCCGTGCCCAGGGTTATGCGCACGGGCCAGGAGTTCTGTCGGTTGGCCAGGATCTCCTCCATGGCCGCCACAAAGTCGTCGTCCCGGCCCTCGTCCACCCCTATGGCCGCGTCCCGGGCCACCTTGAACAGGTTCCGCTCCAGCACGCGGTAGCCCGGGAACAGGGAGTGCCCCAGGGTCAGGATAACCTCGTCCAGGAGGGCCAGGTGGGTCCGCCCGGAGTCCGAGGGTACGGGCACGAAGCGGTCCAGGTTGGGGGGAACCGTGACCATGACGAGGCGGGGACGCCCGTACGGAGCCTCCGCCGGGAAACCCGTAAGCCCTCCCGGACGGCCCGGATCCCCTCCGGGCGCGTCGGAGGAGGGGACGCGGGCGGACGAACCGTCGAGGGGTTCCAGGAGGAAGGCGGCGTGCATGCGCAGGTTCCCCGTCGGGGGCAAGCCCTCGCCGTCATCCATCCGGAGGGGGGTCAGGACGGGGAGAATATTCCTCTCGAACCAGCCCTCCAGCCACCGGAGCTCCGAACCGGTCCAGTCCATGGGGCGCACGACGCAAAGCCCCTCCGCGGCCAGGGCCGGGAAGATCTCGTTCTGAAGACAGCGATACTGAAGGGCATGGATCTCCCGGGCTCGGGCGGATATCGCCGCCAGCTGTTCCTCCGGCGACAGCCCCGCGGCGTCCCGGGTCTCGTCATGGTCCCGGATCTGGGCCTTGATCCCCGCCACCCGGACCATGAAGAACTCGTCCATGTTGGAGGATACGATGCACAGGAACTTGAGCCGCTCCAAGGGCGGGGTGGAAGGATCCAGGCCCTCTTCCAGAACCCGGTAGTTGAACTCCAGCCAGGAAAGCTCGCGGCTGAAAAACCGATCATGGATCATGCAAGAACCGCCTTGATGCCGAACACGTCCTCGAACATATCCCCTTTTTCCTCCAGGGACAACCGCTCCAGGGTCAACTCCCCGCCCTCCTCGACCCGGATGACCAGGTGATCCTCCTTGCGTTCGATTTCCGTGATCTTGATCCGCTGGGTGTGCCCCCGGTCCAGGGCATCCGCCACGCGCAGGAGGGCGGAGAGCTTGAGGACCAGGATCCGATCCTCCCGGGAAAGGCTCATGAAGCTGGGGTGAGCCGAGGAGGGACTGGCCTTGCGGTGATACCGGGCACAGTTGGCGATGATGGTCAGGTCGTCCCGCTGAAGGCCGAAGATCTCGCTGTTGGCGATGATGTACTCCGAATGCTTGTGGTGACCGCTGGTGCGGATGAAGGTGCCGACGTCGTGCAAAAGCCCCGCGACCTCCAGCAGCAGGCGTTCCCGCTTGCCCAGGCCGTGCTCGTCCGCCAGCCGGTCGAAGAGTTCCAGGGCCAGGAAGGAGACGTGCTGGGCGTGTTCCTCGTCGAAATGGAAGCGCCGCCCCAGGGCCAGGGTGGAGGCCACCACCTGGCGGTGCAGCTCGTTCTCCAGGGAGGCCGAGGGGCCTTGGGTGATCCGCATGAGGTACCCGTCCCGGATGGACACGAAGGGGACGATCAGATCCTCCGCGGCGGTCCGTTCCAGGAAGAGCTTGGTGATCAGCAGGCCCACGGCGTAGCCCTCGGCTTCGTTGTGCGCCACCCGGTACTTGACCACGATGTCCTCGGTCCGGAGCTCCTGGATCTCACCCACGAAGCGATCGAAGGATTCCCGGGGCACGACATAGAAATCCCCGCCCCCGGATCGCGTGCCCACGGCCCGGGCCGCGAACCGGGCGTCGCTGCCTATGACCACGAAGTTCCGGACCGTGGCCAGGGGCAGCTCCGAATCGAGGTTGTCGCAGGTGGTACGAACGTTGTCCTTGAGGTACCGCTCGAGGTAGGCCGAGGATCCCATGGCGGCCCGGACCTGCTCGTCCACCCGGATCGTGCCGATCCGCAGGGAATGGGCCGCGGTCATCCGCCCCCGGCGCAGGAGCATGAGCTCCGTGGACCCGCCCCCCACCTCTATGATCAGGGCGTTCCCCCGGGCCAAGGAGCGGAACTCCTCGCCCAAGGCCCTCTGGACCGCCAGGTACATCAGGTGGTTCTCCTCGATGTCCTCCACGATGTCCACCGAGAACCCCGTCTGCAGTGCGATCCGGTCCGTGAAGGTGTCCCGGTTGTCCGCCTCCCGCAGGGCGCTGGTGGCGATCACCCGGGCGTCCTTGGGCTCGATCCCGTAGGTTCTAAGAAGCTCCCGGAAACCCCGGAGCACGGCGATGACCTCCATCATGGAGGCCCGGCTAACGGAGCCGGACACGAAAACGTCCCGGCCCAGCTGGACCGGCTTTCCGGCGTGGTCCAAGACCCGATACTCCCCGGAGGGTTCCACGGCGGCCACGATCAGGCGTATGCCCGTGGATCCCACCTCCACCACCGCCAGGGTCTTCTGTCCGCTCATTCCGCGCTCTCCTCCCCCGAGGGTTCCCGGGGACTCCGCGCTTCCCGGAGGATCGGGGTTTCCCGTCCCTCCAAACCTTCCCGAGCGGCCCAGGCTGCGCCCATCGGAACCGCAAGGTCCCCCAACTTCGTGATCAAAAGCTCCACGGTGCCGGACAGGGCCGGCATGAGGTGATCCTTCAGGGACTTGAAGGCGATTTCCTTGTATAGATCCGGGAACCGGGCCACCATGCCCCCGCCTAGGAGGACCGCCTCGGGGTTGAGCACGGCGGTGACGTTGGCCGCCCCGACTCCCAGCCAGTAGGCGGACCTCTCCACGATCCGTTCGACGGCCTTCTCGCCCGCGGACACGCTCTTGGCGAAGGCCGAGCTCCGGTACTTCCGGAAGTCCGTGCCCGCCTCTTCCAGCAATCTCGGCGCCTTACCGGACGCTGCCGCCGACACGGCGTCCCGAGCCATGGCCGTCCGGGACGCCAAGGCTTCCAGGCAGCCCCGCCGGCCGCAGCCGCACAGGGCACCCCCGTCCTGGAGGATCATGTGCCCCAGCTCCCCCGCGGAGCCCGTGGATCCCCGGTACAGCTTCCCGTCCAGGACGATGCCGCCCCCGATACCTGTACCCACGAAAAAGGCGGCCGCGGATTTCCTTCCCCGGAGCGCCCCGCTCCGAAGCTCCCCCAGGGTTCCGGCCTGGACGTCGTTCTCCAGGGCAACCGGGGTACCGGAAAGCTCGGCAAGACGATCCCGAAGCGGGAAATCCTTCATGCCCATGTTCGGAGTGGACAGTACGATGCCCTTTTTCCGGTTCACCGGGGAAGGGACCGCGACACCTAGGGTCTCCAAGTCGCGCCGCTTCATCCCCAGCTCCGCCAACGCCGCGTCCAGGGCGGACAGGATGGCCGAAAGGACCAGCTCGGGAGAGCCGCTGCCCGGCGTCTTGACCTTGGCCTGGGCTCGGACCTTCATCCCCCTATCGAAGACCGCCGCCAGGATCTTAGTGGCACCCAGGTCGATGCCCGCGATAAACCCGGTTTCGGCTGCCATACCATCCTCCCTTTCCTAGCAGGGTGTTGAAAAAACCTCATTTCAACACCCTGCTTGAAGTATGTCCGTCCCGGGGAGATATGCCAAGCCTTCGGGCGCTTCGTATTGAAGAATTCACCGGACGCGTTGTAGACTGGCCCCATGATCCCCCCTCTCCGCCGCCCGCTCCTCCTCGCGACAGCCCTGCTCCTGGCTTTTTCCCTGTCCGGGTGTTCCCGCAGGCTGGGCTGGGGGGTCGTGCTCTGGAATTTCGACGGAACGGAGCGGACAACCGGGATCGCGGAAGACCCCGGGGACGAGTCCGCCCCCGTCCCGGACAATCCATCGGCCGAGGGCGGACCCGAGTCCCCGGATCGGGTTAACGCGGGAACGGTTGTCCCGGTCCTCATCAAATCGAACATCAACCAGACCTATGTAGTGGAACACCCTGGAACCCGAACGAAAGTCGAGGTGCCGATCTGGAAGATCGAACTCTTCCGCCGGAAGAAGGATGCGGAGGCCCGGGCCCGGGCATTCGCACCCTTCGCCCGACTCTACGCGGTGGCGCTTCGGGACGGCCTGGTCCTCCGGGACGAACCCCGGAACACCGCCGGCCAGGTATACAGGATGCGCCGGGACCAGACCATCAAGCTGCTCGAGCGAACCGAGGGCGAGGCCGTCACGACCGGGGGAAAGCCCCTGCCCGGGGAGTGGTACCTTGCCATGGGGGAGGACGGAACCCGGGGCTACGTTTTCTCGAACCAGCTCAGGATCTACGACGAGTCCGAAGGACCCGCCGCGGGTGCCGCAGCCTCCGGCCCCGACATGAGCGCCGAGCTGGACCTCCTGTTCTCCAGGACCTGGCGGCCGGCGTATTTCAAGACCATGATCGAACAGGACCGGGTGGACCTGGAACGCCTGGGACCCCAGTTCGGAATCTTCACGGACGCGGTCCGGCGGCAGATCCGCATCGAGTACCCCGGGGCTTCCCGGTTCTTCAACTACACGAACATCCTTCCCCAGGCGGACGGATCCTTCCGCTTCGAGGGGCAACCCCTGGGTATCCGCTTCCCGGATCCCGAATCCCTGGAGCTTACGATCGACTCCGACTACGGGGCGGGAACCTACTCCTTCATCGTGTTCGACCAGGATATCCGGGAGATCGTCCGACGGGAGGAGCTCCGCAGGGCCAACGTCCTGTCGCGCATGATCGCCGACGGGGACCGCTTCGTGTCCGACGAATGGGGAGCCCTCACCCTCTCCCGTTCCGGCCGCTTCACCTGGGCGGCCTACGACAAGCTGATTCCCGACGCCGTCCCGGAGTACGCGGGGGAGGCGGGGGCCATCGTCCTGGGCCTCTTCCCGGGTCCCCTGTTGGCGGGCGAGTGGGACGGAGGTCTGTCCCTCTTCTTCGACGGAGGCTCCCGGCCTCGGGTGGACTTCGTGTACCGGGCCACCCCGGGCGGCCTGGATCTCCAGCTCGTCCGCCCCATCGACAAGGAGTGGGCTGTGGTGAACACCCTTTCCGAGCCTCCCGTCCGCATCCGGTTCCGGAGGTCGACCAACTAGACATGGCCTTCGTACAGTTCACCGACGTCTCTCTGGCCTTCGGGCACCGGGATATCCTAAAAAACGCGAGCCTCTTCCTGGCGCCCGGAACCAAGGCGGCCCTGGCGGGCCCGAACGGGGCCGGCAAGACCACCCTGCTCAAGATCACCGCGGGGATCCTGACACCCGACAGCGGGGACAGAGCTATCCAGAAAGGCGCCCGCATCTCCTACCTGCCCCAGACCGGGGTGGTCTATCGAGGCCGCACCGTCTACGAGGAGGCCGAAGAGGCCTTCCAATCCGTCGAGGCCCTGATCCGGGAGCAGGAAGAGATCGGCAGACGCCTAGAAGCGTCCGTGGCCGACGACCCCCGGACCCTTGCCTTGGTGGAAGAACACCACCGGCTTCACGAGGCCGTCGAGGGATCCGGCTATTGGAGGAGGCGGGACCGCATCCGGGAAGTCCTCACGGGATTGGGGTTCGACCCCGGGGACCTGGACCGGCCGGTGGAGGAGTTCTCGGGGGGCTGGCAGATGCGGGTGGCCCTGGCCAAGGTCCTCCTAGAAAATCCCGACATCCTGCTTTTGGACGAGCCCACCAACTACCTGGACCTCGAGGCCCGGGACTGGCTGGAGGACTACCTCCGCGGCTTCCCCGGGGGCTTCGTGGTGGTTTCCCACGACCGTTCCTTCCTGGACTCCACGATCACCCAGGTCTACGAACTCTGGAACGGAAAACTCACCCGCTACGAAGGCACCTACTCCGCCTACGAGCGGACCCGGCAGATGGAACTCGAGACCCTCCTCAAGGACTGGGAGAAACAGCAGGAGGAGATCGCCAAGCTGGAGGACTTCATCCGCCGCTTCCGTTACCAGGCTTCCAAGGCGACCCTGGTCCAGAGCCGAGTGAAACAGCTGGAGAAGATCGTGCCCATCGAGATCCCCGAGGGCATGAAACGGATCCGGTTCCGGTTTCCCCCGGCGCCCAAGTGCGGCCGCATCGCCCTGACCTTGGAAGGCCTTTCCAAGGCTTACGGAGACAAGCCCGTGATCCGGGACCTGTCCCTGACCCTGGATGCCGGATGGAAAGTAGCCTTTGTCGGCCGGAACGGCGCGGGCAAATCCACCCTGATGCGCCTGATAGCAGGGGTGGACCGCGATTTCCAGGGGACCCTGCGACTCGGGAGCGGAGTGAGCACGGCCTATTTCGCCCAGGACGTGGCGGAATCCCTGGACGGAACCCGCACGGTGGAGGAGGAGGCCCTCTCGGTCTGCCCCACCGAGCTGATCCCCTCCATCCGCGGCCTGTTGGGGGCCTTTCTGTTCCGGGGGGACGACATCTACAAGAGCGTCCGGGTCCTTTCCGGGGGCGAGCGGTCCCGGCTGGCCCTGCTCAAGATGCTCCTCCACCCCGCAAACCTGCTGGTCATGGACGAGCCCACGAACCACCTGGACCTGGACTCCAAAGACGTCCTCCTCTCGGCCCTGAAGGCCTTCGAGGGCACCGTGCTCTTCGTGTCCCACGACCGCTTCTTCCTGGAGGAACTGGCCGACCGGGTCCTGGAGCTCGAATGCGGCTCTGTCCCCCGGTTCTACCCCGGCGGTTACGCCTACTATCGGGAGAAGCGCGCCGCCCTGGACGCGGAATCCGCGGCGGGGCCCGCTTCCGGCGCCTCCGGGAAAGGCGGTCCCGGCGCCGGAGCGGCCTCCGTGCGACTCGTCGGACCCGACGGAACCGCCCCTCGAGGCGCCGGGAGCTCCTCAGGAAACACCCTCCGGACTCCCGGGCGGGCCCTCTCCTGGGAGGAAGAGAAAGCCCGCAAGGCCGCGATCCGCAGGTTACAAAAACGGGAGGAGGAGATCCTAGCCCGTCTGGAAACCCTGGGGGCCCAGAAATCGGCCGCGGAGGCGGAGATGGGAAAGCCCGAGAACTACTCCGACGGCGCCCGAATGAAACGACTTCAGGAGGCCGTCGCGGCCCTGGACGCCGAGGCGGAATCGCTCAACCGGGAATGGGAGGACGTGGCCCTAAGGCTCGCCGGGGAGTCGTGACGGATCTTCGCAGTCCTATCCCGGGGCTCCCGGCAAATCGCAGCCTCGGATTACGGCGAATCTTCCCGATCCCGCCTCTTGGCGTCCGCCACCAGAATGACCAACCGGATACCCGCGGCCAAGAGGACCACCACCGCAAGAAGAGCCCACCCGGAGCGTGTGAATAAGAAGAAATCGTAGGCCCCGTGGAATATAGCCGCCTCCCTGAGGCCCCGAAGAGCCCGGGGACGGGACGAATATTCGAGCTCTGTCCCCCGGCCCGTCCCCCGGCCCTCGATCTTGGCCCTGCCGATCCAATACCCCATGATACCGGATACGGCGGCGTGCATGGGCACCGCGGTAAAGGCCCGAAAAAGCAGGACCGTCCGGTCCGTGTAGCCGTACAGGATGTTTTCCGCGAAGGCGAAACCCAGGGACACGCAGGCGGCGTAGAGGATGCCGTCCATCCGCTCGTCGAACTCGGGTCGGCCTAGAATGTAGCGCCGCACGAAGAAGTATTTGACCCCCTCTTCCACAAGGCCGGCCACCACGAAGGCGTCGAAGGCCGCGGCCAAAAGCCGGGGGCCGGAGGGCCCGACGCGGAGGAGAAGAAGCTCCAGGGCGGCGGCCGGCACCGTGGCCAGGAATCCGTAGAATACGGACCGGCCTAGCAGCCCCACGGGCTCGGGGCGGGACCGATCCTGGCGGCGGAACCAGGCCAGGAGGAGCAGTGCGGGCAGGGCAGCCAGGAGGATGCTGAAGGCTAGGTCGAGCATGGAGGGATACTATCCCGGGCCGAGCCGGCCGAGCCAGTCCCCGGCGGAAAAACCGGTACAAGCTTCGTAACACTATGGATATCTTGCCCATTCCGGCCGGGACCCGTACAATCGTCCCTAGCCGCGATTCCATCGGATTTGCGGTCGAAGTTCGCGATAGATAAGGAGTCCCGCATGGATACCGCAGCCCTTCAGAAAGTAGCTTTGACCGTCCGTACCTTGTCCATGGACGCCATCCAGAAGGCCAATTCCGGGCACCCCGGCCTGCCCCTCGGCTGCGCCGAGCTGGGCGCCCTGCTCTACGGGGAGATCCTCAAGCACGACCCCTCGGACCCCGCCTGGCTGGACCGGGACCGTTTCGTCCTGTCCGCGGGGCACGGCTCCATGTTCCTCTACTCCCTCCTGCACCTCTCCGGCTACAAGGTGAGCCTGGACGACATCCGGGCCTTCCGCCAGATCGGCTCCCCCTGCGCGGGCCACCCCGAGTACGGCCACTGCCCCGGCGTAGAGACCACGACGGGTCCCTTGGGACAGGGACTCGCCAACGCGGTGGGCATGGCGATCGCGGAGCGGATGCTGGCCGCCCGGTTCAACACCCCCGCCCACCCGGTGATCGACCATTGGACCTACGCCCTGGCCGGAGACGGCTGCCTCCAGGAGGGCGTATCCGCCGAGGCATCCTCCCTGGCGGGCCATCTGGGGCTCGGGAAACTCATCGTGTTCTACGACTCCAACCGGATAACCATCGACGGGGGGACAGAGCTCTCCTTCACCGAGGACGTAGCGCGCCGCTACGAGGCCTACGGCTGGAAGGTCCTTTCCGGGGACATGTACGACTTCGAGGGAGTCGCCCGCCTGGTGGCCGCGGCCAAGGCGGATACCGATCGGCCCAAGCTCATCATCCTCAAGAGCGTGATCGGCAAGGGCGCCCCGACGATGCAGGGGTCCCACAAGGTCCACGGAGCCCCCCTGGGAGCCGAGGAGATCAAGCGAGCCCGGGAGGCGATGGGTGTCCCCGCGGACGCGGACTTTTACGTGGCCCCCGAAGCGGTCTCCTATTTCGAGGGCCGCAGGGCCGCCTTCCGGAAGGCCCGGGAGGCCTGGAACGCCCTGTACGCCGCCTGGCGCGCCGCCAATCCCGGCAAGGCCAAGGAGCTGGACGCCTTCCTTTCCGGCAAGGCCTCGGCCCCCTTCGCGGCCCCGGCCTTCGCCTCCGGGGAGAGCCTGGCCACCCGGGCCGCCTCCGGCAAGGCCCTGGCCGCCGCGGCCGCCGCCTGGCCCAACCTCGTTGGAGGGTCCGCGGACCTCACGGGTCCCAACTCCAGCCAGCTTCCCGAGGGCGGGGTCTTCTCCCGCGCCAACCCCGCGGGCCGGATGATCCACTACGGAGTCCGGGAGCACGCCATGGCCGCGGTGTCCAACGGCTTGGCTCTCCATGGAGGACTGCGCCCCTTCTGCGCCACCTTCCTGGTCTTCGCGGACTACCTCCGCCCGGCCCTGCGCCTGGCGGCCCTGATGAAGCTCCCGGTGATCTACATCCTGACCCACGACTCCGTATTCGTGGGCGAGGACGGGCCGACCCACCAGCCGATCGAGCACCTGGCCGCTCTCCGATGCATGCCAAACGTCCGGGTCCTCCGGCCCGCGGATCCCGAGGAGACCGCCGAGGCCTGGCGCCTGGCCCTGGAACGGACCGACGGCCCCACCGTCCTGGCCCTGACCCGGCAAAACCTCCCCGTCCTTTCAAAGGCGGATCCCGACTGGCGGGAGACGATGAAGCTCGGAGCCTACGTGATCCGCAATTCCAAGGCCGAGCCCGACGTGGTCGTCCTGGCCTCGGGCAGCGAGGTGTCCCTGGCCCTGGCCGCGGCGGACAAGGTCGTGGGCAAGGACGTCCGGATCCTCTCGGTTCCGGGCCTGGAACTCCTGCGCTCGGCGGATCCCGCGGTGCTCAAGGTTCTGATGCCCACGGGAGCCCGGGTCGTGGCCGTGGAAGCCGGTACCGCCTGGGGCTGGGACGCCCTCACGACGACCCCGAAGGACGTCCTGTCCATCGACCGCTTCGGCGCCTCCGGCCCCGGGGACAAGGTGGCCGCCTACCTCGGCCTTACGGTCGACAAGCTGGCGGAGCTGATCGCGGGGTAACGGTAAACACAGTACCATCGAGGGAAGGGAGGGCGCAGTGAGGAGCTTCAATCGAGTACCGGTTCGGTTTTTGGCTTTCTTCTCAGCTCTGTCCCTGCTTCCGATCGCCGCGGCCCTCCCGGCGGCGGCGGCCTCCCCGCCCCTGGTGTTCACCAAGTACTTCGACAAAACCGAAGGCGCCTTCTTCGTCCTGGTGCCATAGGGCTGGATCACCCAAGGGGGCATGGTCCGGGTGAACCCCCTGGCCGCACAGGGAGGGGGCGGGAACGCGACGGAAGCCAAGATCGACTTCTCCGTGGCCAAGGACGCCACCGGGAAGGTCCAGATCCGCTGGATCCCCAAGATCAACTACGCCCAGCCCTCGCCGGCGAACGCGATGCTGGGGGGCAATTGGAACGGGATGCCCGTCGTTGCCTATCCCCGGGCCGCGGACTTTCTGGGCCGGATGCTCTTCCCGGCCCTCCATCCCCAGGCCCGCCGGGCGGACATCGCCGCGGCCACCCTCCGGGACATCTCCCGGGTGGACGCCGAGATCGCCAAGAACCGGTCCCAGACCATGGCCGCCATCCAGCAGGACCAGTACCTGACCCTCACCTCCCAGGAGCTCTACGTGAATCCCCGGACCAAGGAGGTGGAGCTCGGCTCGAACGAGTGGAAACACCGCTGGGTCGGGCCCGCCGGGGAGGTCATCTACACCGACGACGGATCCTGGAACCCCAACCTGGACCCGAGCCTCAAGCGCTCCGGCTTCGAGCGGTCCCCGGTGAAGAAGCGGTAGAAAGCCCTACAGCACCCGCCGCAGGCTCGCGACGGCGCTGGTCCAGAAACCCGGGGATGGATCCGAGGTCAGGGACTCGAACTCCTCGGGGGTGTAGACCAAAAGGTCCATGGCGGGGACGAGGTCCTGGATATCCGTGAAGTCCAGGAAACGTTCCAGGAAGGGCTTGGCGGTCCGGACCACCAAGAAGAGGTCAACGTCCGAGTCCCGGTCGAACTCCGGGGTGCCGTAGGAGCCGAACAGGTAGGCCGCCTCTACCCGGCCGGCCAGCCGGGTCCGGAGCTCCGCCTCGAATTGGGCCGGCGTACGGCCGCCCAGGGGATCCCGGGTGTTCCAGATTATTACCGGTTCGTCCGGGCTCATGTCGCGGCGTCCGGCCCCCGGATCTCCGCCCGGGCCCGGTCCAGGAAGGCCTGGGCGTAGCGAAGGGCTTCTGCGGCCTGATCTCGGTCGAAGAACTCGTATGGAGCCCCTTCCGAGAATGCGTCCGGATACCGGGCGGAGATGTAGTACAGATCAAGCCGCCGCCCCATGCGCTCCAGATCACCGTCGATGCCGAGCGCCTCGGCGATCTTGACCAAGGAATGACTCCGCACCTCGCTGGCCCCGCGAGCGAGGGCAACAGCCTTCAAGGCCTTCTCTCCGATTTGTTGGGCCGTGAAGCAGGCCTGGGCCCAGTGACCGCCATCCATAGAGTCTTTCGCCCAGGAAAAGTCGTTCTCCGCCTGCCTCAGCCAGTCGTTCGCTCGGTTCGCCACGGCAACGCTCCTATTGAAGATACTAGGATTCTTCGGAACAGCGGTCAAGCGGATCCGAAGACGCTATCTTCGGATAATCCCCGGCACGGCATCAAAATGCGCATCCCGGCTGAGCAGGATCGAGCCGGTCTCCAGAACGGCCGCGGCGATCCAGAGATCGTTGGTCGGGATGGGTTTCCCGGAGGCACGCAGGGCCGCGTGAACCTCCGTGTAGAATATCGCGGTGTCCTCACCGAGCGGATGGAATCGAACCCGGGGACTTCCGAAGAACTCCTCCAGGTCCCGAAGATTGTCAGCTTCCCGGGATCCCGCCCGGAACCCCGCCCTCAACTCGCCGAGCACAGGTGTAGGAACGAGAATCTCATCGGCCCTAGACAGCACTTCCACGACATCCGGATCACCCCGCTTGAACGCCGAGTAGGCGTTTGTATCCAGCAGTATCCTCATCGGTCCCAGAGCTCCGGATCGACGGATTCAAACACGTTCACGGAAGCATCGAATTCCACCGCTTCCGCGGCCGTCCAGGTCCCGGCAAGGGAGTCCAGGTCGTGGTACTTCCGGTTTTTTTTGCCGCCGATCAGGGCATCCCGAAGGGTGTCCAGGATCAACCGATTGACGCTCACGCGCCGCCGTTCGGCTTCCCTCCTCAGGACTCTACTGAGATCCTCATCGCAGCCTCGAAGAGTAAGATTCATCCAGACACCTCCTGATGATATCTTATTGCCATCGGAATATGATATCAACAAGGATAATACGACTTTCGTATATGTAAATAAACCTCGGACGAAAAAAGCACATGAATCCTCATCGTTCAGCCCGGATGTAGACATAGCCTATATTCAGGCATAATCCAGGATCCTCTCTTTCCGGTTCGCTCGGGCTGTGACATGGTAGAGGCCGCCGTCCTGAAATTCCCTTGGCTTACACATACCGGGGATACGCGCGGGAAAGGCTAGTTTGCTTGCGTCATATAGAAGGCGAGCTCTGTCCCTCGGGGAGTTCGATCTGCGACGAACGACTCTCCGCCGGCTCGATCAATCTGCGACGAACGACTCTCCACCGGCTCGATCATCGTCACCTCCAACAGGCCCCCGGAGGACTGGTTCTCCGTCTTCCCGGATCCCATCGTGGGGGGCGCCGTCCTGGACCGTCTT
>Ga0067045_1028455_pt1 | contig 33132 bp, 26 predicted proteins | sample TerdegcTABiofilm_FD_59184 | JGI IMG/M metagenome (GOLD analysis project Ga0067045, IMG submission 59184) | Combined Assembly of (Gp0054472, Gp0054536) Wastewater bioreactor microbial communities from Singapore -Terephthalate degrading...
AGTCTTTTCGGGAATTCCAAAATCTTTTCATCGTCCGGAATTTTTTAAAAGACTCTATCAGTTCGGTGAAATTCGTATCCAGTCGACTCTTATTGCTTCTGTAATAGTGTCTACCATCTTTTTAGCCCTTCTCATTTATATAGTATATAAGACTAAAACTGGCTTAGCTATGAGGTCAATCTCGGTAGATATCGAAACTTCCCGGTTAATGGGAGTGAATGTAAACAAGACTATCTCCTTTACCTTTGCCATCGGTTCTGCCTTAGCAGCAGTAGGAGGCATCTTATGGGGATTGAGATTTCCGCAGATTTATCCTTTGATGGGGATGATGCCTGGATTAAAGGCTTTTATTGCTGCAGTAGTAGGCGGGATTGGTAATATTCCTGGGGCAATGTTGGGTGGTTTCCTTTTGGGAATGGTAGAAATATTGTATGTGGCTTTTTTACCAGCTTTGTCTGGATATAGGGATGCCTTTGTCTTTTCCATTTTAATTTTAATCTTACTCTTTAAGCCTGAGGGTATTTTGGGTAAAAAGGTACAGGAGAAGGTGTAGTCCAATGAAAAAAACGAATGAAAGTGTATATACATTTTTTGCTTTAATCATCCTGGCCATATTAGTATATCTTGCTCAGAATAATTTAGATGATTACAAGTTAAGAATTCTTAATCTCAGTGCTATTTATGTTACTCTGGGGGTAAGCTTAAATCTAATTTTTGGATTTACTGGCCAATTTTCTCTGGGACACGCTGGTTTTGTGGCTATAGGTGCTTATGTTACTACTTTATTGGTTCTTCCTCCCTGGTATAAAGAAATGATTTTTATTATTAAGCCTTTAATCTGGCCTTTTACCGTTATTAAGGCACCTTTTTTAGCCGCTTTAATGATCAGTGGATTATTCGCAGCTTTAGCCGCCTTATTGATTGGCTTACCAGTATTAAGGTTAAAAGGTGATTATCTGGGAATCGCTACTTTAGGTTTTGCGGAAATTATCAGAATAATTGCTAATAATATTCCCCAGGTCACCAATGGAGCTCTGGGGATTAAGGGTATACCGGGATTTACCAACCTCTACTGGACGGTAGGGGTGGCAGTTTTTACTATTTATATAGTTAAAGGATTAATTAGTAGCAGTTATGGAAGGGCATTAATGGCTATTAGAGAAAATGAAATCGCTGCTGAGGCAATTGGAGTAAATCTTACTTATCATAAAGTGATGTCTTTTACCATCAGTGCTTTTTTTGCGGGGATTGCTGGAGGATTATTTGCTTGTTTGATTAGTACCATTGATCCCAAAGCCTTTATGTTTACTATGAGTTATAATATCTTGCTGGTAGTAGTATTGGGGGGTATGGGCAGTATTACCGGGACAGTACTGGCAGCATTTTTATATAATTTTTTTTTAGAATACTTAAGACCGGTGGAGGCAGGCTTTAGCCTCGGTCCTTTAACCATACCAGAAATACCCGGGCTTAGAATGGTTACTTTCTCTATACTTCTTCTGGTAATTATCTTATTTAGACAAAAAGGACTTTTAGGCGGCTGGGAATTTTCCTGGAAGGGATTAGTCAATTTTATGCAAAGGATAGGTTCTTGTAGAAGAATAACCGAGGGGAGGAACGGATAATGGAAGAGACAAAAGAATTATTATTTCTCGACCGGGTGACTATAAAGTTTGGGGGATTGGTAGCAGTAAACAATTTTTATCTTAAAATGATGGCCGGGGAGCTGGTGGGATTAATCGGCCCCAACGGAGCAGGAAAAACCACCGTCTTTAATATGATTACCGGAATTTATACCCCCACTATGAACCGTATTTATTTTCAGGGTAAAGACATCACTGGATTAAGACCGGATATTATTGCCAAAATTGGTATTGCTCGCACCTTTCAAAATGTAAGATTAATGACTAATCTATCCGTACTCGATAATGTAATGATTGGATTTCATCTCCGTCTCCAGTCGGGTCTTGCCTCAGCTATTTTTAAGCTGCCTGGCTATGTAAAGGAAGAAAAGAATATTTATCATAAATCTATAGAATTATTAAATCAGGTAGAATTAGAAGAATGTAAAATGGAAAAGGCAGGTAGCTTGCCTTACGGGCAGCAGAGGAAGTTAGAAATAGCACGAGCTTTAGCTACTCAACCTAAACTTTTACTTCTAGATGAACCAGCAGCTGGAATGAATCCTCAGGAGACCAAAGAGTTAATGAACTTTATTTTAAAAATTCAAAAAGAATTTGATTTAACCATTCTATTGATAGAGCACGATATGAAAGTAGTAATGGGAATATGCAAAAGGATCCTGGTAATGGATTACGGAAATACTATTGCCGAAGGCAATCCGGTAGAAATTCAGAATAATCCAGAAGTGATTAAAGCATATTTAGGGGTGGAGGCGAGTTATGCTTAAGATTGAAAATTTGCATGTTTTCTTTGGTGGTATCCACGCTTTAAAAGGTATTACCTTTGAAGTTCCCAGAGGCAAGATAATTACCTTAATCGGAGCGAATGGAGCCGGTAAAAGTACCACCTTGCGAACTATATGTTCCTTAGTAAAAGCCCGGGAAGGCAACATAAGCTTAAATAAAGAGGAAATAACTAATATAGCTACCGAGCAGATCGTAAAAAAAGGAGTAGCTTTAATTCCTGAAGGACGCAAGATATTTCCCAATTTGACCGTTCGAGAAAATTTAGACTTGGGAGCGTTTATTCGGGAAGATAAGGAAGGGATTGCCCGAGATCGAGAATTGGTTTGTGAAATATTCCCGCGCCTGAAAGAAAGACTCTGGCAAAAAGGGGGAACTTTATCCGGTGGCGAACAACAAATGCTCTCCGTAGCTCGTGGACTGATGTCCCGACCAAAACTATTAATGCTCGATGAACCATCCTTAGGGTTAGCCCCCTTATTGGTAAAAGAAATCTTCGAAATTATTCAGCGTATTCACGAAGAAGGAATGACTGTACTCCTGGTAGAACAGAATGCTTTTGCTGCCTTGAAAATAGCGAACTATGCTTATGTTTTGGAAACAGGAAGAGTTGTACTGGAAGGCACTGGTCAGGAACTCTTACGAAATGATCAGGTAAGAAAAGCCTATTTAGGTGAATAAGAAATAGATTTTTTATTAATGATAAGCAAAGTTTGAAAAGATTATTCATCAATATAACTTTATTTGACTGTAATTAACCAGGATATTTTTTTACTGAATTGATTATTTTTATCTTTAGCAGAGATATTGACGATATAAGATTTTTTTATTAGAGGATGGAAAGGATTAAAAGAAATTTCTCCAGTTTCGGGAAAAAAGTCGAATTTTACCTTTGCCCCTCCCAATTTCATATTTAGACTACGTTCATCAAGGTTAGAATCTTCCAATAAGGCACCAATTTTGGCATATTGATCCAGAAGAATTTCCCCATCGGGTGGAAAGACTATAGAAGCAGAGATAATTTGCTGGTTTAATATTTCAATAAAAGAGTCAATGTGATTGTTCCCATAAATTATCTGTCTGTTTATAGAAGTGGGATCAATATCTAAATAGTTATTCATACTATTAGCATTTAAAATACCCTGGTATCCTGCTAGTAAGACCAATTCTTTAATTTGAGGACTGTATACACCATAAGGATAAGCGAAAAATTTTATCGGTCTCTCCAGTTTTTTTTCCAGTATTTCCTTCGAAAGAAATATTTCTTTTTTAATTCGGGAGAGATAATCTGCTTCGCTTTCTTTTTCTTTATATTGAAGAAGGTTGGGATGACTTACACTATGAGAACCAATTTCAAAATTATGGTTGGCCATTTCTCTGATTTCTTTCCAGGTTAGGCTATATTGGTTTTTCTCGATAAAATCAGTATAAACAAAGAGGGTGGCGGGAAAATTATATTTTCTCAAAATGGGATAAGCCAAAGTATAAGTAGATTTATAGCCATCATCTATGGTAATTACCACTGGTTTAGGAGGGAGTTCATTTTTATTCTTTACTGCCAGTAATTGGGAGAGCGATATTATCGAATAATTATGAGAAGCCAGATAGTACATCTGTTCCTCAAAATCTTCAAGATTAATCTTATAGCTTTCTCCTGCTTCCTGAGTAAAATTATGATAAGTTAAGATTGGAACAATACTCTCTTCCGCCCGAACTGAGCAAGGGAAGGGACATATAAGAAGATAAAATAATACTATTAAATAAAGCAAAGTTAAGCGAAGGGTAAGGGAGGGATTCTTTATAATATCGGTGAAAAAATTAGTAGTTTGTTTGATTAACTTCATTTATCCCGCAACATCTTTATTATTTAGTATATACTATCCTTTATTTTTTATTTTAGCATATTATATCTCTTTATCCAGATCCAGGGGAGGAGAGATTATTTTAGTAATTGCTCAAGAATAGGAAGCACTTCCCTCAGGTGCCCTACTATAAAGTCTGCTTGCTCTTTACAGTTGGAGTTTTTTTCTATCAGAAATTTATTTATCCAGATAGTAGTCATTTCCATTTTTTTCCCTCCCAGGATATCTTTAGTATATGAATCTCCTATTATCATTGCTTCTTTACCCGAGCAACCTGCTTTATTCAGAGCGGTTTGAAAGATTTGAGGATCTGGTTTATAAGTTTGTACTTCTTCGGAAGTGGTAATAGAATCGAACAAATCTCTAATCCCCAGAGATCTGAACTGAAATTCCAAATATTCATTATCAATATCACTGATAATTCCTAAGTGAAGGGAAGTATTTTTTCGAATCCAACCTATAAGGGGAAAAGTTTCGGGGAATAATCTTATCAATTCTAAATGTCTTTTCAAATATATTTCTTTCCACCAGGAGAAATCTTCTTCAGTAGGAATGATCCTGCTTTCGGAAAGTAAATGAGTAAAAGCTTTTTTAGTAGATTCCCAAAGAGGGCTGAAAGATTTATTAAGGGGATCAGGATCTAATAAAGTCATTTCTTTGGTAAAAAGAAGGGAATTATATTTAGCTACTAGAACCTCTGCCTGAAGAGTAAGGTCGTACCTGGAGATAATATCTTTCATCATCTCCAGGTGAGCTTTATTGTCGCTTTCTGCATCCATTAAAGTTCCACCAAAATCAAAAAATATAGCTTTAAATCTTGCCTTTTCTTTATTATTTATTTTTTCCATTTCTTCTCCTCTTTTAGTTAGCAGATATATAATTCTTTTTCTATTCCAAGTATAATCTATTATTAATTAATTTTAATGGGTAATAATACTATCTAAAATGATTATTGCCTGAATTATTTTTAACTGAAGGATTATTTTTAGAAAGATTATCCCGCATAGAAATAGTATAATCTTCTCAGGGCTTTAATCTTTTCACTTCTTTCCATTTTAGAATTATTGATCGCCTTTTTTAAAATCTGGATGGATAAGTCATAATTTTTTCTATCTACTGGATAGGGGTATCCATCCTTACCGCCATGAGCAAAACTATATCTTACCGGATCCAGGAAACTGGGAGCTGTACCGTAGATAATTTCCGAGATCAGGCTAAGGGCACGTATGGTTTTGGGTCCCACTCCTTTTGTACCCAATAGAGCTTCGAAATTTTGTGGCTGCTTTTCATAGGTACTCAAGAATATTTTGTTCAACCTTTCTGGATTTATATCTCTTAACCAAACCTGATGGTGGGCAGGTAAACTTAAGCTTTGCAATTTCTTTATGTCTTTAATAATATTTTCCGGTTTTTCCCTGGATAGTTCAGTAGTTAATTCTCTGGCTTGCTGACTTTCCAAGGCAATCATATTTAAAGGTTTAACCCGAATATCGCAACATATTGCCGAATGAGGTTCACATACAAAATCTTTTACCTCTTTTCCTAACCAGTGATATCGACGGGCATAATGGGCATTAGTATTCATTCCCTGTTGAATGACTGTCCATAAACCATTTCGGGAAAAAATAAAACAATGATGATATAATGAAAAGCCATCCTGAAGAGCAGAACTGTCTACCTTTGCCGCCATTTTACTGGCATAGATGAGTGGGGAGGGGTCTTTATCGAGAAAGTTAGCTACTCGTTCTATTTCCTGAGGAGTTTTACGAGAAGTTCCCCCTTTGCCACCCGCAACAAATAATCCCAGTTCTTGCTCTATCCCTTTTATGCCTTCCTTTAGAGCACCGCAGACCGTGGTGGTTAATCCACTGGAATGCCAGTCAAAACCCAATACACATCCAAAGGCTTGAAACCAGAAAGGATCAGAAAGTTTTTTTAACATCTCTTCCTGTCCCTGTTCACTGATGATATAAATGGTAATATAGCGGGCTAATTCTTTCATTCTCTGAAAAAGCCAGGCAGGAGTCTTTCCATAATGTAAAGGTAAATCAGCAATTCCAGTTCTCATTATATTTTTCCCCTTATTCTAAATTCTAAGGCAGGTTAGTATTCATTTAATTATTTTAATAATTAATTATATGTATCTTATAAATAAATTGGATAAAAGTCAAATTCAATTGGTCAGGATGAATTCACTAATTTTTTAAATTGGTAAGCATTCTTTACTGCATATCCACAGGCATCATTATTGAAATAGGCATAAATGTTTTTTCCCATTTCTTGCCAGAGTTTACACTTATCTGCCCAGTATTTAAGCTCATCTTCTGAGTAATTGGTACTGTAAAGCCTTTCTCCGCCATGAAATCTAAGGTAGATGAAGTTGGCGGTAATAATTTCCGGAAAAGGCCAGCGGTTAGAATGAGAGATACAGAGAGAGTAATTATGTTCTTTTAGTGTTTCTAAAACTACTGGGCAGAACCAGCTGGGATGACGAAATTCAAAGGCATGAGCGGCATATCTAGAAAAAGGGAAGCCCTTTAAGGAATGACAAAAGGAAGATATTCTCTCCGGGTTAAAGGTTAAATTAGGAGGAAGTTGCCACAATACCACTCTTAGTTTTTCTTTGAGTTTCTGAAGATGAGCGAAGAAGAGCTCCAGGGATTCCTGGCAGTCTCTTAATTTTTTTATATGAGTGATCAAACGACTTCCCTTGACGGTAAAAATAAAATTTTCGGGAGTTCGTTCATACCATTTTAAAAAGGTCTCCGCGGGAGGAAGACGATAAAAGGTGATATTTAATTCCACTGTATTAAAGAATTGACTATAATATTCCAGCCATTTTGAGGAGGAGATTTCCCGGGGATAGAAGACTCCCTTGGCCCAGTGAGGATAACTATATCCACTGGTGCCAATAAAAATATTGCCTGCCATTGGTCTTTTCAATTCCTTACTCAGATTTAATTTGTAGTATATCTATTTGATTAGCCTAATAAATAACTTATTATTATTTTATCATTAATTAGGAAAGAGAGACAATTACTCGTCAAGAAAAAGAAAGAATAGAAGAATTAATTATAATTTTTTATACTTTAACTCTGGTTAGCAATATTGAGGTTAATAAGGCAAAAATCAGACCAATCCAGAAAGGAGAAGAAGGAGTAAAGTGTAGTTTTAAATACCCCCCAAAAACAGGTCCCAGTGAACCGATTAAGCCAGTGGTGGTGCCGATAAAACCAATGATTAATCCTCGGGACGCCTGATGGGTAATATCGGCTAAAAATGCGCCATAAGCTATATAACAACTCTGGAAAAGAGTATAGAAAATAATAAAACATAAAATATTCAAGTTTAAAGAAGTACTTAAACTCCATAAAATAATGAATATTCCCAGAGCAGAAGTACTAATTGATAGAACCTTTTTACTCCCCCATCTATCGATCAGTTTTCCTCCCCACAGACTAAATAACACAGCCGCAAATCCACCGGAAGCAAAGAGTAGATTTACATATGCTTTACTCTGCTTCATAACCTCTTTTACATACAAAGAAATAAAAGGACCATTGGTGGTGAGATTGAATAGCAATAAAAGAGAGGAGAGGGCAATAATAATAAGGATCATATTTTTATTAAAGAGAGCCTTTCTTGATTCTTCTCTATTAATTTTTATACGTTGCTGATAAGTCTCCTGCAGCCATACACTTCTAGCCAGGGCACAGAGCAAGGCAGTACTAGAAGTAAGGTAAAATAGATATTTTATAGCTATTTTAGGTATTAATACCATACCTAAAATAGGACCCATAGTCATTCCCAGAACTACAAATAATTCAAAGAAACTATAAGCTGTTCCTCTTTTATTTTTGGAAACTGATTCAGCAATTATAGAATAGAAGGAGGGTAACTGAAGAGCACTACAGATCTGGGCAAGAATTAAATAAAGGATTATAAATCTCCAATTAGAGGAGTTTCCCGCTAAAAAATACAGGAGAGGCAGGATAAAAGTAGGAAGGGAGATTAGTAATTTACGTCCAAAATAATCAGCTAGTATCCCTCCCCCCAGTTGCATTAGTGAATAGGATAAGGTGAGCAAAGTATAAGAAAATCCTATCTGGAAATCGCTGGCTCCTAATTCTTGAAGATAAAGAGGAAGAATAGGATACCAGCTATAAAAAGCCATAAGAATAAATAAAACAGTGAGAGAGAGCACCAGTATATTTCGTTCAAAAAATAAGGATTTATGAATCCTGAGCAAAAAATTCATTATTCTTACCTTAAATTATTTCCAGGCTAATTTTTCTCTTTAAATTATGGTAAAATATAAATAATTATAACATAATAAGTAAGAGAAGAGAGGAGAAAAATCCTGCTTTCTCTTGCTAAAGATGAATAAAGTGTTTAAATATGGAATAAGAAAGAGGAAGATTGAACATTTCAATTGCTATCCTCATAAGAAAATATGCCTTTTTAGTAAGAGTTTAAGGAGAATTTAAAAATATAAAATAAAGAAAAATTTTCAGGAGGTAGATAATGCATATGGAAATAAAAGTAGTTAAGATGGAGTTTCCCGCCGAAACCAATATTATTATCGGTCAGACTCATTTTATTAAAACAGCGGAAGATCTTTATGAAGTAATGAAAAATTCAGTTCCCGGAGTAAAATTTGGTTTAGCCTTTAATGAGGCTTCTGGGCCTTGCTTAATTAGGGCAGAGGGCAATAATCAGGAATTAAAAGATCTAGCCATCCAAAACGTAAAGGAAATAGGAGCTGGACATGTTTTTGTGATTCTTCTGCAGGAGGCCTATCCCTTAAATGTGCTTAATGCCATAAAAAATTGTCCCGAGGTCTGTTCTATTTTCTGTGCTACTGCCAATCCAGTGGAAGTAATTATAGTTGAAACGGATTTAGGAAGAGCAGTGCTAGGAGTGGTAGATGGTTTTTCGCCAAAAGGGGTAGAAACCGATAAAGATATTCAGGAAAGAAAAGAGTTTTTGAGAGTGATCGGATATAAAAAATAGCAGATAAGTTTAGTTAACTAGTTAATTAGTTAACTGGTTAGCTAGTTAAATAGTGATAAGTAATGAGTAATTAGTAACAAGTGATGGGGGAGAAATAAGAGATTATAACGACTGGGGTAAGATTTTGAGGTATTGAACCGGTCAAATAGTAAACCTATCCTAAGAAGAGAAAAATTTATCAACTGGTTAACTGATTAACCAATAACTTAGATAACCAAGTAAGCAGTTAACTAAATACTAAAAATTATTCGTTATTCACGAAAAATAAATGGAGAGGAGGTAATTTTAATTATGGAGAAAAAGCTTTACCGATCCAGGAAGGATTGTATGCTGGGAGGGGTCTGTGGAGGAATTGCTGAATACTTTAATATCGATTCAACTCTAGTAAGATTGTTAGCGGTATTAATTGTTCTAATGGGAGGAGCGGGAGTAATTGCTTATATTATTGGCTGGATAATAATTCCGAAAAATCCACAGCAGGAATCCGATAAAAATTTTGAAAAGCGAGAAGAGATCAAAGATAAAATAACCAAAGGAGCCAAAGATCTGGTAGAAGAGGTAAGGGAACATTTTGAAAACAAAGAGCCAGAAGTAAGTTCAGAAAAAAGTCGAAGGATACTGGGGGGATTAATCATAATAGCTATAGGCTTACTTTTTTTAGTCAATAGTTTCTTTCCCTGGATCCAGTGGGGTAAATTATGGCCTTTAATTTTAATTGCTTTAGGTATCTCTATTATGGTCCAGGCTTTTACCAAGAAATAAATGGGGAAATAGATGTGAGGCCGAGGATTTTTGAAAAATAAAGAGTCAAAGAAAAAGATCGTCACGTCGAATAAAAAACCTGAGATGGGCTGGGTGTGTACTTATACCCCCAGGGAGATTTTTTGGGCGGCTAATCTTTTGCCGTTTAGAATCTTACCCCATGCCGATCCGTCTTTAGCCAATGCCTATCTGGATAGTAACTTTTGTCCCTTTGTGCGTAGTTGTCTGGGTGAGGCGCTGGAAGGGAAGATTAAGGGGCTGGATAATTTAGTATTGGTTAATTCATGTGATGCTATGCGGAGATTATATGATGCCTGGAGGTATTATAATTATAAACAAGATTCCTTTATCTACCTATTGGATTTGCCTAGAAAAGATTCTATGGAGGCATTAGAATATTTTCAACATAATTTAGAATTACTAATAGATAGGTTAGAAGATAAGTTTAAGATAAAGGTATCGGAGGATTTACTTTTTCGAGCTATTTCTACTAGCAATAAGACCAGAAGATTATTAGCTGAGTTATATGGCCTATACGCCAATGATAAGATTAATCTTTCTGGAGAAAGACTTTTACAGATAATCCAGAATGGTATGGTTTCTCCACCAGAAGAATACCAGCTGTTTTTAGAAGAGTATCTTGAAAATTGTTCTCGGCGGGGAAACTCAACAAATGCTTTAAATCCAAAAGGTAGAAGAAAACCAAGACTTCTTATTACTGGAACATTGCTAGATGATTTAGAATTAGTGAAAATTATTGAAGAGTATGGTGGAAAAGTAGTATTTATAGATACTTGTAATGGGAACAGATATTTTGAAGGTCGAATTGCAATACCTGATTGGAAAGCCAACCAGGGGAATCTTCTTAAATCACTGGCAGAGTTTTATCTCTATAAGTGTCCCTGCCCAAGAATGGTAAACCTGGAAAAACGATGGGAGTATCTGAGGAAAGTCATTCAAGATTATCAAGTGGAGGGAGTTATCTTTTATAATTTAAAGTTTTGTGATACCTCGATGTTTGATTTACCGATAATCAGGGATAGGTTGCAAAAAGATAGAATTCCCAGCCTCTTTTTAGAAGGAGAATTTTCTACTCCAACCACAGGAAGGAACAAGACCAGAATTCAAGCTTTTCTGGAGGTATTAGAATTTGGCAGGTAGATTTCAAGAAACTCTTATTTCTAATTGGTTAAAGAAGATAACTAAAAGTTCTAAGACTTATCAGCTAGGGGAGGGATTAACCAAGTTATATTTTAGAAAAAGTTCTCAAAGTTTCCAGCTCTGGTTAGATTTTCTTTTTCAGCAATTAAGAGAAGCGAGTCAGAGAAAAAAATTAATCGTCTGGGCCAATATTTATACTCCCTCCGAGCTGTTATACAGTCTGGATTTTATTCCTGTTTATCCTGAGCTTATTTCTGGAGTAATAGCTTCCCTGGGGTGGGCGGATTATCTTGTCGAAGAGGCAGAGTCAAAATTTTATTCTACTGACCTGTGTTCATTTTATCGGGTAGCCGCCGGTTTAATCCTGAAGGATTGGTTCCCCCCGCCAGATCTGATTATTTCCAGTTCTCAGCTGTGCGATGGCTCTTCTAAATTTTTTCACAATATAAGCAGGTATTATAATTGTAAATATTATCTAATTGATACTCCTTACTATAATGACGAGGGAGCAAAGAGATATCTTACCATTCAATTAAAGGAGATGATTAATCAAATAGGTCAGGATCAAGGGCAAAAAATATCTAATAATAAAATAGAAGAAGTGTTTTATCTATCCAATCTCACCAGGGATTATTTAGTTAAGATCAACCAATTAAGAGAGGATACCCCCTCTCCTCTATCGGGCTGGGAAGCTATGGCTTATATTTTATATATGTTCTTCTCTTCTTTAGGGACCAAGAAAGGCTTAGAGTTTTATCTTACTTTATATAAGGAAGTAGAAGAGAAAAGCAATCAGCCCGAAAGAAAGATAGATAATGAGGAAAAAAGAATTCTCTGGCTTCATCAGATCAGGCCTTATTATCCCAATGAAATAATGAGAAATATTCAAGAAAACAAGGGGATGATTTCTTTTGAAGAAGTAAGTTATCCCTATTGGCCACCTTTAGATTCGCAAAATCCCTGGGAGAGTTTAACTCAAAAAATAATTTCCAATTTTGGAGCCGGTCCCCTAGAAAGAAGAATTAATAGAATATATGATTTGGTCAAGAAATATAAAATAGATGGAGTAATTCATTTTTCTCAAAGGGGTTGTCGGCAGAGCTGTGGAGGAGCACCCATCATCAAAGATTATCTTCAGAAGAGAAAGATCCCCATGTTGATCCTGGATGGAGATGGTGCAGATTCTCGCAATTATTCTAAAGGACAAACTCGAACCAGAGTCGAAGCCTTTTTAGAAATGTTATCCTAAATAGATATTATGGGCTGGAAGGAAGAATTAAGATGAAGGTAGCAGGTTTAGATATAGGTTCATTAGCTATTAAATCGCTTATATGGGAAAATAATCAAATAAAGGGTTTTACTATTATCCCAGCAGGTCACGATGTGAATAAACTAGCCCGAGATTGTCTGGAGCTTACCCTCCAAAAGACCCAGGACCGTTTTGAAGATTTACAGGTTATCTTTGCTACTGGTTATGGTCGGGTAAATGTACCTTTCGCCCATAAATCTATTACCGAGATTACCTGTCATGCCCTGGGTGCTCATTGGTTAAATCCAAAATCAAGGACAGTAATAGATATTGGCGGTCAGGATAGTAAGGTAATTAGTGTCGATCAAGATGGTCGGGTAATTGATTTTGTGATGAATGATAAATGTGCAGCCGGGACTGGACGTTTTTTAGAGGTAATGGCTTATGCCCTGGGATTAAAGATAGAAGAATTAGGGATAGAATCTTTAAAATCGAAGAAAAGAATAAAAATAAGCAGTATGTGTACTGTATTTGCTGAATCGGAGGTAATTTCTCTCCTCGCTGACGGTTGTGCCCGGGAAGATATTATCCGAGGTCTACATGAAGCAATTTCTAACCGGATTTGCAGTATGGCTAACCGACTGAGGATAGAAGGGGTGATTACCTTGAGTGGTGGAGTAGCAAAGAATGTAGGGATGGTTAAGGCTTTGAAAAAGAGGTTAAGGTCGAAAATTTATATTCCTCAAGAACCACAAATTGTAGGAGCTTTAGGGGCAGCTATTGCTGCCAGTAGAAGGGAGTTTCTATGTCACTGACTTCTCAAATAAAGGAAAGGGGAGAAGAAATAGGCTTAGAGGTAATCGGGATTACCCATACGGAAAGTTTTCCGGAAGTGGAAGAAAGGATTATAGAGAATATCCAGAAAGGTTATATACCTTACGGTAGTACTGATAATAAAAAAAGTCTTTCCTCCCCTTATCGCTTATCGGATCTTGATAAAATAAAAAAAAAGTGTAATCCGCGCAGTATTTTAAAGAAGGGAAGATCAGTTATCAGTGTTGCGCTGGGATATCTAATCCATGAGGAAGAAGAAAGTTGGAGCAAGAATAAACCGATGGGAAGAGTGGCTAAATATAATGCAGGGAATTTCTATTTTGAAGTAGTCTTGAAGTTAAATCAGCTAATCGATTTTATTAATCAGAAAACTGATTTTAGATATAAGTCTAAAAGTAAATCCTGTTATGTCCCTTTAGTAGAAAAACCTCTGGCTCGAAGGGCGGGAGTGGGATGGTATGGAAAACAGGGGATTATATTAACCGAAAGATTTGGTTCCTGGGTAGTTTTGGGAGAAATAATCACCGAACTTGAGTTAGAGGTGGATTCACCTCTAGATAAAGATTGCGGTTCCTGTAAAATTTGCCTGGATTCCTGTCCGACTCAGGCTATCGTTGCTCCCTATATCATTGATCGGATCAGGTGTTTGCAGTATATTTCTGAAAGGTCAATGAAAGTTCCTTTGGCCTTTCGAGATACATGGGGAGATATTTTATATGGTTGCACGATCTGTCAGGAAGTTTGCCCCAGGAATAAGGGGATAATTCCTAAACATTTTAAACCTGCTTATGGCTATATTGGTTCAAAGATACCTCTTTTACCTTTACTGAATTTTTCCGAAGAGGAATTTCAGAAATATTTCGCTTACAACCAGATTGCGATGAGGCCAAGAGAAGCCATTAAGAGAAATGCAGTTCTAGCTTTAGGTAATCTGGGAAATCCAGATTCTATCCTTCCTTTGGCGAAGGTTTTAAAAGAAGAAGAAAGTGCCTTAGTTCGAGGCCATGCTGCCTGGGCACTGGGGAAGATAGGCGGAAAGAAGGCCCATTCCATCCTGGAAGAAATGTTGAAAAAAGAGAGTGATAATGAGGTGAAAGAGGAAATTATCCAGGCTTTAGAAAAATTTTAAATTTTTACCCTCTTTTGGTCTGAGGAGAGCGACCATTAGATTAATAAAAACTATAAACATTAAAACTACTTAAGTTAAACTGAATAAGATCATCTTGAATAATTAATGACCAAACCTCTTGGACTTAATTAAAAGAGTATTAATTCATATAAACATAAACTCCTACTTTACTTTGGATAAGGAGAAAAAGGAAATTTAAGAATAGAAAGGAGAGGATTATTTTAAAAGAGATGATTCAGGTAGAAGGACTGACCAAGGTATTCCAGGATAAAAAAAGAGGGCAGGTAGTGGCAGTAAATAATATAGATTTTCACTGTCAGCAAGGAGAAATTTTTGGCTTATTAGGTCCGAACGGGGCAGGGAAAACCACCACCCTTAGAATTCTAGCTGCTATGATGTCTCCTACCCAGGGCAAAGTAAAGATCAATGGATTTGATGTAGTGAAAGAAGCTGATCAGGTAAGAAAAGAAATTGGTTTTTTATCCAGCGAAACAGGTTTATACGATCGATTTACTCCCCGGGAGACAGTAGAGTTTTTTGGCCGAATTAATGGGGTAGAAGAAGATAATATTAAAAGAAGAATGGGAGAAATTTTTCATAACCTGGATATGGAAGATTTTCAAGATATAAGGGTAGAAAAACTCTCCACCGGAATGAAGCAAAAACTTTCTATTGCTCGCAGTATCATTCATAATCCCCCAGTCTTGATTTTAGATGAACCAACCGTTGGTCTGGATTTAATTACTGCTCGAACAGTAATGGAATATGTAAAAAGATTCAAAAAAGAGGGAAAATGTATTATCTTTTCCACCCATATTATGCGGGAGGCAGAGAGGTTATGTGATGTAATTGCCATTATTCATCAGGGGAAGATAGTGGCAAAAGGAACCCTAGAAGAGATCAAGAAGAGTTTTGCCTCGGAAGATTTAGAGGAAATATTCTTTAACCTGATCAGAAAGGAGAGGGTAGTTGATGAGCTGGAAAAATATTAAGCTCATCTGGATAAAAGAATTAAGGGGAACTATCCGGGACAGAAGAACTATCCGGGTGATGATCATAGTTCCTTTAATCTTTTATCCTCTCTTGTTCGCAGGGATAGGTTACTTGAATAAAGTCGGAAGTATGAAATCAGAAGAATCAGTCTCTAAAATTGTTCTGACTGGTTCTGAGTTTGCTCCTCAACTAGTTCGGTATCTGGAAGAAGATGAAAGGGTAGAGATTCTTTCTGTATCGGAAGACCTCTATTCCCGATTAAAAAATTCTGATATTCAATTGATCCTGGAGATTCCGTCAGATTTTAAGGCTAAAATAGAACAGGGTGATTTTGGTAATCTTATATTAAAATATGATGCCACTGAATTAAAATCAATGGTAGCCCAGAAGAGAATTAAAGAAGCGATTGAAAAATATAAAAGAGAAATAATTCAAAAGAGACTTTCTCTGGTAGGATTAAAAGAAGATTTTCTAAATCCAATAATTTTACAGGAAGAAAATATTGCCTCTGCTGAAAAGATAGCCGGGTCATTTTTATCTTTTTTACTTCCCTATTTAATTATTATTCTAATTTTTGCTGGGGCAATGCACACCGCTGTAGATTTAACTGCCGGAGAAAAAGAAAGAGGCACTATTGCTACCTTACTGGTAAGTCAGGTAAGTAGATTGGAGATAGTCTTAGGTAAATGTTTTACAGTTATGACTGTTTCTCTGACTAGTATGGTTCTGGGATTGCTTGGTCTTAGTATTGCTTTTTTATCGAGTGCTTCCGGGACGGAGGGATTTGAGGGTGCAAAATTCGGAATATCCCTTAATAATATTTGCTTACTATTTTTAGTATTATTACCCCTGGTTGGATTAGCCAGTTCAATCCTGGTCATGATTGGTATATTTGCTCGCAATGTGAGAGAAGCCTCCAGCTATATTACCCCTATTTATATGCTCACTATTTTCCTGGGAATAATGTCAATTAATCAGGGTATAGAGATTTCTGATCAAATGTTTCTGTTTCCTGTCTTAAATAATAGCTTTGTATTTAGAGAATTATTAAGGGGGAAGATTATATGGAATCATATCTGGACTACCTTTTTTGCCAATATAGTAATTGCTGGCTTGGCCCTACTGGGAGCCACTCGTCTTTTTACCAAAGAGGAAGTTCTTTTTAGAAGTTAAAATACCCTAAAAAAAATCTGACCATTGTAGAAATTGTAGAATAAGATAATTAAAGTTGATATTTCTAATTCTGATTACTTATCTTTTTTATTTATAATTTAATTTATGTGGAGAAGATAAGATTTTTTAGAAGGCAAAGAAAGTATATCTATCTATAATTTTTTACTGGCTTGAACCATATAAAATTTATAGTAATTTGCTTTACTGGAAGTAAAGAAAGGAGGTAGAGTGGATGAATTATTTTTTTACTGAAGAACAAGAGATGATAAGAGACCTGGTAAAACAGATAGCGCAGGAAAAGGTAACCCCCGTGGCTGCTCAACTGGACGAAAAAGAAGAATTTCCCTGGGAATTGATGAAATTGTTTGCCCAATTAGATCTTTTCGCCCTATTTATTCCGGAAGAATATGGAGGGTTAGGTAAGGGGATTTTAGATTTATGTATTGTAGTAGAGGAGTTAAGTAAAGCCTGCGCGGGTGTTGCTGTATCTTATGCTGCCACAGCTTTAGGTTCTTACCCCCTTATTTTATTCGGTTCAGAAGAACAAAAAAAGAAATATCTACCAGTGATAGCCAGGGGTGAGAAATTGACTGCCTTTGCTCTCACTGAATCTGAGGCAGGTAGCGATGCAGGTAACATCCGCACCACTGCCATAGCTGATGGAGATTACTATATTTTAAATGGGAATAAACAGTGGATTACTAATGGGGGTGAAGCCGAAATTTATACGGTAATCGCTATTACTGACCGAACCAGAGGTAGTCGGGGGGCTTCCGCCTTTATTATGGAGAAAGACACACCCGGATTTACTTTTGGGAAAAAAGAAAATAAGCTGGGAATCCGGTGTTCTTCTACCCGGGAACTTATTTTCAATGATTGCAGAATTCCCAGGAATAATCTCCTGGGGAAAGAAGGGATGGGCTTTCTGATAGCTATGAAAACTCTGGATAAATCTCGACCGGGAGTAGCAGCTCAGGCTATCGGGATTGCTCAGGGTGCCCTGGATGATGCTATAAAATATGCTCGAGAAAGAATTCAATTTGGAAAACCTATATCTTCTTTTCAAGGTCTTCAATTTATGCTGGCGGATATGGCTACCCAGGTAGAGGCTGCTCGAGCTTTATTATATGCAGGAGCGAGATATATAGATAGTGGAGCAAAAGATATTTCTAAAATATCCTCTATGGCCAAACTATTTGCTTCAGATATGGCTATGCAGGTTACTATAGATGCAGTTCAAATTTTTGGCGGTTATGGATATATGAAAGACTATCCGATGGAGAAGAGAATGAGGGATGCCAAGATTACTCAGATTTACGAGGGGACGAATCAAATACAGAGGGAGATTATTGCCTTACAATTAATTAAAGAAGCGATGAAAAACCACAAATAATCCGGAAAGATAAGTTGCTATAGGGTCTGGTCAAAGAGTAAACAGGATCAGGTAGAAGTAAATTATAAAATTTTTTTTCATTATTTGATATAATATAAAATAAGAGAATATTCAATATAATTAAGTGGTGACTTTATAGATTAAATTGATATAAGATTGGATGATGAAAAAATATCTTATTTTTATTTTAATAATGTTAATATTTTTGGTCTTTAATATTTCTGATGATGAACAGATCATAGAGGAAGGAGAAGGAGTTTTTTGGTCTAGAAGAGAGCAAATGGTAAAACTTCAATTGCAGGGCAGAGATATTACTGATCCTTTAACCTTAAAAGCGATGCTTACTGTTCCCCGTCACCAATTTGTGGATGAAAATATTAGAGATTCAGCTTATAATGATTATCCTCTTCCTATTGGAGAAGGTCAAACTATTTCTCAGCCTTACATTGTAGCCTTAATGACCCAACTCTTAGAATTATCAGGAGAAGAAAGGGTTTTGGAAATAGGCACTGGTTCTGGATACCAGGCAGCAGTGCTGGCTGAAATAGTAAAAGAAGTTTATACAGTAGAAATATACGAGAGCCTCTCTAGGAAATCAGAAAGTTTGCTCAAACAATTGGGTTATGAAAATGTCCATTTTAAAGTAGGCGATGGTTATTATGGCTGGGAAGAATATGCCCCTTATGATGCCATTATAGTAACCTGCGCACCTGACCATGTTCCTCCGCCCCTTATTCAGCAGATTAAAGAAGAGGGAGGAAGAATAGTAATACCGGTGGGCGGAGTATGGATGGTGCAGACTTTAATGAAGATAGAAAAGGTAGAAGGAGAAGTCAAATCCCGAGGGATTATGGGAGTAAGATTTGTCCCCATGCTGGGACATAGTCAGTAGTAAACTAACCATATATACTTTTAGAAATACAATCTAATTTTTTTATTCAAGTAGATTATTTACTGATGATCTTTTACCTTCCGGATAATCTTACTTTAAAGCCTGTAATTATCTCGATCTGAATAGCCATTTCCTAATTTTACTTTTAATTATTTTTAGATTCGTTGCTATATACTAAACACTGATAAAAACCAAATATATTCATCTACTTTATTTATTTAAAAATATTTTTTATTTTTTTAATTTATGATATATATAGTATATGTACATCCTTATTTATTACTTTTATATCTGTATGAGTAGGGCAATTTTTAAATAAAGAGAGGGATTAATAAAAAGAGAAGTCCACATAAATCTGAGAATATTTTTTAAAAATAAGGTAGTATCCCATGAGAAAAGTTCAAAAAATTATTTTATTTATTTTTTTAAGTTGTTTTTTTGTTTGTTTAATTACTTCATCTATTCTGGTCAGTGCCCCCAATCTTGCTGCTCATTTTATCTCCAATGGTGATTTAATTAATAATTGGTATTGGCTTCGTGATTCTGCCCTGACTCATTATACCGAGAGGACCTTTAATAATATTGCCTCCGGCGCATCTGATTTAGTTCTGGATATTACCGCTTTAGCCACCGATAAAATAAGCGGAGGAAGAGATTTTGAGGCCCACTTTCTATTAGTTTATGGATTTCCCGGATCGGAGAGAATGAGAGGAGTATTTCAAACCAAAGAGATCACCTTACCTAATATCTCTTCGGCCTATGATCTGGTGGGCTATACCTGTATGGGATTTATTACCATTCCCCGAGATTTTATTGCCGATGCCACTACCTTTTTCTTCCGCATAGAAAGGATAAGTCCTAATGATCATCATGTGGACTTTAATCAAGATAGTATCCTTTTGTTTATTGAGGAACCGGGAATAGATATGAGTAAAAAAAATAATGCTGGGATACCAAGCGAAAAACTGGAAATAAAGCAAGAATTAGATTAAATAGAGAGGACCTGGTAGATATGATAGTCTATAAAAATAGTTTTAAAAGAAAAATAATCCGAGAGTGTTTAATAATCAGTATTTTATTCTTCCTTTTTCCGATAATTATACAGGTAAAAGAAGTAAAAGGCACCCCTCAATTGACTTCTTTAGAGGCGGCTAAACTGGCTTATCAGGAGGCAAACAAATGGGATCCCCAGGCAGTCTTATGGTATATAAACCCTGGAGGGAGAACCTTAGATTATTATTGGGGAGAGAAAGATCTTTCCTGGGAGTGGAGTTTTATTTTTGCCCATCCGCAAGATGAGCAATTATTTTATTTAGAAATCAAGGAAAATAAAATCATTTCAACAGAGAAAGGTAAACATATAAAGAGATTATCACCAATTCTCCCGTATTTTCCTAAGGATAGACCTGGTATTTCTATGCAGAAAGCGGCTCAGGCGGTATTTGCTGCCGGTGCCCCTTCCTGGGAAAGACCCAGCGTGGTTTATATTATTGATAATTCGATTAAAGAATATCAGGGAAAACCGGTATGGTTTTTCCTTTTTGGTTCTCAATTTTCAACTTATACGGTAGACGGAATCACAGGAAAGTTATTAGACCGGGAATATTTTGACCCTAAAACACTAAAAAAGATTGAACCAGAAGAAGTACAGTATGAATTCTACCCGGATAAAGTAAGTAAAATTAAAGAAGAGAATTTTATTTATGACTTTTTTGAGGCTATTAATGTAGGAAACATCGAACAATATTTTTCCATGATGGAGGGAGAGCTATCCGGTAATGAAACGATGCGGGAGGTGTGGAAAACTGCTTTTTCCAGTTTAGAATTGATAAAAATAGTTAGCCTGTACCCGGAGGAGGAAGCTAAATGGCGCGATAAGCAGCCTCTCTACCGGGCTATCATTTATACCATTCCGAAATTCGGAGCCCCTTACTACGGCTGGGATAAGGGGGAAAATACCCGCTGGATTAGCATTGTACCTTCCGGGGATAGCTGGAAAATAACCGCTATTGCCACCAGCCCTTGAAATAAGAATAAATTACTTTTCTGTAGATAAAAGTGATTAAATGTATAAGATTGAAATAATTGAAACATTTAATTATTAAAAGAGTCAGGTTTTTTGTATGAAAATAAAAATGACTTTGTTAATTATTATTTTTTATTTTTTTTTCTTATATATATCTATGGCCAGAGCTGAAGTCACCATTCATGGGCATGTTTATTATTGGAATTTAGAGCAGGGAATCAATGCTACCAAAGATACCAGGCCAGAGGATATTGAAGGTGGTCGATATTTGCCTGGGCGACGGTTATTAGTAGAAGTAGAATTCGATAGCCCTCTCACCATTGACGAACAGACCTATACTGATGACTCGGGTTACTATGAAGTAACTCACAGAAATCCTCTGGTGGGAGATTGGGAAGTAGATATTGAAGTTCGGGCGGAGGTTAATCTGACTACCATTAGCGATGAGGTGACGGATAATGAGGTTTGGGTTGCTTGTTATGAAGGAGCCTTAGATATTTGGCCTTATAATGGTCAGACTGGGGACAGGAGTGTGGGAGATGATGAAACTATCACCTTTGATGTATATATTGGAGGTCCTCTAAATAATATAGAGGAGTGGGATGGAGATGAAGAGGGGGAAGGATATAATCATTTAATTGCTTTTTTTATGTGTCAAGTGATTCTTGATGACTTCAATTGGCTTAAATGGCGATTGCCCGATCTGGAAGTAATCCAGCGTGATACCAGCTTGTTTTATCCAGTCGATACCGAGGTTACTCATTATAATCAAACTTTGAGTCCCCCTGGCATAGCTTGGATTGATGTGGAGGAAGGATTCTATTATCCCCAAGTGATAGATAGAGATGCAATTAGCCTTAATAATAAAACTATAAGTCAAAGATGGCAGAGTTTACGTTCTACGATTACTCACGAATACGGGCATAAGATAATGCATGATGTTTACTGGACTTTACCTAGGCCTTTAAAATTCTGGGAAAGTTCAGATCATGAGGTTACTACCTGTAAGAGTCCTGAATTTGGCTGGAAAGAAGGATGGGCTGAATTCTTTGCTGCCGCTGTATTGAACTGGCCTACCATTAATGGTGAAAAAGGTGATTTATCCAATTTAATTTATTATAAAAAAGCATATAATATTGAAGAGGTTTATTATCCTGATACAGAGCAGATTATTCCGCTTGGATTCCTGCCAGAAATAGTTCCCCGGATAGCCTTTGATGGTAAAGGTGATTTTAATTGGAGAGATAAAATTCCAGATGATAAACGGGCTTTCAATGAAGCGGAAAATGCTGCCGTGTTATGGGATATCTTTGATCCCCCAGGCTGGGAGTATCTACCTCAGAGCGAGCAAGAATCCAAACCAATAGCATGGCCGGTTCCCTTGAAGTGGTATGACTATTTAGAAGACCCAAATTTTGAGCATATCTGGGAGATGATAGCTGGGGAAAGAGAATACCGTGTAGGAGTAAAGGTGGCGACTGGGGTAAGGCAACCAGATTGTTTAATTGATGAAGGTGATGTCTGGGAAGATAGTTTTTGGTATTACTGGAAGAATAAAGAAGATGGTTATGGAAACGATGTAGAATTGATCCATGGACTGAAGGCAGTTATGTACAATCGGGGTATTACCAGTATGGAATATGTTGAACACCGTCCTGAAGTCAGAATTAGCAAAGTAGATCTGGAAAATTACCAGATAGAGATAGAAGTAACTGAGGAGGATTCAGAAGATCAATCCTACCTGTATTATAATATAGTATACCCTGAGGATAATGGAGAATATGATCCGGTTTTTACCGAAGATCAGCCTCTAAGTGGGGAATGGGAAGACAATACACTTTCATTATTGATTGATATATTGCCCTTTTATCAGTGGCCTCAAAATAAATTAATAGTGAAAGTCCATGATAACATGCTATGTTCTTTTGCTGATTATGTTTATGTACCCCCTCCTTTAGAGTTAAAAGTCTGCTGGGAGGAACTACCTTCTTTTATTCCTCTCAATTCTAGAAAGTATTTAGAAAATGATTATTATCCGGGTCGTAAAGCCATTATAAACTGTTGGGTAAAAAATGAGAGTAAGAAAAATTTTCTAAGTAGCTCTTTAGAATATCAAAATGTGCCTTTAAAATTATCCTTCTTTATAGACCATAATGATGATCATTATTATGATGATCAGGAAAAAGTCTGGGAAGAAGAAATTGATAATTTGCCTGCTATTTCAGATAAATCATTCAGTATTGAATTGTTACTCAGCCTTGATCGAGAAGAAGGAGATGATACAGATAATACTTTGGTTTACTTGCCTGGTCATCATGGGTGCAAATTGGCAGTATCAACTTTAGAAGAGGAAGAGAATAAAGATAATAATTCTATTATAAATCTTATTGAATTTATTTCTTCTCCGGAGTTAGCAGTCCCCGATTTTGCTATAGAAAATGCTAACTTTAATTTAGACTGGTACAAAAATGTTGAAATGCAATTTGACATAGTCGAAAAATGTGCAGATTCTGAGATAATCAATAAGTGGAATTTATTTCATCCAGAGGATCCTTTTATACCAAGATGGGGATCAATTTTTTGGGAATTGTCCCTAAGGGATGAACAAGGAAACTATAATCTATTAAGCACAGGAGAAACATCTCAATTTTCTTACCATGAAATAAAATCTATTTTATTAGAAAGAATAAATTTTAATTATCTTTCTGCGGGGAGATACAGTTTATACCTGGAAATAAATCCTGGTAGACTTCTACCTGAATCCAACTGGGAGAATAATTATGCCTTTCTGGATTGGTTTTCTTTAACTGAAGATAGGACCTTACCTTGGTTTACTAAAGGAGGGGATCGCGGGCATACCGGATGGAAAAAGAATATAAATCTCAAACCACCTCTGATAACTGATTGGGTAATTGAAACTGAGGGCATTCCAGTAGATATAGTCTGTAATTCTGATAGTTTTTTTGTCCTATCTACTTCTGGTACTATTACCAGATATAACTCATCTGGTGTAGAGCAATTTAGTATAGATGGCTTTGACGGAACACCATTACAGTCTTCTGCTCTGCTGTTGATTTACCCCGATACCGAACAAGAAAGATTATTGGCCTTTTCCACCGATAGCCGGTTGGTTATCATCGATACCCAATCCGGTAATAGGATATGGACGAGCAACAATATCTTTGGTTATACTACCTATGGTTCCCAGCGTAGTATTCGAAAATATAGCAGGAGCCTGGATTATGATGGTCATTATCTATTAGCTGGCTGGCCAGTTACCTTATATCATTTTGAATCTAATATGACCCAACCGGAACTATTGTGGGAAACAGATAAAAATAACAGTGGGGAGGTTTTTCTATTGGGGAATTATATTCTAGCCGGACAATACCTCTATAGCCTGGAGGGTGAAGAGCTGGAATATATTAGTTGGATGCATGACCATGCTATCCGTTATTTACAGAATATTTTTACCGACGGATATAAATATAATTATCTCTCCGGTCAATTAAGTAAATTGGAGGAGATGTCGAAGCTAGGGAGACTTTTTTCTGATAAGATTATTGCTGGTAGACAAATGCAGTGTTTTGATTATCAGGGGAATGAACAGTGGATACTTCCTCGGAATATTGAACAGGAATATTATGCGTCTTCTTCACCACAGGGTATTCCTGTTTATATTGAACCGGAAAGTATAATCAGCCTAGGTAGTGAAAATGAAGTATATGCTTATTGCATTAATAATGGTTATCAATTATTAGCCATAGACCTGATAAATGGTCAACCGGTATGGTACCGGGAATTTGTAGAGTTACCCGAATCAATAAAGAACTTAAGAGAGAATTTACCAGAACATTTATCTTCCCAATTCAATCTAAACAGTGCTTTTCACCAGACTCCCCTCAATAGGGCGGAAGGATTTGCTGTGGATATCACTTGCTTAATTCCTTTCCAGAATTCTTTATTAGTGGGAACTATAGGGCAAAAAATTTATCATCTAAGTGCTTCTAAACTTGATCATCTTAGCGTTCAGGGCTATATTCCTTCTGTATTTTATGGTCCCTCTACACTCAAGGTAATGGTTCAGGCAGTAAACGAGGAGGGAATGACAATTCCTCTAGAAGATAAAATAACCGTGACCGGAGACAATATGGATAGTCAACAGTTAAGATATTATACTATTCAGGAAGAGATTTCTCTTCCTATAAGGTTAGCTGATTCAGAGAAGATTTTGGTGGATTATCCTGAAGCACCATCTGTGGGTAGTAATAATTTTGATTTTGTGGATATCCAGAACTTATTTCCTCGTTTTTCTACGCCTCTGGTGATTAATAATATTCAATCCCGTCCCCGATTAAGTCAGAAGAATGTTCCCGCGGGAGAGATATTTACCTTAACTTTAAATCCGGAGGCAGAGGTAATCTATAAACCAAAGCAAGGAGAAAATACAGTTACCCTTTATTATTCCGGATATGGGCAGGAAGAAATATCTCAAGTGTTATACGAACATTCCTATAATATTGGAGTAAGTATCAGAGATTCTAAGCTCATAGCTGAAGATTATGAATTTATCGATTTGAAAATTAATCTACCCGAGGAATTGATGAGCAGAAATTTTTCCATAAAGGTAAATGACGAATTATATCATGATTGGGCTTTGGCCGAGAATGACTTACTCATCCATTGTCTTACTGCCTTTGTAGAGTGTGGTAACAATCATTTGAGCATTATTGTTCTAAAGAAAGGGGAGTAGGTTTTAATCTTTAGAGACCGATTAGTTTTCCAGATGATTAAATAATTAAAAAAGGATACTTATTTTTTTACCGCCTGAAGGAGGGGTGAACAGAGAGATGGTAATATCAAGATAGAAAGAATAATTTTTAAGGAAGCAAGGGAGGTGTTATAATGTTTCAGGATAAAAGGAGAGATAATTTTTTTCAAAATTATCTCTTTACCCTTATCTTTATTTTCCTGTTGATTAATATTAGTGGGAGTAAGATAATTTCTGCCGAAGTTTATTCCCATCAGGATATAGATCTTATTTCCCAAAATATCATTGTTTTAGACGATCTAACCTTACAGGAGTTAGTTTATATTTCTCCTGACCAGGGTATCCTTATCTTTAGAAAGACAACTCCTCAACTCGAACAGTTGAAAATGGGAGATGTGCTGTGGTTTTATGCGGAGATAAGTAAAGATTTCGGTTTTTTAAGGCAGATTGAGAATATTAAAAGAATTGAAACTGCGGGAAGGGGAGTAATTATTTATACTATCCCCTGGCAGGAAAACCATTCTCCCGTAATCTCTTCCTTGATTACCCGGTCTTCTACTCTCCAGGTTGGCCAACCAACTGAATTAATCTGTTACGCTGCCGATGAAGATCAAGATGAACTTTATTATCACTGGTTTAGTAGCGAGGGGACTATTATCGGAACCGGTGCTTATATTCAGTGGATTGCTCCCCATCAGAGTGGTAATTATTTAATTACCTGTGAAGTGAGTGACCGCCGGGGAAGTAAAGATACTAAGTCTATCCAGATCTGGGTGACGGAAGAGGTTCCTTTACTAAGTGAAAAAGAGAAGTTATTAATCAAAAGATTTGGTTGGGGGGATAGTAACCGGACTATTCGCTGGCCGGATGGTTATGTGGAAGTTTATGATGGCACTAATTTTGGTCGCATGCAGGAGGTGTTAGATGAATGGAATAAGGTGGTGGGAGGTAAAGTTGTTTTCTATTTAAGCTATAATCCTCAAAGTCCGGTAAAGATAACTTATAACTATGAGTTAAGCCAGAAAAACCTTTGTAGCCATATTGACACCCATTGGAAAAATTATCAATTATATGCGACAGAAATCCAGATTAATCCAGATTCTCAACTATGCGGTTTTCCCAGAAATCTTTATGCTGCCTATCTGCATTGTTTTGCCGGGGTGGCTGGATTTAATGTCTGGCAGGGGACCACTATTAAACAGGAGGACTGGCAAGATTTTAATCAGGTTTCAGAGATAATGCTCCATATGATTAAAGGACTTTATAAAGTTCCACCGGGTTATGATTTAAATAAAAGTCAATAAATATTTAAAAATTATCCTTAACTGAGAAACTAAGAGGGAAAATGACACTATTTATTTATGACCATAGGGAATAATAATAGTAAATTATTAAATTTTAAGCACAGTAAAATAAAAGACCAGAGGAGGAATGATTTTGAAAATGAAAAAGGTTTTAATAATAATTATTTTTTTTCTGAGTATAATTTTAACAAACTTACTTTTATTGGCTGATACAACCACAAAACAGGCTAGTACTTATCGGTCAAATGGAGATTTAATTGAAGGCTGGAACTGGCTTAGAGATTCGGCACTTCAACATTATGCGGAGTGGACTTTTGAAGAAATCACTCCTGGTGAAGAAGACCTAATTTTAGATATTACTGCTTTAGCTACTGATCGTCCCGATGGAGGGAGAGGATTTGAGGCAAAATTCAAACTAATCTATGGTTTTCCCGGAAGCGGTAATATGGGTGGAGTTTTTAAGACCAAAACAGTTATCCTTCCCAATATTTCAGCTCCAGATGATTCCTTAGGTTATACCTGTCAGGGACAGGTAAGCATTGATAGAGCATTCATTCCTGGGGCAACTACAATTCTTATCAGGATAGAAAGGGAATCACCTCAGGATAATCACGTAGCTTTTCGATTAGACAGTATGGTAATGATGGTAGAAGAGGAAGAAGAATCAGGAGAGGAAGAAGAGATTAAGGAGCAGGAAGAAGCAGAAGTAGAAGGGGAAGAGGAACAGATTGATACCTGGGGAGGAGCAAGTCTAATTCAAGCAGGTGATTATTCTGGTTACCTGGGCGAAGAGGTTAGTGAGGGACAAATTCATAGTGAAGATTATTATCAAATTTATGTTAAGAAGGGACAGCTTATCTCTTTACAACTCACTGTTCCCGGTAATGCTAATTATGGGCTTTCTTTATTGAATTCCAATCGAAATTCTCGTGGTTCTTCAATAACCCGAGGAGATACTGAAATTCTGAACTATGTAGCTGATACTACTGGAAACTGGTACATTAAAATATATAGAACCTCTGGGATAGGAGAATATCAACTGTCGATTGAGATAGAAAATCAAAATGACGCTGATTCCGGAAAGGATGCTGAAGATTCTTATCGGGAAGCTATTCCCGTATCAGAAGGAACTATTACCGGACTATTGAAAGCAGGAGATAATGATGACTACTTCAGTATTGAGTTAACAGAAGGACAGCTGGTTACCCTTGAGCTTACTATCCCAGGCAATGCCAGTTATAGTATTTCTTTGCTGAACCCTAACCATAATTCCCGTGGTTCTTCTATTACCCTGAGAGATACTAAAATCCTGGATTATGTAGCTGATTCTACCGGTACCTGGTATATAAAGATATCCCGTTCTACCAGAGAAGGAGAATATCAATTATCTATAAATATTGAAGACCAAAATGACGCCGGAAGTGGACAGGATGCCGGAGATTCTTATGAGGAAGCCATCTCTCTAGCTCCTGGCACCTTTACTGGGCTCTTGAAGGCAGGAGATAATGATGATTACTATAGTATTAATCTGGTAGAAGGACAGCAAATCACCCTGAACTTGACTATTCCCGGTAATGCTAGTTTTAGTATCTCATTATTGAATCCAAACCATAATTCCCGTGGTTCTTCTATTACCCAGCTAGATACCAAGACCCTGGATTATGTGGCTGATTCCATCGGAACCTGGTACATCAGGGTATCTCGTTCTTATGGAGAAGGTGAGTATCAGCTTTCGGTGAATGATTTTACAGATGGTTCTGAGGAAGAAGAAAATCACCCGCCGGTAATTTCATCGCTTACTTCTAGTCAGAATTCTGTAGAAGTGAATCAAACTGCAAATTTAAACTGTAATGTCAGTGACCAGGATGGAGATCCGCTTACCTATAACTGGACTGCTAATGGTCAATTGGTGGGGGAAAATACTTCATCTTTAAACTGGGTAGCTCCCGGTACTCCTGGAACCTATCACATTGTCTGTACGGTTAGTGATAGTAAGGGTGGTCAGGATAGTGATTCCATTAGCATTATAGTAACTGAACCAGAGAGCGGCTCAGATCAGACCACCACCCAGGTTTTATATCAAATTAAGATTACTACAGGTACAAAAATTGGTGCTGGTACTGATGCCAATGTTTATATTACCTTGGTAGGGCAAAACGGAGAGAATAGCGGAGAGATATTATTGGATAATCCTGGGATAAATGATTTTGAGATAGGTGATACCAATATTTTCTGGATTAATACCATAGCGATGGAAAATCTTCACCATATTATTATTAGACATGACAATACTGGAATCTTTCCTGGATGGTATGTCGAGGAAGTGCGTATTATTTGCCAGGAAATGAATAAGGATTGGATGTTTTATACTCGTCAATGGTTAGCCACAGATGAACCCCCCGAATATCGAACTCAAGGGACGTTTTATCATCAGCAAGAAGAAGTTAAGGAGGATAGTATTAAATATACTTTATCCTTGACTGAGGGTGGAAGAGTGCTTACCAGCAATCTTCCTATTTTGGTAAGTGCTCAGCAAAAAGGTAATGCTGAAGTTGATGCAGATGGAGATGGGATAAATCAAGAATGGGAAGATAAAGCAATGGAGTATATTAATCCTTATATTGAACTGGATGAAGAAGAACCCTGGTTGGATAATCAAGGCAATGACTATGTGGCACATTATGTAAGAGTTCATCCGTATGATCCTTTTTCCGTTTCCACTTCTTTCGATTCAGATAATCTACCACCCTATATTATTTTTCGTTATGTAGTTACCTGGAGTGAAGATTACGGGAGACAGACTGTAGGGGGTGTTAACCTTGATTTCCTTACCAGCCATCATGGAGATCATGAACGTATATTTATGGCTTGGAAGGTAGTAGATAGTAATACCCTACAATTAGAATGGGTTTTTACCTCATCTCATAGAGAACCTGATGTTCATCACGGTGTATGGAAGGCTGATTCTAAAATCTGTAATTTGTGTGAAGTTTCTAATATTACGCAGTCTTTTGAACATACTGAAGTACTGTGTGGAAATTTAGATTTTAGTAGTGAAGGGATATTGGTTTTCTATGCCTCAGAGGGGAAGCATGCCCTTTATCCATCTTGTGAGCTATGTGATAATACAACTTTAGCCCATATCCCCTTTTTCCCTGATATAGGTGAGGATTGTTGTGGGGGAGGACGTTTCCGATTTAATTGTTATAATGTGGGAGAGCCTCCGAATTTTGTTGATCCCAGTGTTCATGATTTGACTTTAGATAATGGAAAATTAGGAGATACCTTACCTGAGCAATTGAATCAAAAACTTCAAGCTCGGTATGAAGTCAAGATAACCACCGGCAATGTAGACCGGGCAGGTACTGATTCCAGGCTAGATATTACCCTTTATGGGAACCAAGATTCTCATAGTTTTTCAATATATACCAATCCTGAGCCACCTCGTAATACAACTTATCTAGGAACTTTCGAAAAAGGTGATACTGATTATATTTATGTATCTTGTTCAAACTTAGGAGAAATTAACCAGATTCGGATAGTTAGTGATAATAGCGGAGAAGGACCTGGCTGGTATGTAAGCAAGATTGAAGTTAAAAACTTACAAAATAATAACATCAGGTCTATTAATCCTAATGTTTGGATTCAAGAAAGCGAACAATTATCGAGAACCTTTAACCTTTCTTAAAAGTTTAACTAATGCTAATGTAACTAATGGGATTGGGTTTTGAAATATTATTCGTCTATTTATATGTGGTTATATTTTAAGACCCAATCCTGTCACTAATATAATTAAGGAAAAGTGCCAAAAGATGAAAAAAATATTTTATATTTTTCTGGCTATTATTATTTTTAGTAATTTCAGTCCCCTAATTTATGCACAGCAGCAGAAAGAGAAGAGGGAAATTCCAGAAGGATATGTTTTTTATCAGTATAAATACGCTTATCTGGATATCTCTTTAGTTTATCCGGAAAAATGGATTAATTATTCTTCTCAGGAAAGAGGAATTTTGATTGATACACCGGATTCCAAGGGTTCGATTATGCTTCTAGGTACTCCCCTCTTTGGAAAAGAATATACCTTAGAAAAGCTATGGGAAGAAAATATGGAAAATCTGAAATCCGTTGGTGCAATCTTTCAGGAATCCACTCCGGATAAAATCTCCGGACATCCGGCAATCAAGGCTTTGCATACTCTAAAAGTTGGCGATAACAACCATCAGTATATTAGATATAGTGCCATCATCGGGAATATATTCTATACCTTTAGCTTTCATGCTCCGGTCAATGATTTTGAGAAATACCTGGAAGAAGTACTAACTGTGGTTCATTCTGTATTGATAAAAAATATTGAATAGTTGTCTACAAAATATTCTCATTGAGGAAAATTATGTTTTAGAACAGTAATTGGAGATATACCTCTATTCCCTTTTTCTGCTATTTGGACAGTCTTTAAACTACAAGGTAATCTGCATAGATAGGCATAAGAAAAGGTGATATTTATCACAGAGGTGATGGATGAAGAGAACAACAATAGACATAGATAAAGAGTTTTTAGAAGAGGCATTAAAAATATCAAAAATTCGTACCATAAAAGAATTGATTAATTATCCTAAGAATAGTTATGCTCTCTATCTTCATTCTTCTGTGGAGTTATCGGATTTAATTTCTGGAAGGGAGAGACGGTAAGAGAAGAAGAGGAAGGGAAATTTAATGGTATTCCTGAAGTAGAGAGTTTAATGTGCAAAGCTCTTTATCCTTTGCCCCCAGTTATGACTTAGATAAAAATTCATATGCAAAATAAAAAGTAATTTTTTAAAAAAATGATTGCTTTTTTACTGATTTGTTATAATATTTTAAGTGTAAAATATTTCCAAGTAAGGAGGTGAAAAAATGACTCGGAGATACTGTATCGTTTGTGGCGAGGATGTAAAGAAGGATAAGTATGTTACCGAATATGATGGGGTAGAGTATTATTTCTGTTCAGCAGAGTGTCTGGAAGAGTTTGAAAATAATCCGGAGGAATACGTAGAAACCAGCGAAGAGGACTGGAATTAAATTTTGGGGGAAAATCAGGTAAAATAGTACTTATTACTATTTTTTAAAATAAGATATTATATGCCAAAAGTCAGGGAATAATTTAGGGAAGGACTTTTGGCATATTTATTTTATTCTTATCGATTTTTTAAAAATAAAATATAAATAGATCCCTCAATAAAAACGATTACTTTTAATTAGTCAGAGAAACTTTTAACCCAATCCGGAAGGGGTGGAGGATTAGAATCCAATATTTCTCTCCACTCCTCATCAGTTAGTCTTTTATCCATAGGTTGTTTGAATTCATAGTAACTGAATACTGGTCCGACACCCAGCTCTAGAAGTCCCTTGGGAGTATGATAAGCCACAATCATGGTTTTGATATGTCCTACTCCTTCTTCTAAAACCTTTTTGGTATTACCATCAGTATGAACATCTGCGATCAGAACAGTCTTTAATCCTTCTGAATCAACCTCTCCGCCAGAAACTATTTTAATTAAGCTTTCTGAGATATCACCAAAATTCTGAATAAAATCATATTCCTCTTTCTCTAAGGTAATATTTTCTATTTCTTTCTGGGAGATCTCTTTCAACCTGGTCAATATTTTAATGAATTCCTCCAGGCCAAATCTGATCATTAAAGAATCTAATTCCTCAGCGGGGATTAATTTTTCTAACCCTTGTAGAGTCAAATCGGTGAGGGAGAGGAGTCGAGAGTAAAACTGGGGTACCGGTTCTATATAACCCCATACAGGTGGTTCTTCAAACATTCCACCTTTTTCGGCCATAGTGTAACTCTGCTTGACATATAAAATAGTATCATGTCTTAATTCTGCCCAGGAAGCAAGAGCAGTATTTAGTTCCTTATCTTGCCAGGCAGTAGTTTGCATAAAGGTAGGATAACCTGTCTCTGCTTCTGTCCATAAAGAAGCTAAAACATAAAGCCAGTTCATATATAGATTTTGATACCATTCTTCTTTACCCAGAGAATGGAAATAATTTTTCAGAACAGAAAAAGTCTTTTCGAAGTCAGTATACTGTGTATCTCCTAAAGCCTCCAGAATTTTCCAGGCCCTCTCTGAACCCAGGCAAGCCATTAAATCTAAT
>Ga0067045_1028454_pt1 | contig 33124 bp, 29 predicted proteins | sample TerdegcTABiofilm_FD_59184 | JGI IMG/M metagenome (GOLD analysis project Ga0067045, IMG submission 59184) | Combined Assembly of (Gp0054472, Gp0054536) Wastewater bioreactor microbial communities from Singapore -Terephthalate degrading...
ATCTCCAGCAGTTGCTGTAAGATTTTTTGGTGGTTTTGGTTTATTATCTGGTGGATTTCCACCTCCACTCTTCACCTTCTTATTAAAACAGCAGTAATCACTCCATTGGCTGCATCCTGAATTATTGCATGCTCTTACTCTCCAGCAAAGGTATTCATCTTCCTTATCACCAAGATCCCAAGCACAATTTGTGCCACTATATTTTCCATATGCTCTCCTTTCACTTCCTTTATACAATTCAAATTCATAGTAACTTGCCTCAGAAACTGAACACCATACAAATGTAACTGCTGTTGGTGGAACAGTAATTGTTGAACCACAGGAAGGTTTTATTGTTTTAGGTGTTTGAAGTGTATTACTTCCACTCTGCGTATAGTTTCCATAAAAGTAAATTGTCTCTCCAGAGGAGAGAAATTTTGTCTCAGAAGGTGGTGTATTATAACCTGCGGCATCTTTCCATTTTATCACATAAGTGCCAGTTGGTAGACCTTTTCTACTCCACTTAGTTGTTCCTGAATACTTAACTCCTGGTCCAATTAGATCAAAGGAAGCTTTGATATTTGCGTTGACCTCTACTGTTCCAGTCTCATTTCCTTCACCTTCTTTTGGAAAAGAGAATACAATCGTAATTGTTTTTTCTTCTCCCTCTGATATAGCTAAGGAAGAGGGGGTTACTTCATATTTTGCTTCTTGAGTTCCCTGTGGTGTTTCTCTTTTTGGTCCACCCGAAAGCTTCTCTAAACTATAGCTTCCTGGAGAAACATAATACTCAGCTGGAACTCTATTACCAGATATGTTTCCTGGAACGAGTTTATAATTAACAAAGCCCTTCCATGATTCTCCATCAAGAGTTGCTTGAACAGTTATCTTCCCTTTACCAGATTGATCTTTCTCATACAGACCTATGAATGATGTTTCTTCGTCTTCTCTCACACTTTTTGTTTCACTTGGTCGTTTAGGTAATTTATATCCTGCCAAATTTTGCCATGTAACAGTATATTCACCGACTGGTACTTCATCCTCAAACGGAGTGATAAATAAGTTTTCAGAACTATCAGGTTTTTTAAGAACAAAATTAGCTTTTAAATCCTCAGATCCACATACTGCAATTACTTTAATTGCTCCTGTAGGTATTTTTTTATATCTTGCACTAAATGTTTTTGTTTCACCATCTTTCAATTCCTGACGCGATTTTCCATTCAGTGGATTTGTAACAACATATTTTCCAAAATTTTCCCATGCGATTGAATACCAACCAGGTTTCAAATTTGAATAAATTTTAGGAGCATTATCCTTGATTCTAAATCCATTTGGTCCCTCAAGAGTAAATGGTGCCTTAATTTCAGCATTACCACAATTAGTGCAACTTGCCTTCACAATCACAGTGCAATTTTCACCTTCATCAGGTGGATTTTCGCCTCCTTTATCTTCTCCTTTTACTCTAATATGGTAGAAGCCATGAATTTTATAATTCCTTTCGCGCAGAAAACTTTCACAACTTATACTATGGCCAACATAATTTTTATTATCAAAACATTCAAGGGAATGATAGGTCAACTTTATTTTAGCTAGACTATCGCCTTCAGTTATCACCATTGTAGTGTGATGATGACCCCTATTATCTGTATCCCAAATTATAACATCACCTATTTTTGCTTTTTCTAAAATGTCATTTTCTGTCCTATAAACCTTTGCATAACCAGAATCATTTAAATATTCTCCAAGTTTTTCAGCAGAGATATATCCAAAAGTGCGTTCGTCCTGATTTTGACTAAATTCTATACCTCCACCTTTTCCAATACAGCAAGAGATATAGTGTGCACAATCATTTGCATCATCAATTATCATTTCATCTGGGTAAGAGAATTTATCAATCTTTGAAGGAAATTTTGTTCCTTCCTGCCATTTTTTTAAGTAATCACTGCCATAACTTTTCTTTACTTTTGTTTTAATAGCTTCTTGTAGGTATTTAAAAGCTTGCTTTCTAAAACCTTCAGTATAGTAATCAGAATAATCAGGGTAATTTTCTCCATATGTTTTCCCATTCCAGATTATTATATCTTTACCACCGATAAAACTCCTAAATTTTGTTCCTTCTCCCAACCAAACAACATATTTATTATCACTTGTAATTTTATTCCAGTATTCTGAAGCGTAAGCCAAAGCATTTTCTCGATAATTTTCAGGGGCATACTTTACTACTTCTTCAGCGAATAAAGTATTGTGCTCCAAGTTATAAATCTCTTGATATTGCATTCTTGGCAGCTGAGGTAATATGAAGCTTATAATAGAAATTACTAATGCTAAAATAAGAAATCTTCTAAACATCATTTTAAACCTCCTACTTGTTAAAGTTGCTTTCCTTCTTTCAAATTAAATAAAATCTCATCTCTAATTGACTAGTTAACGTCTAAGTTCAAATTCATTACGTTCTTCATGCTATTATACTCTTTTTGCTTTTGATGTTTTCTCTACAGTTAAAACTCCATTTCATAACGTTTTTATTAGAAAGATTTTACTTCACTCTCATTTTTACAGTTGCTTTTTTACTTCTACCGATTGCATCAATAGCTTCAAACTTTATTTCTATGCTTCCTCTTGCTTCAAATTTATGAGTTAGATTAATTTCTTCGCCATTATTTCTTTTTTCTTCTTTAGAGGAACCATCACCCCAGTCAATTTTTAAAGTATAAGGAGCACTTCCACCATCAATTTTAACAGTTAATTCAAGTGGTGTATCAAAGTCAATGTAAGTTTCTCCAGTCTCCGGGTCAGTCTTAGTATTCTTTAGGTAAATTGCAATAGAGAGAGGCATTACTTCACCTCTCTTTGGTTTAAGCAATAGATGAACTGCCCTTCTATCAGTTGAATTTTCCTTACAGGTTACATCAAATATTATATCTACGCTCTTTTCATTTCTAATATTACTTTTAACCTTACAGAAAATATGGAAAGTAGTTGTATCTCCTGCAGGTATCTTTCCAATGTTAAACTCTACAGTATTTCCAAACACTGATCCTCTTAATAAATCAGCTTTAACATACTCAATATCTTGAGGAAGAGTCATTGTAAGTTTAACATTAGTTGCATCTCCATTACCTTTGTTTATTATTGACATCTTTATTATTACATCATCATCTGGATAGTATTCATTTCTATTAAGTTCAGGGGAGAGGAGTAAAGTAGGTTTTGGTCTTTGAAGAATTGGACCGATAGTCACAAAATTACTTGAGGGAGAAGTATTTCCTTTTTCATCAACTGCTACAACATAGTAAGAATAAATTTTTCCTAATAAGCCTGACGTATCATTATAGTTTGTTAAATCAGCGTTATTAATAAAAGCAAGAGGTTGATAGGTTCCATCTTCCATGTTGGCACGATAAATTTGGTAACCTCTAATTGGGTATGTTCCTTGTATTGCCTTATTCCATGATAAACAAGCTGTATCAAAATCTAAAGCTCCTTGAAGGTTAGAAGGATTAGATGAGAGAAGAACTGTTTCATCAAAAGTACCATCTCCGTTAAAATCTTTTTTTATAACAGCTCCATTTACGCCTTGTTTTACTTTTTCCCAATCAATAATGTATTCATCTTGTTGGTTCTCATTAGTAAGTGCATCAGCTATTACGAAAAGATTTAGTTTCTTATCTTCAAAGTCAGTGTTAACTATACCTATTCCATAAGAACCTTTATTAATTCCCTCTAATCTGTAAGTGAACAAATCATTTTCTTGATTGAAAATCTGAACTTGATTATTTAGTAAGCTACAAAATGATCCTGGAATTTGATTATTATAAGGATCAAGAATGTTTAATATATTACCTTTAGTATCATCTATTTCTAATATAACTGGTGAAAAGATAAAGATCGATTGCATTCGATAAAATACATCGGCTCCTCGCTTATCGCCATAAAAACTCCAATACTCTGGTGGATTAACTTCTTTACCGTCAAGTAAATCCTTGATCAAATCTTTCAAATCTTTTTTAACTTCTTTACCGTCAAGTAAATCCTTGATCAAATCTTTCAAATCTTTTGTATTCTTAACTTTTGTATTCTTAAATCTTATTAATTCACTATGATCTGAATGAAGGTGAAAATTATTAACCATTCCGGACTGTGAATATAATCTGAGACTATTAGCAGGAACCATTCCATCATCAAAACCAACCAAATCACTTTTATTAGGTGATGAAATTAGCTTATCGATAATATCAATCAGAGTATCTTGATAACATTTTTTTACGCTTGAACCTGAAAAATTAAAAACTCCTTTTATTTTATCAATAAGTTCAAGTCCCGAACATTCATATCTTGGAATAACCCCTCCAACTGTGATATATTTTACATTAGGATTTAACTGGTCATTGTTATTGATACTAAAGTTTTTGTTCTCACCGTAATTTAATATTTTCAAAAAATCAGAATCTGTTTCCATTTGTCCACCACAACAATACTTCGAAAGAAACTCATTTAAAGCAAGCAACATTTCTGAATCCTCTTTAAACGCAAAAGTCATTGCAGTTTTTAATATTGAATTATAAATCTTTGCCATTTGTGTTCCATGGTTAGGAGTTCCAATAAGTATTAAAGTATCTATGTCATTCTCATATTTAGCAGGATACTGATGAAACCCATATTTCAATTTTGCAAAATCTGAATCAAAATCACTGTTTTCGATGTAAGTTCGAGCGACTAATCCTCCCATGCTATGGGCTATTATATTAATTTTATTTACACCCGAATCCATCTTTACTGCTTGTATCTCTTTTTTTAGATTCTGAGCATAAAGCCTAATATCTCTCAAAGTTGGTAAATGATCAGAATTAGGATCATTATTTGAAAGTAACCAATGCGAATAATCACTCACATATACATCATAATAATTTTGATTCAAAGCTGGTACTTTCCAAAATATCCATGAATAGTTCTTATCAACCCCTAAAGGAACAGCGTTAACATATATTCCATTTTCTTTATTTTTATATACATCACGACCTGATAATAACTTAATCATCTCTTTCCAAATACCTAGAGGATGATGTAACGATATTTTAAAATTATGAAACGATACTAATTGAAAGCCATGAACTAATAAAATAGGTTTTTTTTCATTTATTATGCTAATCGGCTCAGCACAAGCTTCATTTGATGGTTCTGATTCATTTCCTTCTATGTCAATAGCAGTGACATAATAATAGTAAGTTATACCCGGTGTAACATTTGCATCTGTGTATGTTAGAGTTGATGAATCTACACTTCTAATTTCAATTGCTTTGTCAAATCCTTGCTCTGTTCCCCTGTAAATTCTGAAGCTCTCTATAGAAAAAGTACTTTCTTCTGATGGATCCCATTTTAGTATTATTTTATCTTTTTGAGTAGAATCAGCTACAAGATTACGAGGTGGAGTAATAATACTGCCACATATCACTTGTTCTTTGCTCACATTGATAGGAATCTCTGAAACAGAAATCAGATTTGTGTCAACTGTTTGCGAAGATAGAGAAATTGTAATGTTTTTTGATATAAGACCAGGTGAAGTATTTGGAATGCTCCAATTTTGTAGATTTCCGCAAGATCCACTAAGATTACCATCTGAACCAAGTTTAAGTAAGAGAAAATCTTCACTTGCTGTTCCAAATGAAGTGGTGTCACCACTAATTATGTATCCATTATCTTTAATCTGTTGAACACAATAAGCACGATCATCTCCAGTTCCTCCAAATGTATTAACCCATCTTATACTTCCATCAGAATTCAGATTAATTATAAGACAATCCAAGTTACCAAAACCAAATGATGAGGTTTCTCCAACTATGATATATCCATTATCACTGGTTTCCTGAAGGAATGATGCCCATTCGTGAGAAATTCCACCAAATGTTTTTGCCCAATCAGTATCCCCATTTGCCTTTAGTTTCAAGATTAAAATATTAAAGTCAAGATATTGCGTTCCAAACGAAGCACTATTGCCTCCAACTATATATCCACCATCTTTAGTTTCTTTAATTGAAAATGCCCAATCATTATTTGTTCCATCAAATGTTTTTGCCCATTGAAAATCCCCATTTGAATTAAGTTTTAATACAAGAAAGTCATCATTGTTAGCAGTAAAATTATGTATCCAAGCTCCAATTATGAAGCCATTATCTTTAGTCTCCTGGATTGTAGAATTTGAGTGCCAGACGTAAGCCCAATCTCCCACAGCTTTAAACGTTTTAGCCCACTCAAAGGTACCAAGAAGCCCAAGCTTAAGAATAAAGTAATCATTGTACCCTGCATCAAAAGATAATGTCATGCCACCAATAATGTAGCCACCGTCGTGCGTTTCTTCAATACAATGTATCCATTCATCTTTGTTTCCACCCCATGTTCTTGCCCATTCATAGTTACTATCTGAATCAAACTTTACAATAAGCACATCGCGAGCTCCACTGCCAAAAGAAGTTGTATCACATCCAATAATGTAGCCACCATCAGATGTTTTTTGAAGAGAAGAAATCCATTCATCACCATTTCCACCATATCTCTTTGCATTCTTGGTCTTGCCATATTTATCTAAATTGGTGATTAAAAGATCGTAACTATTTGTTTCAGAAGAATAAGTATCGCCAGTAACAATGTAGCCGTTGTTGTCAGTTTGAAGCACAAAAGGTGCTTTGTCTGAATTAGTTGTACCAAGTATCCTTGCCCAGGTATTCCCAGATATGTTTCCTGCAAGAGAAACAATAGAAGAAAATGGAACATTAAAAAGTGAAAATAAAAGAAAGATAGCGATAATGCATCTCAATGCCCTCTTGTACATATACGCCTCCCTATTTAACAAATATTAGAAGCTTAAACAATTTCCTCTCGGGGTAGAGAATATCAAAAAAAAACAAGTCAATATTTTTGGTGAAACCTTCAAAAAAAATTTTAAGATTTCCTCTAATTCATCTTTCGTTAAAGATTGCATTTATACTTTTACCCTCCTAATAATTTACACTTATTATTATACTTCTTTTGAAAGTAGAGAAAATGCTTGGTAGTTGGAAGTCGAGAAAGAGACATATCAAATGTAAAGAGATTCAAAAATATAATCAGAGGGAAACAGTAATATCTCCTGATTTTGTTTCTACCTCTATGCTCGCAGTTCCTTCTCTGAATGTGCCTTCTAACTCTTTCCTTTCTCTTTTTACAAACTTCAGTTCACCATCAATAGAAATTTCGCCGGATAGGGTTCTCAAAATTAAATTCCCTCCACTTTCCTCATCAAAATCTAAATCTATGTCACCGCTCATTGAGTTAAAATTTCCTCTATTCTCTTTTATTAGTATATTTTTCCCTGCAACATCTCCAGATATAGTATCAACTGAAATTCGATCCGATATGGCATCAGTCTTACTGGAAGTTAGAGCTCGGGATACCTCTCCAAACACTGTTAGATTTCTTCAATTTTCTCCACCTACTGCTCTTTTAGGGTATCACCAGAGTCTTAAACAGGAAATAAGGGTGGATTTTTGCAAGGAGTCAGGAATAGATATAAATAGAAGGATAACTGGTGGTGGAGCACTTTTTTTGATGAAACTCAAATTGGCTGGGAGATAATTTGTGATAAGGAATTTTTTAGTTCAAATATAGCCAACCTTAAATTGTTTGAGAGATTATCTAAGCCTTTAGTTTTAACTTTAAGAAAGTTAGGAATAAACGCCGAATTCAGACCAAGAAATGATATCGAAGTTAGAGGAAGAAAGATTTCTGGCACTGGTGGAGCAAGTTACGGAAGTGCATTCCTTTTTCAAGGGACACTTCTTGTAGATTTTGATGTTGAGATGATGTTTCGAGTCTTAAGAGTTCCTATTGAGAAATTAAAATTTAAAGAGCTTGAATCAGCCAAAGAGAGAGTTACTTGTATAAAGTGGGAGATTGGTTTTCTGCCATCAATAAATGAGATTAAGAAACTTCTCAAAGAAAGTTTTGAGGAAGAATTTAATATTACTCTTTGCGAAGCGGGTTTGACCTCTGAAGAGGAAGCTTTACTTAAGGAGAAAGAGGAAAAGTTTAATTCTTGGCAATGGATAGATAAGATTAAGCTTCCTGCGGAAGAGAAAGATGTAGTTTACTCTCTGCACAAGACAAAGGGTGGAGCTATAAGGGCAACTTTGGAATTAGACCTAAAGAGAGTGAGAATAACAACTGAAAAAGAGTGAGGATGTATTATTTAAAGATTTTACCTGTTTCTCTACTCCAGAAGTGTAAATCAAGGTGACTTAAGGGTATATTAATATCTCTTGAAAAGTCCCTCATTTTATCTTCTATCTCTATGTATTTTTTTCTCGATAAAGTCTTCGGAATCTCATCTATAATACCATAAGCCTTAAGATTTTTAAGTATGTGCCTATCGAGTATTGCTAAATTTTCACCTAATCCTATATTTCTAAGAAAATGACTTGCCTCTTTGTATCCTATTCCTTTTACATTTTTTACAAGCCATTCTCTTGCCTCAAAAGCACTTTTAAAGCCATTTATTTTACTTTTTATCTCAATGGTCCCATTTTTAAGAAAAAGATTTCTTGCAGCAAGGATATAATCTGCCTTATTATTCTTAAATCTTACTCCACATAAATTTTTTGCAACAGTTTCTCTGCTATCTATTGATAAGATTTTTCCTTTTATAAAATCTTCTATAACTTTTAAGCAGACTTTTGCTTTAGATTGAGGAGTCAATAAACAGAAGCAGAGCTCATAAAATATTTCCTCTTCAGTTCCATTCAAGCTAAGTTTCTCAAACTCAGAAAGTTTTCTTTCAATCTCCTCTTTTTTTACTCTGTAAGATTTTTTTAGTTCAGTAATTAATTCTTTATTCACTTTTACTGTTCAATATATGACTGAAAGCTCCACATCAGTTCAATTCAAGCTTTTTAACTGATTCAATAAATTTTTTTATTGCTGGGTCATCAATAAAATAGATAATTCTTTGCTCATCTCGATAAGATTTGATTAGTCCTGCATCTCTTAAAACTCTTAGATTCCTCGAAGAATTTGGTTGACTGATATTTAGAAGACAGGGAAATTCGCAGGCACAATGCTCTTTTTCTGCTAAGAGTATTAGCATACCAATTCTGATTGGTGAAGCGAGAGACTTAAATATCTTTGCTAAATCATCATATCTCTTTTTATCAATTTTCATTTTAATAAATTATAATCATTTTAAAATCTTATTTAATTCTAATGGTAGCCGATTTTAAAAACTAATAATCTAAGCATATACTATCTATCTTATCTTTTATTGCTTTCTTAGTTACAGTTCCTTCTATGCGGTAAAATTCTTTTCCATTTTTATCAAAGAAAATAATTGTCGGCATCATTTTAATATTATATTTCTTTTCTGCTTCTCTGTTCGCAAGTAAATCCACTTTTGAGAAATAGATTTTTTCTCCATACTCTGGCATTAAAGATTTAAGAATATTATTTGCTTCAATACATCCTACGCAGATATCGAGTCCAAATTTTGCTATTACGAAGTGATTTGATTTAATTGCCTTGTAGAAATCAACATATCCATCTTTATCTATTTGCAATTTCTTTTCTTTTTGAATAGGATTTTGCTTTACTGTGCATGATACCAATGGAAGCACAGCTAATAGAACGATTAATAACTTTTTGAACATTTTTTATATTCTCCCCTTATGAAACTGGAAACCATTTTTTTGTTGCCTTTGATATTGCAACAAGACTTAACATTACAGGAACTTCAGTTAGAACTCCAACGGTAGTAGCAAGTGCTGCCCCTGATTTTAATCCCCAAATTGAAATAGCTACTGCAACAGCCAGTTCAAAAAAATTGGATGCTCCTATCATAGCTGCAGGTGCTGAGATAGAATACCTCACTTTAAACAAAACGCACAATCCATACCCTATCCAATAGATCAAATAAGTTTGAAGTACAAGTGGAAGTGCGATCAAAAGAATATTCATCCATTCTTTAAGTATTGTATTTCCTTGAAAAGCAAAAATTAGGACTAAAGTAGCCAGTAAAGCAAATATGGTGACTGGCTTAAATTTAGGCAGAAATTTCTCTTCATACCACTCAATTCCTTTATTCCTAATCATATTCCTCCGCGTAATAAAACCAAAGAATAAAGGAACCACTACAAATAAAATCACAGAAGTAAATACAGTAGCATAAGGAACTTTTATGCTGGAAATTTTAAGTTGGAAGATAACAATAGGAGCATACAAAACTAAGATAACTAAATCATTAATAGCAACCTGCACTAAAGTATGAGCTGCATCTCCTCCTGATAAGTAACTCCAAACAAATACCATTGCAGTGCATGGAGCGGCACCAAGAAGCACAGCTCCAGCTAAATATTGCGAAGATAGCTCTTCTGGAAGGTATGCTTTAAAAAATATTTTAAAAAATAGCCATGCAAGCGCAAACATAGTGAAGGGTTTTATAGCCCAGTTAACAAAAAGAGTGATCAGTAGCCCTGTTGGATTCTTGCCAACTTTCATAATACTGCTAAAATCTATTTGAAGCATCATAGGATAAATCATTAACCAGATCAATATTGCAACAGGAATTGAAACCTGGTATATTGTCCAGCGGTCCAAAATTTGAACAAAGCCCGGAAATGTCTTTCCAATTAATACTCCAGTAACCATTCCGAGTGCTACCCAGATACTTAAATATTTTTCAAAAATACCTAAGGGAGTTTTCTTCATTTTATTATCCTTTAATCAGCGTAGATCTATACCCTTTTCTTTAAAAGTATCTATTATTTCCTGAGTGGAAAAATAACCAATATGCCTAAATATTTCCCTTCCATTTTTATCAAAGAAAATTTGGGTAGGAATTGTACTAATTCCATATTGTTGTGCTTTGGAAGGATTTTCGGCAGTATTTATAAATTCTACAATTAATCTTCCCTTATATTTGGTTCTCAATTCTTCTAAAACAGGTATCATCATTTGACAGGGCGTGCAAGAGGTTGTTCCAAGATCGATCAATTTAGGCAAACCAGTTTGATTTAAATCAGAAGAGAAAGCAGAGCCTGAGTTTTTTACGTTTTGAGTTAGTTTAAACGTCACAAAACTAACAAAAACAATAGCTATAAAACTGAAAATAAGTTCCTTATAATATTTCTTAAAAAAGGATACCTTTTTCTTCTTATGAGAATGTTTATATTTTTTATCTCTGTTTTTCTTCTTCATTTTCTTCTTCCAACTTAGCATTCATAATCTTACTAACAATTTCTTCCTTTGATAGGACTTTTCCTGTTGAGACAACTTTTCCATTTATTACAAGTCCCGGGGTTGCCATAATTCCATAACTTATTATTTCATTGATATTAGTGACTTTTTCAACAGTTGCAGGTATACCAGCTGATTCAACGGCATTTCTTACATGTTCCTCAAGTAACTTACATTTTGGGCATCCAGTACCAAGAATTTTAATATTCATAATTTAAAATCCTCCTCTCTTTAAGATTTATTTATGTTTATGCTTAGTGTGCTATAAATCCATAAAACATTCCTGTTATAGTCGCCATTATAACCACCAGAGAGACATAAACGATTGTTTTTTTAGTTCCGATCATACTTCTTATTACAAGCATACTTGGAAGCGATAAAGCAGGTCCTGCTAAAAGTAATGCAAGAGCTGGTCCTTTACCCATACCACTACCAATAAGTCCCTGTAGTATTGGAATTTCTGTTAATGTAGCAAAATACATAAATGCTCCAACAATTGAAGCAAAGAAATTTGAGAATAGACTATTCCCACCAACAAGCATTGAAACCCATCTTGAAGGGATAATACCTTCATATCCTGGTCTTCCAAGTAAAAAACCAGCAACAATAACTCCTCCAAATAATAAAGGCAAAATTTGTAGTGCAAAATCGTAACTTGATTTTACCCATGCTTTTAGTTCATCTTTTTTAAACCAGAAAATAAGCATTATTATCAGAAGAATTAGAAAGAATAAAGTTATAAAGTATTTTGAATTGTATATCATATTCCAGATTGGTATTTTCTCATCCTTTCCCCAATTTACAAATACTAAAATACCAATCATTGAGAAAACATATAAAGCTGTCTGCCAGAGAGATCTGCTACCCTTTACTTCATCTGGTATAATAAGCTCTAAGTTTTTATTTCTTTCTGTTTCTTCCTTGAGAAAAATAAAATGCATAAGAATGCCGATTATTATTGAAAAAATTATTGCACCAACTGCTCTTGCAAGTCCAATTTCAAATCCAAGAACTCTTGCGGTCATTATTATTGCTAAAATATTGATAGCAGGTCCAGAGTAAAGAAATGCTATTGCAGGACCTAACCCTGCCCCTCTTTTATAAATACTACCAAATAACGGCAGTACTGTACAGGAACATACAGCTAAAATGGCTCCCGATACAGATGCCACGCCATAAGCAACAATTTTATTTGCTTTAGCTCCAAGATACTTTAAAACAGACTCTTGGCTGATGAAAATACTAATAGCCCCTGCGATAAAAAATGCTGGAACTAAACACAATAAAACATGCTGTCGTGCATATTCCTGAAGCATTAATAATGCTTCCATTATTGCGTTAGCTATTACTGTATTGCCAATAAGTGGTTTTATGTTGCTAATAGGTAGAAAATAAAATGCTAAAAAGACCAGAACAATGATTAAAAACTTTGTTATTTTCACTTTAATGTGGACCTCCAATTAGAACTTAAGTGATCTAAACAATTGCAAATGCCTTTAAGATTAAGTAAACACCACCGAGAAATACTAAAATTCCACATATGATTCGAATTACTTTAGCTCCCGATGATTTTTCTGTCCATTTAAGATATCTCTGGACAACTTCAGTAAAGGTTCCAGCAAGAACAATAACTGATATATGCCCAAGCGCAAATAATAATAATAAAATGATTGAGAAGTAAATTCTGGTTTTAGCTACCTGGAAAATAACACCTAAGATTGGTGCCATAAATGCAAAAGTGCAGGGACCTAATCCAATACCAAATACAAAACCAAGAATAAGCGCTTGAACAAAGCCTTGTCTATTTGAACCCTTTATCTGAAGATTACTCCAGTTAAATGGCAAAATATCCATTAAATTTAAACCTACCAGCATAAAAATAAAAGCGATAATTATATTTCCATATATGCCAATATCACCTAAAAGACGACCTAAGGATGCTGTAATTAAACCAATTAGAGCAACAGAAACAAAGATTCCTATGGAAAAAACCAGAGAAATTTGAAAAGCTTTTTTGGTAGTTAAATCCCTTTGCCCACCAATAAATCCGATTATGAGAGGGATACTTGCCAGATGACAAGGGCTCATCAAAACACTCAAAAATCCCCAAATTAGAGAAGCACCAATTGCGAGATATGAGGAGCTTGATATTGCGTGGGTTAACGTGATAATTAATTGATTCATTCTAATTCTCCTTTTATTTACTGGATCGGAATACCATAGGACTTAAAGGTATTCAGTATCTCTTCCTTTGAAAAGAAACCAATATGGCGATAAAACTCTTTGCCTGTTGCATCAAAAAATATTTGTGTTGGTATCACGTTAATGCCAAACTCTCTTGTCGTCTCGATATCCTTCGTAACATTCACAAAAATAGTTTCAAATTTATTGGAATAATTAAGTTTCAGCTCTTCTAATATTGGTTCCATCATTTTGCAGGGAATACAACTTGTGGACCCAAAATCAACAATTACTGGTTTACTAAGGTTTTTAATATAATCACTAAGGGATTGTGTGCTGGGCTTTTCAGGTTCAGTTGAAGATGGTTTATCAATAGGTGGTGAAGTCGATGGAGGTGGAACCTCTATAGGAGTAGTCATTTTATTCGCACAACCTAAATAAATTGATGCTAAAGCAAAGAGAATTAAACAGACTAAAGAATATTTCAACATTTTTTTCACAGTAAACTTGCTCTCTCTCATAATGAATTAACGCTCACGGAAAGAAATTTTGTTAGCCAATTTAATAATTTCATTACAATCATTTTGCACCTCAATCAAAGTTTATTATATATCAAAGTTATTATATAACAATATAATTATATTGCATATTTATGGATTTAGTTCAATTATTGTTGCAACATTTTTCTTAGAATCCCATTCTAAAGTCCATCCATACAAATCACTCAATGTTCTTATAGGAACAAACAGCCGATTGTTTTTTATTATTGTTCTAATATCCGGTTTGGAATCTATAAGTAGTTTTTTCTTGTCATCGACTAAAAGAAAATTGGAATTAATGGGAAAAATAACTTTCCTCTCTTTAAATAAAATTATTGCTTCCCTCTTTTTCTCCTCCCATTCTACTTTTGCATTAAGTGATTCCATAAATGCTCGCAGTGGTAAATAAAAAGTTTCCTGATTTATAAAAGGAGATAATTGACTCTGTTCATCAAAAGATAATCTCTTTTCATTCCACTGATAAACTGTTTGATTTGGCTCAATAATCCATTTTTGCCTTAGTATAAAGCAATATGCTTCTGACCAATCGGAAATCCAATAGGGAGTTTCAACGCGAACTTTCCAGTAGTAATAAGTATGAAGCTTAAGCGTATTCTCTGGTATAACTATAAAATCACCAATAATATTACTCTTTTCAAAAACAATAGGTTGAAAATCCTTATTAGGGGCAACTACTACATGGTACAAACCTATAAGATCTCTTCCACCAAGAAGCTGCCAGGCTAACCCTGGTTTAAAGCTAAATAGTGCATCACAATTCTTTGGAAATAAAGGTTTTGGTGGGTTTGGAACTTCAAGGCTTTTCCTTATACCTTTCCCAAGTGTAGCAACATAAAAACATTCCTCTATTGGATAATAAAAACCAGCTAAAACAGGAACATTTTCTATCCCATTCTGCATAGGAACCCAATCTTCACCGCTATTATATGTCAGGAAAATACCAAGATTAGTAAAGACGAAAAATACTTTTAGGGTTGTTATGTCTTCGCAAAAACCAAAAATTTTAATATCTGATTTAAATGGATTAAGTTTTTCCCAGGATAATCCGTGGTTTTGAGATCGGTAGATACAGCCATAATTATCAGATAAAAAAGAGGCATTATATTCATTTGACGAAAGAAAAATAACATCTATTTCAGTATTTTCTGGTATCTCTGAATTCATCTTTTGTGAACCATTTAAAATATCAATTGACCAAAGCCCCTTTCCTTTGGTTCCTGCTAAAAGCTTGTTTTCAGACTCTAAAAGTTGCAGGCATAAAACTTTTAAGTGATTATGATTTGGGAAATTTATCCAACGATAATTAGAGGTATCACAAATCCATATTTCATCAGAGTTAACTAATATTAATTTTTTGTTTACTAAAAAAACATCAAAATTGTTTATTTGTTGTGAGTTTGGTAATAAAATTTTTTCCCACTCACCAGCAGGGCTATCTTTTAAATATAGTGAAAACGTATCATCTAATATAACAATGAGACCTCCCGAATCCAGTAATACTTTTTTAATTTCACTACCCTTATTGAATGATAATTTTTTCCACTCAGGAGAAAAATTACTTTTACAATAAATATTATTTGACTTAGTAACAGCTAAAATACAACTCCAGGACTCTATATAAGTAATGTCGAAGAAATCGACTTCGCTAAGTTGATCACTGGATAAGAGCCAGACATAATTGCTATGATAAAATTCATCACACTTTGTTGCATCAAAGAATTTATCTAAAGGAGCATAGAAAATCAAAAGACTAACCAATAAAGCAAAAAAAAGCTTCGATATATGATTAAACATATTACAAATTTATTATATAACAACAAATTGATATGTCAAATTGAAGCTAATTACTTCATTTAATTCCGACTGAATTAAGCTTGACAAAACTTCAAACTCCGATAATAAGATACATAGAAAGGGAAGTATTCACTCTATATACATAAATCAGAGAAAACAGTTAAATCAATTAGAAGTGACTTAATCCTTTAATACTGACCTTAAGAAAAAGAAATATCAGAAGTAATCTTTACAGAAGAAAACATAAAGATTTCGTGAACATAATCAGAGTGAAACAGTAATATCTCCTGTTTTTGTCTCCACTTCTATCTGAGCAGATCCTTGCCTGAATGCACCCTCCAACTCTTTCCTTTCTCTCTTTACATATTTTAATTCTCCACTAATAGAGATTTCGCCAGAAAATGTTCTTAAAATCAAATTTCCTCCACTTTCTTCATTAAACTTCAAATCAATATCACCTGTCATTGAGCTAAAAATTCCTATCTTTTCTCTTATTAGTATATCTTCTACTGTTACATCTCCTGATATAGTATCAACTGAAATTTGATCTGATATTGCACTATTAATCTCAACATTTCCCGAAAAGCTCTTTAGCTTAATTTGTCCCTCTAATTCTTTTGCCTTAATATCGCCCGAAAGAGCAGAGGCTTCAAGTTCTCCTTTTAAATTTTCAAGAGTAAAGTCTCCACTCTTTGTTGAAGCTTTCATTGTACCTGTAGCACCAGAAAGATTTATATCACCTGAAATGTTCGAGATATTGATATTCCCTTCAATGTTCTTAATATCAACATCTGCGGATAGACAAGAGCAATTTAAATTTATCTTTTGCGGAAGAACAATTTCTAACCTAACCTTCGTTCTTATTTGCTTTTCTTTAGGAATTTCAATTTTTAAAGATTCACCATTTTCATTTATACAGTTTTCTAAATCCAAGAGCTCTTTTTCTAACAATTCTTCATCATTTCCTCTAATCTCAAGTGAACCCCTAACTTCAAAGTCTGATGAAGCTCCAACAATTTTTAACTCTCCTTCAGAAACTTTTATTTCAACATTTTTTACTGTTTCCTTTAATTTTTTACTTACCTTTAAGTATCTCCTAAATTTACCCTTTAAAAAGGAACCTGAAAGATCAAAACTCCTCAAATCTATGCCTTTAAAAACCTCTTCAATAACATTTGAAACTGTGTTCTTTACTTCTTTTAGAATTTCTCTCAAACCTTCTGCCTTTTCGGAAAATAAGCTCTTATTGTCAGACTTAGAATAATCTACTTCATCTCTTAAAGATTCAATTAAAGCAACTCCTTCTTCCTCTGTAATTTTTCCCTCTTTTACCATTTTTAAAATTTTTAAAATCTCTTCACTCATTTTACTTCCTCACTTCCATTTAAAATTTTTGCTTAAGCATTTTTACAGCCTCTTCCACCTTCATTTCTCCTCGCTCAATTGCATCCAGAATTGATTTTCTAAAATCAGCGATATCCTCATCTTCTTTCTTAATTCCAATAGAAGAAAGGAGACTCTCAAGTCTTGCCTTAACTGTGGGATATGAAATTTTTAGAAGCTTTTCAACCTCTTTTATATTTCCTCTTGCTTTAAGAAATGAAAAAAGAAACTCTATTTCATCTTCTTTTAACTTAATAATCGTTGGAGGCGAATATTCTCCTTTTATAATAGTATCGCAATTTACACACCTTAATTCAGTGATTTTCAGATTTCCTCCGCAAGAAGGACATTCTTTCGGTATCTTTTTCATTTTTCCTCTTTCAAATTATAGGTTATATACTTAATATTTATAATTTAAATATATAAATTAATAATGTCAAGTTTTATATCAACTTATTTAATATAAATATTAAAATTTGTAATATTATGATAAATAATTTTAAGGTTTGAAAATTAAGAAGTTTTTAAAATTTACAAAGAAAGCTTATCCTGATGAGTTGATTATGAGAAAATTCAGATTGTAAATTAACAGTAGTGTCTCTTAATTTCAGAGATATACCTTTTTCCAATTGTTTTAGAATTTTCATCAAGCCATTTTGAAAGAGGATATTTCCCCGTTGGAGAATTCTTTGAAATTAGAAGATTAGCCATGAGTCCATGAATTTCATCTTCTTATTCTTCTTTTTGTTCATCTTTCTTTATTAAGTTCCAGTGATACATGTAAAGTGGTAATCCAACAATTAAGAGAGCAATATCTCTGGAAAGACTTTCAGAAACATACGGAAGATAACCCTTACTTCTCTGATTTTCTTGCCAGTTCTTATAATCTGCCTCCCATTGCTTTAAAGCTTCCTTTTGTTCCTCTGTGAGCTCAACTTTTTCAGAAGATAATTCAACACTTTTCAAGAAATATGGTTCTGGTGGAGGATTTGAATATCTATTCTCAAGACTGCTTCTAAAAAGTGTCAGTTGTAAGCCTAAATTTATTAAACCAACAGTAGCAATAATTAAAAGAATTAGCCCAAGCATCGAAAAAATGTAGAGATAAACTTTTCTCAAGTTAAATTTAGCCATTTTGAAGCCTCCTTAAATTCTTAAATTAAGAGTTAAATTTCTCTTTTATTCAATCAAAAGAATATCAGGGAAGTTAAAAGAATTCAACAAAAATCTTTAAAGTAATGTAAAATAGAGGTGAAAAATTATTTATTAAAGGAAATGAGAGCAAAGTATGGATAGTCCTTATATGATTGATTGGGCGATTACAAATAAGTGCAACTTAAACTGCCTACACTGTAGAGGAATGGATGAAAAGGAGCTTAATAAAGAAACTGTTTTGAGAGTAGCAAAGGAAATATCCTTTCTTAAACCAGGTTGGGTTATTATCGAGGGGGGAGAACCACTTCTATGTTATGAATTACTTGATGTAATCGACATAATCCATAAAAAAGGTATAAAAACTTACCTTATAAGCAATGGTATGCTACTTAACGATGAACTCGCAAAAAAGTTTTCACTATTAGATGTAAGTCTTATGTTGAGTATAGATGGAGCTGACAAAGAAACTTACGAAAAGATAAGAAGAGGTGCCTCTTTTGAAAAATTAAAAGAGGTTACCCAAATTGCAAAGAAGCATAATATTCTCGACTCCTGCAATGTAACTGTAGGGAGGCATAATTTTCATAAAACTTCTGATTTTTTTAAGTTTGCAAGCGAGATAGGATTTAAGAAGATTACATTCATAGGATTAAAGCCCTGTAAGAATTATGAAGAGTATGTCTTAAATGGAGATGATTATAAAGAATTCTTCTTTTCAATTATCAAATGCGAGAAAGATTTTAAGATGGATGTATATGTCGATGAGCCATTCTTTAAACCATTTCTAAGGGAACATAATGTTATCTATTCATCAAATCCTGAGAATGGCATTATAATTTCGGATGTTTCCAATTGCATCTTTGGAAAATATATATTCATTGAAACAAATGGTGATGTAAAACCTTGCACATTTGCACCTATTAAAGTGGATAATGTGAAAGAAAAGTCATTAAGGGATATATGGAATGAATTTAAAAGCTTAGAATTGCTTGAAAAAATAGGAGATTTCTCAAAGAGAGAAAATCCTTGTAAGAGTTGTAATTACCTATTTGATTGTGGTGGTTGTAGGTCAAGAACATTTTATTTAACTGGAAGTTGGGTTGCAGGAGATCCGTCTTGTCCTTTAAGGAGGTTATATAAATGAGAATTGTAGGGATAGATCCTGGAACATATAGTTTCGACCTTTTTGGAATGGAAAATGAAGAGGTGATAATTGTTGATGAATCAATTATTTCAGAAGAGGTATTTAAAGACCCTTCAGTTCTTATAAATAAGCTTAAAGAGTTAATGCCGCTGGATGCTATTATTGGTCCATCTGGATGGGGAATACCTCTAATGAAAATCGAAGATATGAGTAATGATGATATTGGAAGGATGATTCCTTTAGATACTCAAGTAGCTGTAAATGAAGGAATAAAAATGTTACTTCTGGAAATGAAAGAATTAAAAATGCCTGTTTATTTTACTCCGGGAGCAATTCACTTAAATACTGTTCCTTATTACAGGAAATGGAATAAATTTGATATGGGAACAGCCGATAAGGTATGCTGTGTAGCCTTAGGTATAAAAGATCAAGCAGAACGACTAAATATTCCTTTTAACGAGACATCATTTATATATGTAGAAGTAGGCTATGGCTTCACGGCTGTGATGGCAGTTGAGGGGGGAAAAATTGTTGATGGAATAGGTGGAACAAATGGTAGTATTGGCTTTCTCGGATGTGGTGGAATGGATGCTGAGATAGCAATAAGACTCAAGCCTCCACTAACCCAGGAAATTGTTTTTAAGGGAGGACTTAAAGATTTTGTGAGTAAAGATATAACACCACGAGATTTACCAGATTATAAAGAAGCTCTATTCCTTTTTAGTGAAAGTATAGAGAAAGATGTATCGTCGATGCTTGTATCACTCTCGCATAATGTAAGAGAAATTATTATATCAGGAAGATTAACAAGTTATGACTTTATAGAGAGAGAACTTACAAGCAGATTGAGTAAATATGCAAGAGTTGTAAAGGTAAGAAAACTGTCAAAATTTGCAAAAGAAGCCGCTTGTGGAGCCTATATCATAGGAGAAGGCATATGTAAAGGAAAATATTACGAACTTGTCAAAAATATGGAAATTCTTCCCTCTTAGTTCTAATCCTCATTAGAAACAATGACTTTTAGGAATTTAAGGCAACCCTAAAGTTTAATCAAGATATTTCAATTTCTGAGAAAAATTGTAAAATGAAAGTGCTAAACTCTTATGTTTGATTTTTAGTTTGATGCAGTGATTCTAAATTGAAAAGAAGATAAAAGGTGAAATATTTAATTCTCAGAATAGTATATGGAAACTGAATTGAATAAAAGGTAAATCGTGAATATTCAAAATATTTTTGCTTTTGTTGGGGGTGTAACCCTCTTTATTTATGGAATTACCCTAACAAGCAGTAGCCTCGAGGGCTTTGCCTTTACAGGGTTTAGAAAATTTCTCGACAAAATTACCTCAAAACCCATTTTTGGTGTAACCCTCGGAACAGTTTTTACTGCAATTATTCAGTCAAGTTCTGCTACAACTGTTATGGTTATTAGTCTGGCTAATTCAGGAACATTGAGCTTTGAGAACACTGTTGGAGTAATTTTTGGAGCAAATATTGGTACTACAGCAACCGCACAGATCATTGCTTTTAAACTTACAGGATTGGGTTTGCCGATTTTTGCAGTGGGTTTCCTCCTTTCTTTTCTTTCAAAGAAAGAGAGTGTTAAAGCTATAGGTAATGCAATTTTGGGTTTTGGTTTAATATTTACTGGAATGCAGTTTATGGAAAATTCAGTAGCTTCCTTAAAAAATTCTGTATTCTTCACAGATTTGTTTATCAAAATGAGTGAAAAACCAATTTTAGGTGTTTTGGTATCCGCCTTGTTTACTGGTATTGAGCAGAGCTCCTCAGTTACAGTAGGTATTGTTCAGGCTTTAGGAGCTCAAAATTTAATCAACCTTAATGCAGCATTTGCTCTTATAATTGGAGCTAATATCGGAACAACTGTAACTGCATTAATAGCAAGCATTGGAGCAAATGTTCAGGCAAAAAGAGTAGCAGTTTCTCATATTCTTTTTAATATTATTGGAGCAATTATTTTTCTAATTTTGTTCAAGCCATACCTGTTTTTTGTTTCAAAAACCTCGAGTGATTTAGTAAGACAGATCGCAAATGCACATACATTCTTTAATATATTTTGCACCATAGCCATTTTGCCATTTACAAGCCAGTTTGTTAAGATGATTAGAAAGATAGTGCCTGGTGAAGAAATTATTGTTGAAGTAGGAACAAAATATATCGATAAAAGACTTTTAAATATGCCATCTTTTGCACTTGATGCGCTCAAAAAAGAAGTTATTAGAATGATAGATGTAGTTAAAGGAAACATGGAAACAGTCTGGGAGATGATTATCGGGAACAAGAAGAAATTAATGCAGCAAGTTACTTTAACTGAGAAAGCAATAAACAATATAAACAAAGAAATTCAGGCCTTTGCTCCTTTACTTATGTCAAAATCTTTACCCCAAGAACATTCAATAGAAGTGAACCTTTATGTAAATATTTCTTCTCAATTAGAAAGAATTGGAGACATCGTTAAAGGTATTGCTGAACTTGCTGTTGAGAAGGCATCAAACGGTATCGTTTTCTCGGAACACGCAAGAATAGATTTGGAAGAGATGCTAAATATCATTAAAGATGAATATGGAATTATAATGCATAACATAGAGGATTTCGGATTCGAATCCTTTAATATGATCGAAAACATAGAAAAGAAAATTGATAAAATGGAAATCGATCTAAGGAATGCTCATGTTGAAAGACTTATGAGTGGTGTCTGTAAACCTGAGGCTGGAATTATATATTTAGATATGCTTTCGGACCTCGAACGTATATCAGACCATATTTATAAGATTGCAAAACTTCTTAAAAAATTTAATAAACTTAATTAAAATATCTAAAAAGAGCGACATAAATTAAGATAGTGAAAACTATGTTGGTATAAGAGCGGATTCATTTAGCTTTGTTTCAGGTTATTTTATTTTGGAGTCCTTTAATCCTGAAAGGTATATAAATTTTACAAAAAAGAAAGATTTTGTTATTTTCACCCAAATTTTAAATGAAGTAATTCGATGCAAATTTAGAATAAAACGCTTGTCAGATACTATGGATTTTCGCTTTCCTTCTTCTTTCATCCTTAAAGAGGTAAAAATAATGGGTATTAAGAGGGATAATGTTTCACGTGAAACATTATCCTAATTCATTCATTAATTCTAACTGAAATGGTGTTTTAATTTTTTATTTTTGAAAACACTGAAAGTAGCGTTAATGCATCCGAAGGTTTAATACCCTGTAATCTTAAGGCCTCTTCTAAAGTTCGAGGTGCATATCTCTTCAGACTCTCTTTTGCATCCTTTGATAGCGATGGAATGGAAGAAAAGTTAAAATTCTCAGGGAAAACAAAATTTTCCATCTTTTTTATCTCTTTGATTTCGTTTTGCTCTCTTCTTATATATCCCTCATATTTGGCTTCTATTTCTAATTCTTCCAATACATCTTCTGGTAAAGCTTTAAGTTCATCGTTAAGTTTTACTATATCCTTATATATTAAATCTTGTCTTTTCAATAGTTCTTTTAAATTAACATTTTTAGAGATTTGAGGCAAATTTAAATTATTCAACATATCAAGCATTTCCTTAGAGGGAGAAATTTGAATTTTTTCAATCAACTCTCTCCCTTTTGCCAAATTATTTAGCCTTTCTTCAAACTTCTTATACCTTTTATCATCGACTAATCCTATTTTCCTTCCTTTTTCAGTTAGTCTTAGATCTGCATTATCCTCTCTTAGTATAAGTCTATGTTCAACATGTGACGGAGTAATCCTGTAAGGTTCATCGAGTTTTTTTTGGATTAAATCATCTATCATTACTCCAATATAAGACTCGTATCTTTTAAGGAGGAATGGTTCTCTACCTTTTACTTTTAAACTTGCATTTATTCCAGCGATTAAACCCTGAGCTGCTGCTTCATCGTATCCCGTTGTGCCATTAATCTGTCCGGCTAAAAATAGATTCTTTATCTTCTTTGTTTCAAGTGTTTCTTTCAACTCTTTGGCTTCTATAAGGTCATACGCTATAGCATATGCTGGCCTTGTTATTTTTGCATTTTCTAAACCTTTTATAGTATGAAGTATTTCTTCCTGTTTTGAAGGAGGGACACTCATATACAGGCCAGCTGCATAAAGTTCATCTGTTAAGAATCCCTCTCTCTCAAGGAAGAAAGAATGCCTTACTCTGTCTGGAAACCACTTAACTTTCTCTTCAATTGATGGGCAGGTTCTTGGTCCAGTTTTTACCATTAAACCAGCTGAAGATGGAGAATAGGAAAGATATTTTTTCGTTATTTCAATTGTTTTTTCATTCGTCCAGCCGAGATATGAAGGGAGTTGATTTTCGAATATTCTTCTTTCGGTAACAAAGGATAGGTTTATTGGTTCTTTATACCCTTCTTGAATTTCAAGTTCTGAGTAGTTGACACTCTTTCTATCTATTCTTGGTGTAGTTCCCGTATTGAAACGTTTCATTTCAAATCCTAAATCTTTCAGTTGCTTCGATAAACCTCCGAAACTTAATTCTCCACTTCTGCCTGCATCATAAAAAATATGCCCAATGTGGATTCTGCCACCTAAAAATGTTCCTGTGGTGAGAATAATTGTCTTACCATAAATTTCCTCTCCATTTATGTCAACTACGCCGATTACTTTATCTTTATCAATTATTAAATGATCAACTATAGTTTGAAAAAGATCTAAGTTTGGCTCTTTTTCAAGAGTTTCCTTCATATAGATACTGTAAAGCTTTTTGTCGCACTGGACTCTTTTTGATCTAAGAGCCAATCCCTTTGAAGTATTAAGAATTCTTATCTGAGTTAATGCCTTTTCAGCGTTTATTGCAATCTCACCGCCTAACGCATCGATTTCAGCAACTACCTGAGACTTGCCAGAGCCACCTATTGCCGGATTGCAGGGCATTAGTGCAATTGTGTCAAGATTAATAGTCAAGAGCAAAGTTTTACAGCCCATTCGTGCTGCAGCCAGTGCAGCCTCACAACCAGCATGTCCTCCACCAACAACTACAACATCGTATTTATTCATATTTATATTATATCCTTATTTTAATCGAAATTAGCCTGACCAAATTAATGCATTTTGCCTGCTTTAAAAAACTTAAGATTAAGATATACTATTTTGGATGTTCAAAAATTGGTGAGAAGAAATGTTATTTATATGGTTCACACTTTCATTTTATGTTTTATTGATTGGGGCTTACAGCTTAATTGTCGGGTTAAAGGTCTGCAGGCGTAAAACTATTATTAGAAATGAAGAAACGTTGCATTATTTTCTTTGGTTTCTTATCTTTTCGATTCCTTTTGAAATATTTTCATTAGGCTGCGAAAATATGAGTTTTAAATTAAAAATTCTCGTAGGTATAATAATATCTTTTGCAATATTTATTCTATTTTGGTTTTTAATTAATAGAAAATTCTATGATACACATGGTTTTCAAATTTTAAAATATATCTTTATATTTAATGTCTCGATTGATGTTGTTTATAATGTTATTACTAATGTAGTTAATCTGTTTAATGACCAAATCGAAGTACATAAATTACATTATTTTCCAAAATTACATTTTACTATTATTACTTTGAGGAAAAGAGATTTAGATGTGCCACTTTACAAATTTGAATGGTGTATCAGAGATAATTTCAAAAATAGATATTTTGATTGTTTTCCAGTAATGGGTTTTCTTCTTATTTCTGTGGGATGTTGTCTTATATCCATTTCAGTACTTTATTATTACTATCTTATGAATTTGTTCTCTATTTAAATCCATTTGCCACCCAGTAAAATTTTCTCTGGTAAGGTTTTTCTTAATTCTTTCTCGCTAAGCTTAAAGAGATCTTTTGATAAAACAAATGCATCAGCAAATTGTCCTACCTGCAGGGCAGCTACCTTTTTCTCTTGAAAAGAGGCTTTTGCTCCAGATAAAGTGTATCTTAAAAATGCCTCCTTTCTTGGTATAAATCTTTCTGCAACTGCAAGATTTTCAAAAGGATTTGGGGATTCTATCGGTGAATCTGTTGAGAGAGAGAAATTAATTCCTAATTCTAAAAGCTCTTTAAATGGATACCCTTTATTTTTAAACCTGCCTTCCCCAAGTCTACTTATAGCCATTTTATGGTCCGATTTATAAAATATTGGCTGAATGCTCACGTATAGGTTTAGGTTTTTTATTCTTTTAAGTTGTTCCTTTGATGCTACCTGCAAGTGGATAAGCCTATGCCTTAGAGGATTTTCATTTTCTATGTTTTTCTCAAAGGCTTTTAAGGCAATTTCTAAGGCTCCATCTCCTATAATGTGGGCTGTTATCTGTATGCTGTTATTTTCTGCAACTCTAATGATTTTTGAAAGCTCCTCCTCTGTAAAATAAACGTTACCTTTAGTGCTTCTGTTATCGAAATATGGACTTTTAAGATAAGCAGTTCTTCCTCCAAGAGATCCGTCAAGATAAATTTTTATAGCCCTTATGCTTAAAAAATCTCCTTCTTTCTGGAAGAGCTTATCGTCATTATTAATGAGTGATAATAAAGAGTCTAAGTTTTCTGTGTAAATCTTTTCATAGATTCTAATCATTTTATTTTGTTTGAGCGTATTTATTAAAGTATTCAATTCCACTGAGTACCAGTCATCACTGTGGACTGAAGTTACACCATACTTTAGTAATTCTTTTGAACCAGCCTCAAGATATGATTTAAAAGTAGATCTGTCCATTTTTATTTTTTTCTTTAGCTCTTCCAGAGTTTTACCACTTATTATTCCTCTTTCTAAATCTAATTCATTCTCGTTTGCAAATTCTTTAATCTGAAATTTATTGATTAAAGCTGTATTTACAGTAGCTATATGCCCACACTTTCTAATTAAAATAACAGGCTTATTCTTTAGGCAGCTATCTATAATTTTTCTCTCAGGGATAAGGAAAAACCTTTCTTCATCCCATCCACGGAGCATAATTAAGGGTTCATTAATCGAATTTAGAATCTCTCCAAGTTTCTCTAATGAGGTAATATTTTTAAGTGAAGGGTGAAGAATTTTCTGTCCCGTGCCAGCAAGGTGAATATGAGAGTCAATAAATGCTGGATAGAGATATTTATCTTTAAGATCAAAAATTACTTCATCTTTATTAGGAGAGATTATGGATCTTTCTTTTCTCTGGATCAAGCCATTACTGCCTATTTGTAGATCTACCTTTTCAAATTTGTCCTTAAGGGGATTATAACATTGACAATTTTTAATTAGCATTTTATTAAGTATTTATTTTATTACTAACGGAGTTCCTTTGTATAAGAATTTACCACTGATGGACAATTTATTTTTATTTGCCCAATTTTTAAAGAGTTCCTCATTTAAGGTGTAAATTTTGGGAAGTTTTATTTTTATCGTTTCTTTTTTAAAAGTTTCTTCCTTTAAAACTTCACTGATTGTTTCATTATTGGCCTCTATCCTTGGAATTTTGTATCTGTCAAATTCAGAACTAAACGGTAATGGAGCAAGCCAGCCCCATGCAGAGAAGCAGGCATTAAATCCGCATCCCTTATATCTGTACTCTTTTATGCTGTTTATATCTCTTGGTGGGTCTCCATCAGGATAGGCGAGGAACATACTTCTTTTAAACTTCTCTCCAAAAGTTTCTTCCATTTCACTATAGAATGCGTTTAATTCTCTATTAATTCTTTCAGGAGAGACTTTACTTAAATTTATATGTGAATAGGTATGGCAACCAATGTTATAGTCATTTTCATAAAGATAATTTATCTTTTTAAGCCACAGTTCAGGTTGGTTTACCTGTCCAAAAGGTATTTTGCTTAGGTAGATAAAGAAAGCTGCTTTTCGGCCAAATTCAGGATGCAATTTGTAATTTTCTTCAAGCATTCCTACTCCTGTGTTGAGGTCGATCTCTCCGCTTTTAAGAATTCTAAATTGACTCTCAAAGGCATCATCAAAGGTTATAATAATAGGTTTTTTCCCCTCTGGAACGGAAGAAAAATTACATTCTAAAAACTCATCTATGCTTATTGTTGTAAAACCATTATCTGTAAGTTTTTTGAGGTGTGCCTTAAATGTCGTTTCATTGATCCATTTGTATGGAACATCGAGCATATGATACATAAGTATTGGAATTTTATCTGAATTGAGTTTATAGATTTCTATTTCAACTTCTGAGATTAAGTCAGGATCAGGTTTGATTTTGCTTAAAAATTTAAGTTCTATATTTTCACTAAAAAATTTTTCAAAGTCTCGAATTTTTTCTAAATTACAAAAAAATTTGACCTCATCTTCTTTAAGGAGATTGCTTCCATAAGTGGCATTTACAAGCTTTAGTAGCTTTTTATCATTTTCATCCAATTTTCTATCCTCTGTCACTATTTTGATTAGCCCTTCAATGTTTACATTGAGCAAATTTTTTGTAATGAAGTTTATTTCATCTCTCTTGAGTTGAGAGATCATAGAAGATGTTCTTTGTGAAAATCCGGCATCTATAAACTTTTCATATGCAGGGAAACTTTTAAATACAGGGAGAGTTATAAAAATAACAGCAAGAATTAAGCCAAAAAGAAACTTCTTTGAAGAGTTTGCTGGTTTTCTTTTTTCTTCATAAATCAGGAGACTATTTTTAAGCTTAAATCGTGACTTCATTTTTTTAAAAATTAAAAATTAAAAATGCTTGATATCATTAATCATTAATTATAACTTAATTAACAATTATTAAAATTAAAAAGCTTCATTCTAAATCAGAAAGGAGAGATTATGAGAGAATTTTTTGGATTACCATTCCCGACATTTTTGGCTCTTATAGTTGTCTTAGTTTCGATTGTTTTATCTCTAATTTATGCTTACTTTGGAGAAATTAGCAAAGGAGAGGAATCTAATGAATAGCACTTGGGTATACACAATTGTTCTTTTATTATATTTTGGGGTTCTTCTTGCGATTGGCTTTATAACGAGAGCTAAAACAAAGTCTACTACTGATTATCACATTGGCGGGAGAAACATTGGTGCCTTTGTGAGCGCTTTTTCTTTTGTCTCTGCTTACTATAGCTCTGTCGTAATTATCGGCGGTGGAGGTTTTGGTTATAAATACGGAATGGCTACAATCTGGATAGGAGCAATCAATGTTTTGGTTGGATGTTTTCTTGCTTGGGTAGTTCTTGGAAAGAGAGCAAGAAAGCTCAGTAAAAAGTTAAACGCAATCACAATTCCTGATTTTTTTGGAAAGCTGTATAACTCTAATTTTGCAAAAACTTTCTCTGCACTAATTATTTCAATATTTCTCGTTATTTATAATGTGAGTATTCTTAAAGGATTAGGAAATACTTTTGAAGTTATTCTTGATATTCCGTATTTGTGGGGATTAATAATCTCAGGAGCTATTGTTTTGATCTATGTTTCCTTAGGGGGTTATTTTGCTGTTGTCTGGACTGGATTTATTCAGGGTATAATTATGGTTTTTGGGCTTTTGTTACTTCTTTTTGTAACTCTGAGCAGGGTTGGTGGATTAGCAGCTGGGGCACATTCCTTAGGAGCGATAAATAGAGGTTTTATTGAAACGCCAGGGATATGGGGATTACCTGGGCTGCTTTCTTACGCACTTGTTGTAAGTCTTGGTGTGTGGGGAATGCCTCAAATGCTTGTAAGATTTTATTCTATAAAAAGTGATAAGGCAATTAAAACTGGGACTTTGCTTGCAACTATTGGTGGAGCAATGGCTATTATCCCTTATCTTGTGGGTGCTTTGTCAAGAGTTTTGTATCCTGACATTACAAATGCTGACCTTGCTATTCCTACTCTTGTTAAGGGAATTATGCCTCCTATTTCAGGTTCAATTTTCTTTGCCGCTGTTATTGCAGCTGGAATGTCTACATTTTCAGCGGTTTTAATAATTTTGGTTGGATCTCTAATTCGTGATTTAGTTAAGGATAGCTTTGGGGCTAAATTATCAGATAAAAGAGAACTCTTTTGGTGCAGAATAAGTAATTTATTGATCGGAATTATTTCTATAATAATTGCTGTAAGACCTCCAGGCCTTGTTCTTGTTTTGACAGCTTTTTCATGGGCAGTTATTGCTTCAACTTGTTTGGCTCCATTTCTTATGGGTCTTTATTGGAAAAGAGTCACAAGAGCTGGAGCAATCTCTGCAATGGTTGGTGGAGCTGCTACATCACTTCTCTGGATGGCTTTAAAACAGCCATTTGGTCTGCATGGTTTTATTCCAGGTATAATAGTTTCTTTTTTACTAATAATAGTTGTCTCTTGTTTAACGCCTCGTAAAATAAGTCCTTATCAAGAAATATAATTTATGTATTAACTGTTATCTTTGCTTATACTTATTAATTTTCCGAGGATAATTGCTTCTGCTATTTTGTGTATTGCATTTTGTAGAATCCTGCTAAAAGTGCTTTGCGATATCATCATTCTCTTTGCTGCCTCTACCTGCGATAACCCTTCAACCTCGCTTAATCTTAGTGCTTCAACTTCGGCAACATCTAAAATTACTTCTTCCAATGGTATTCTCTCAATAGCTTCCGGAACGAATCGAGAAGCCCTTATAATACATTTGCAGCATCTTTTTTTACAGGGTCTTGGCATAAAAATTTAGTGGTCGCATTCTTGTTCTTTGTGATGGTGGTCGCATCCCATTTCTGGATTATCAGTTAATTCGTTATTTATATATAGATCTAAAGCTTTTTGAACTCTGGTTTCGGTTGTAATTATTGGCTCTATGCCTGACATTTTTAAGTCATCATAAAGTCTTCTGCCCATACCATTTGAGATAACTACTTTGCAGTCTGAGAGAGCATTTATTATTGTTTGGTGTTTGTCTTGAATATGTCCTTCTCCTTCTAATCCTTGCATATGTCCTGTGAAAGTATTTTTTCGGTATTCTTTGCCCTTTACATTTTTTCCTTCAATGTCAAAAATCATAAATCCTTCTGTTCTCCCGAAGTGCGGTGAAATGGATTGTCCGTCATCTGACGCTATTGCTACTTTCATTATTTTTATGCCTCCTTAAATAATAAATTTATTATGAATATATATTCAAAATATAAAGTTGTCAAATAAAATGGCTCTTTTTTGGATATAATGGTGAATTAAATAAATTCTTAAAAATAAAAAGGAAATTATGAAAAGAGGATTTGCAGATCTTCCTTTACATGGTGGTAAGGCTCCGAAATGGCTCTTTGATAGAATGATAAAACTTGCAAGAGAAATAACTTATGCAATCGTTGTTTACTTTGGCAGGGAGGAGTTTTTAGCAAGGATTTCAGACCCTTATTGGTTTCAATCTTTTGGTTGCGTGCTTGGCTTTGATTGGCACTCTTCTGGAATAACTACAACTGTTACGGGAGCTTTAAAGGAAGGATTAAAAATGGCTCAACCCGAATTAGGAATATTCTTTGCTGGTGGAAAGGGAAAGAGAGGAATTTTAACGCCAGACGAAATTGATGAATGGGGTGAAAAAGGTTTTATTGATTTTGATGAAGCTTTAATGTTGAAAAATGTTTCAAGGCTCACTGCAAAGGTTGACTCTTCCTGCTTACAGGACGGCTATTCAATCTACCATCATTTTCTTATATATTCTAAGGATGATGAATGGGCAGTGGTGCAGCAAGGAATGAAAGGGGAAGCTAAACTTGCGCGAAGGTATCACTGGTTTTCTTGTGGGTTAGAAAGTTTTGTTAGTGATCCACATTCTGGGATAGCCTCCTTTTCAAAGGAAGAACCTCTAAATCTTGTTGATTCAAAGATAGAAAAAACGAGAAGTGATATTGTTCTCGTATCCAATGAGATGCCGATTTCGGAAGTTAAGATGCTTAAGGAAATAAAATCACTTAAAATGCCTATGCATCACCCAATTTTTAATGAGGATTTTGATGAAGGAAGGCTTAAAAATATTCTTGCAAAGGTAAGAACTATTAAGCCATCAAATTTCTCCGAGATGCTTCTTATTAAAGGTTTAGGAGAAAAGAGCCTTCGAGCTTTAGCACTTCTCTCTCATCTTATTTTTGGTTCTGACCTTTCTTTTAAGGATCCAGTAACATTTTCATTCGCTCATGGCGGTAAGGATGGCTATCCATTTCCTGTCGATAAGAAGGTGTATGATAGATCAATTGAAGTTTTAGAAGAAGCTGTAAGAAGGGCAAAACTTAATGATTTAGATAAGTTAAAAGCTTTAAGAAGGCTTTCCTTGATAACCTAATTCATTATCTTTATGTGACTCTTCAGCTATCTCTATGCTCTTTTTCTCAATTTTCTTAGGCCTTTTTGTCTTTCTCTATCCTTTTTCATCATCCTCCTTTAAGAAGGAAATGATGAAAGAGTAGGGACAAACATATAGGTTTGTTCATTTATAAATGTCAGACACAAGGAAAATGTCTCTATATTTTTCCCCTATTTATTTGATATTTATAAATAAGAGTTTAGAGGCTTGTTTAAATTTACTATCTGCACTGTCTAAAACCACCATGTAAGGCTGTACCGGAATAGAGCAAGAGAGAAGCAAGTGGAGATTTGTTAAATTTATTATATTTGCAAGAACTATGACTCTTTTTATAATTTTCACAAGCCTTCGGTTTATAAAAAGACATTTATGGAAACAATGGATTAAATATAAATGGTCCTATTGTATTATTCTCCTTCGAGGTATCAAGCTTATCTTGTAGCCTATCATCTAGTAGCTCCTCAAAAGTGAAGAGATTTAGGGGCTTCCAGAGGCTACTCCGGAGAATAGAGTTGTTAAATTTATAGTCCGGATCAAGCCATACTTGAAAGTTATTATCTATTATTGCGTTGAATTTATATTCTTTTAGTTCTAATTTGAAATTTATCCTCGTAAAGAAAAAGTGGAATTGTCTCGTATTTTTTAAGTTCTTTCTTTCTATCTTCACCTTTTGAAACATCATTTTCTAAAATTTCATTACATTTTGCTATGTCAAGAGCTGTCATTGGACAATCCTCATTTCCCCAGATTAATTTGATTCCATTGCCTTTTGGTGTGAGGCTATATGTCTTATCCCCAATCTTATATAAGCGAGAAAGCTTAGCTTCAATCCTTTCATTTTTCATTAGCGGGAAACGTTCAATAGGTAGATTTGTAAGCAGATTCAATACTGATACTATTAGAATTATAATAAAAAGAGTTAATATCTTGTCAAAGTCAGTTTTATCCATATAAAAACTCTTCTCCTTTCAATTTGTATTGTTTTACTTCTTGCCGGTGGCTTTGTCACAATCATCCTTATGCTTTTTAAGCCAATTGTCGCATGAGTCCCATCGCCCTCCAAAGAAAGCAATTTGTTTGATAAGTCTCTGTGCTATTGGATCATTTTCCTCTCCTCCAGCGTGCAGGTATAAATCAAGCTCTATTAATTTTGTCCTAGCTATGCTGTAATATAATTTTGAACAACATTCTATAAACTTGCAATTGAATTCTGAAGGGGTAAAGTCAGTTTTGAGCTCTTTTTCTGCAGAATTCTTAAAAAGTCTTTCATTGCATTCTTTTTCATTGCACTTCACTTCTTTACTGCACTCTTCTCCATCTCCTCCATCTTTATCAGTTGTATCATCTGTGGTTGTGCTTGTTGTCAGATCTGTAACATCTATATCTCCCCAAGGATTTGTAATTGAAAAATCATTACCCTCACTATTTATGATTAAGTCTCTATCTGTTCCAACTTG
>Ga0067045_1003012_pt1 | contig 33106 bp, 30 predicted proteins | sample TerdegcTABiofilm_FD_59184 | JGI IMG/M metagenome (GOLD analysis project Ga0067045, IMG submission 59184) | Combined Assembly of (Gp0054472, Gp0054536) Wastewater bioreactor microbial communities from Singapore -Terephthalate degrading...
TCTGCCGACGAGCGGTGCAATCGGTACGCCGTCGCCCCCTCCGACGCATCCCATCTCATCTCAATGCTCGACTCCGTGGCAGTTACCGCCGCCAGCCCGGTCGGCGTCGCCGGCGCGCCCTCTGCCAGGGCACAATAGGGCAGCGACAGGAGCATAAAACCGCAGATTATTATCAGTGCGAATAATTTTTGGGCTGTCCTGCTCATAATAACACCCCGCCATACAATATCGAACCGTATATTTATATGGATTTTTCGTCTCCAAAAGAGAATTTTCCTACTTTTTCTCTTATTTCTCTTTCTTCGGTTCCAACAGTCCCGGCCGGCTTGAGGCATCTACTTTTTTTAATCAGCCCGGCAGGAATACTGTTGCCTAATCGCGAAGTAATCTTTTATTTGGGTATACATGGACACCAATCAACAGGGATGGGATAAGCAAGTGACTGTCAACCAGAAACAATACCACATACAGGCTGTAAAAAGAGCGCTGCAACTGTTAGACCTTTTTTCCCGTCAAGGCCCCGGCCTGAGCATCAGTGAAATAGCCCGACAGATGGGGATACATAAAAGCGTTGTGCATAAGCTGCTTGTAACCATGGAAAGCGAAGATTGGGTTTATCAAAACCCGGCAGACGACAAATACTATCTGGGGTTGAAGCCCCTGAAACTCAGCCGGGCCGTGCCAAACCGCTTCAGTTTTCGGGCTGCGGCCAAAAAGATCATGGAAGACCTGGTGGAACAGTCTCAGGAAACATCTACCCTTACTGTCCTGGACACCGCCTGTACAGCCGGTATCTGCATCGAAATGGTGGAGTGCAAGCAAAGCGTCCGGCACGTCTCGGAGGTCGGGCGGGAGATCCCTCTGCATGCCGGGGCTTCCGGCTTGATTATGGCGGCGTACCTGCCCCGCGATAAAATGGAAGCTCTGTTAAACAAGCCGTTGCCCCAGCTGACCCCCAAAACAATCACCGATCCTTTAGCCCTGAGAAAAGAACTGGAAAAGATCCGCCAGCAAGGTTTCGCCTGTACGGAGGGACAGGTGGACGACGGCCTGGTGGCCGTTGCCGCGCCCGTATTCAATCCTCAGGGAGAACTGGTGGCGGGGTTAAATATTTCCGGTCCAGTCTACCGCTTCCAGCCGGAAGAGAAACTCCGGTTCCTCATAAATCTTGTTAAGCAAAGTGCCCAACGACTGACCGATTACTTGAGGACGCCGGAGTCAAACTAATCAAACCTGAGAGCTATCTTTTAGAGTTATCATTATCATATATAATCTAAGATGTTATCAATTTGCAAAGAACGAAACCGGTTTAACGTCCGCCATGGTCCTTAGTCCCGGCGTTGATGAAACAACGACGGGAATGGCGTTTACCACCATCGCACAGGTTCCTGCGTCGCCGGCTATCCCCTCTTTTATTGTCAGTTCGATGGCCGGCGTGCCGTTTATGATGATTCTGTCACGTGGCCCCCCTTCCCCCACGGCCGCTCTGAACACAAGCGTTATTCTTTCCTGGCCATCTATATAGCAACGGCCAATCTGTTCAACCCCCAGAACATTTCCGGCAGGAATTTTCTTGCCATTAACCACCATATCATGCTTCGCAACCACCGGTTCGATCGATTCGGTGGTTTTTTCAGGAATCCAGCCAAACCTGTGCGCGATCATGTGTATTGATTCTGTCAACCCTACATGCCGGATAATGCCTTCCTCGACCTTCCGTTTGAACTGTTCCACTAACAAACCTGCTCCGATCTTGGTTTGGAAAGGTGCTCTGCGGTACTGGGCATCCTGTATCCTTTCGATGGTTATTGTTCGGATATCTTGGCAAACACCGCTGATAACGATAGGCAACAGGTCCATGACAAAACCAGGGTTGATTCCGGTCGATAGAACGGAGGCGTTCCGTTCCCTGGCTTTGTTATCGATTTCCGAAGCGATATCCGGATTGGTAATCCAGGGATAAGACAATTCTTCGCAGGTGGTTACGACGTTGACCCCGTAATCAAGTATCTCCAGTATTTGCGAACGGATTTTGTGAAGGCTGGACGTTGTGGTGAGTACGACAACATCCGGCCTGGTTTTTGCTACAAGTTCTTCAAAACAATCTGTAATGCGTATCCCCCCTATTCCGGTCACCCCGGCCACATCGCCCAACTCCCTGCCGCATTTGCCAGGATCGCAATCGATAGCGCCGATTATTTCAAGACTAGATCGCCCGGCAATAATTTTCGTCACCATAAGCCCTATGGGACCGATGCCATACTGAACAACCTTTATTCTCTCCATCGTTTCTCCACCTGATCTAAATTGGCTTTGAAAAGCTCCCGTTCATTCAATGATTCCATCCAGTTCCTGCACCAGTTCGATTAGAAAATCCAGCATTCCGTTATAATCGGCGACTGTGCCGCCGCTCTGCAGCCGGTACTGGCCGTTAATCTCGATCTGAATGGCAGGTATCCCCGTCTGGGCATGTACTTTACGGACCACCGTGTTGGGATTGGAAGCGGGAAAAGTCGAATTGTAATCCAGCAGACCGTCGGTAAAACCATGCCTAGCGGCAACTTCGATTATTGCATCCCGAATGTCGGTCCGGTTATTGATGGTGCTGTCATAGTTGGTCCCGATCGCCACCGCAAACGGCTGCGAAGCGGCCGCCCCGTGGATATCCAGCACGAATTTGATATCGTTGTTATTGATAACATCCACTATCTCCTGCGTATAGGAACAGGTGCTGTACGGATCATAGTTGGGGTCTCTGGGGTTATTGGGATTGTTGTAAACATTGGTGACAACAAAGGCTTTTGCGTCACCTTCCCCGGTTTGGCCGAGAATACGCGCCATGCCGCCGGTATGAGCGTCGGCCGCTTTTATTTCCCCGTTCCTGACTTGTTTCACCGCATGAGGCGCAGAGATGAGCGCCTTGACCCTCGTCCCCGGGTTGCTGAGGATGCTGTAAGTATCATTGGAATATCCCGGCGTTCCGTTGTAGCTGTTGGCCGAATACAAGGAATTCCGATCATTGATATAGGTCAGGGTGTAGTTGCTGGCGGCAACAGCCGGTTGGACAGCTGCAGCCAATTGAAGCGTGACTATCAGCGCTAGGGCAGCCACCTTAATTAAATAATTCTTCTTCATGTGCAAACCTCCCAACTTTTTTTGACCGGCACAAAATGCGGCACTGTTATGGCGCATATGTGCATCTATTTGTTATTTAATTAAATAGTTCCTCAATTTTCTATTCATTCCTGTTTAATCTCTTATTTCTCTTTTTTCTCCGCTGTGCAAAATAGTACAGGCAGGTGTATACCGGAACATTGCAGACATAATAAGCTATAAAAGCCTTCGTCCCTATCAAAGGACCAAGGCTCCAGCTGATGATCTGCTTAGGTTTTCCGAATCAGGACAGCACCCTCACAACATCGATCACCGTACCGTCCCGGTATTCCAGCACAGCCACAATTTTGTCGCCGAAGCATACTTTATCCGGGACACCGGTCATTTCCTCGGCCATCTCTTTTAGTTCAAAAATAGAAACGACGGGAAGGCCAGCATCCTTCAGCTTTGACAGGAGATCAGCCCGCCGGGGATTGACGGCTATGCCCCGCTCCGTAACGACTACATCTATGGTTTCGCCGGGAGTGGTTACGGCCGTCACCCCGTCCACGACAACGGGAAACCGCCTCTTGACCAGTTCAGTAACCACTATGGCCACTTTGGCCCCGGCTGCCGTATCGCTGTGCCCGCCTGAACCGCCCATTAAAATACCGTTGGAGTCTGTGGTGACGTTAACATTGAAGTCGGTGTCCACTTCCGTAGCACCCAGGACCATTACGTCCAGCATATTGACCACCGCCCCCTTGTTGTGAGGGTTAGCATACATGGACGTGGAAATCGGCAGGTGGCTTTTGTTTTTCCGGAGGGATTCAATGGCCCTGAGGTCAAAACATTGGGCATCGAACAGGCAGCGGAACAAACCTTCTTCCAACATGTCCACCAATTGTCCTGTTATGCCGCCCATAGCAAAGCTGCCCTTGATGTTGTGCCTTTTCATATAATCCCGGATAAAAGACGCCACGGCCAGCGACGTTCCTCCGGCGCCAGTTTGGAAGGAAAACCCGTCTGTTAACAGGCCTGAGGCCTGGATGACGCCGGCGGCCAGCCGTGCTATTTTTAGTCCCACAGGGTTGTTGGTGATCCTGGTGGTTCCCGATACTATTCCCCCGGCATCACCGATTGATGGTACTTGAACTATGTAATCGACGTATTCCTGGCTAATCTCCACAGGGCAGGCTGGATAAGGAACCAGGTTGTCTGTTATGGCCACCACCCGGCTGGCATACATGGCGTCGGCCACGGGATAGGCCATCACCCCGAAAGCATTGGGCCCTTCCAGACCGTTCATGTTGCCGCAGGGATCACAGGCTGGGGCGGCAATAAAGGCCACGTCGATTTTCAGTTCGCCCGCTTCGATCGAACGGGCTCGACCGCCGTGAGTCTGCATAACAGCGGGCCGTTCCAGTATCCCCCGGGAAACGGCTTCGCCCACCGGTCCGGAGATGTAACTCGTAACCAGACCCGTTACCACTCCCTGTTCCATATGCCTGACCAGGGGTGCATGGACGGGGAACACGGCGCTGGCAGCTATCTTAAGGTTTTTCAGGCCATAGCGGGCTGCCTCATCCAAGACCATGTTCATTACTTGATCGCCGTTTCGCAAATGGTGGTGGAAAGAGATTGTCATGCCATCTTGTAGGCCGCACTGTTCAAAGGCTTCGGCCAAGGATGGCAGCAATTTGGACCTGCCTTGATTAATCTTGACTTTCACTTCGCTCCGCAGCGCCTCTTTCGTGCCAACACGGGCGCCGCCGAAGGGTTTGACCGGCCCGTAACCCTCTATATACCCGGGGATTTCCCGGCCGGCAGCATTTATTACGTTCATCATTAACTATACCTCCTGGCATGACGGATCTATAACCGAGGTCTTACCATGTCGTGGCTCGTTTTGCCTTTTCCAGGGTCTGTTTTGCCCAGGCCACAGCCGGGGCGTCCAGCATCCGGCCGTCCAGGGCCAATACTCCTCTGCTTTCTTTTTCCGCTTCCTCCATGGCGCTGATGATCCTTGCGGCGTATGCGATTTCCTCCTCATCCGGGGTGAAGGCTTTGCGGATCACATTAATCTGGCCCGGATGTATTGCCGCTTTGCCCGTCATTCCCAGGGCCCTGGCAGTATGAGCGTCATAATGCAAACCGGCCTCGTCCCGGATATCGGCAAAAGGAGTATCAATGGCCGCAATGCCGGCAGCCTTGCAGACCATGGCCATCTTGCTCCTGGCGTACAAAATCTCCAACCCTCTCCGGGTTCTTTTTACCCCCAGGTCGGCCGTAAGGTCTTCGGCTCCCAAGAGGAGACCGGCAACCCGCCCGGAACTGCCCGCTATTTCCCGCATGTTAACCACGGCCGCCGCGGTCTCCACCAAGGGGATTATTTTTATGCCCGTCTCCGCCAGCCCCTTCTTCTTTTCGATCTCATCCAGAAGGCCGGACAGGATCTGCACTTCTTCTTTCGTGGCTTTGGGCAGCATGATGACATCCGGTGGGGACAGGGCGATTTCCTCCATATCCTCATAACCCAGGAAAGCCTCGGAAAAGGGGTTGATCCGGACCGCAACCTCTGTACCCTGCGTTTTTAACCACGGCAGGGCATGACGAACCAGAATACGGGCAGCGTCTTTCTCGGCCGGAGTTACGGAATCTTCCAAATCCAGGATAAGACAGTCGGCGCCAAACACTGGCGCGTTTTTCAGCATCCCGGGACTGTTCCCCGGTATAAAAAGCAATGTTGTTGTTGACCTGTCCAAAATTATCTCCCTCCCAGCGCGCGTCTAACGGCCGTTTCCACCCTGGCCCTGATGGTGTAGTCCAGGGCCCCGCCATCTGCGGCCGTTATTCTGGCTCGGCTGATTCCCATCCGGGCCAGCGTTTCCCGGATCACTTCCTCGATCTGCCGTCCGAACTGCCTTAAGCACGGGCTTTGCAGTTCCAGGTCAATGCCGTCGGCCGACTGGACTGCCGGGGGTTCTACTATAATGTGGATATCGTTTTTGGCCGTCGAGCCGGCTTCCGCCCGTCTAGGTATGTTCATTTCCACCACTCCTTCTGTTCCTTCTAGGCCTGGTTCAAAATACCCCTGGACTTGACATTCGCATCGCGCGGTATTGGGTCAGGGCCAGAACCCGGTTCATCTCATTATAAACAATCATATATCCTTCATCCACACCCATTCCAGGTTTGGCCAGACACTGGTCGGCGCCGCAAGCCATGGCGATATTGGTGCAAACCCTGGCCGACTGGTCTGTTTCATTGCAAGTCCCTCCGCAATAGGCGCCGATCCCTCTTGCCTTACAGTACAGGATGGCCTCGGCAATATTGTTGACACCGCCCAAATCCGGGGTTTTGATCTGGATCATGTCCGCAGCTCCTGCGTCGGCAAACATCCGGATATCATCCAGGGTATTGCACCACTCATCAGCCACAATTTGGACCGTCGCCCCCATAGCCTTTAACCTGAGTCTCAAATCAAGCATGGCTTTAAGCTGAGCAATCTTTTCTTCCATATCCATTGGCCCTTCAATCCTAAGCGTAAACGGGGCAGCTGCCTTGCCCAGTTCAGCAAGGTACCCGGCCATCTGTTCCGTATTGTTGGAAAAGATCTGGCCAACCGTACCGTAAACATCAATATGAAACACCGGAAAATATGATTCGCTTGTTCTGAGTCTCAGCACCCTGTCTCTTAACCATTCTACATAGGCCTTCAAGATTTCGCCCCTGGTTCCCAGCTTTTCTTCCACGTTGTTTATTAGCCCGTGCGGCAAAACATCAACAGCCTTGATGATCATCTTATCCACGTTAAGGTACCTGTCGTCGCCCGACTGGGCGAAAATGGGGACTTTCTTGATGGGCAGGCCTGTATCGTACTCATCCCTGATGACTTCGGCCATTGTTTGCCTGCGAATCTTGGCCGCAGCATCAAGAAGGGCCTGGGTCACACCATAACGGACGGCGGTATGCAGGCGGTTGCCTTTAAGGAAAAGGTTATCGACCTCTTCGGCCAGCTCGCGGAAGCAATGAAGGCGCCTGCCTCTCAAGAGCGGCCGCATTTCCCTCTCAATTAACGGGATAAAATCGCGGGCCAAAAACAGCGGGTCCCGGCCCCCTGCTCCGGAATACTGGACGGCAGCGCAGTCCCCATAAGCCACCTGCCCGTCTTCCAAAACAAGCATTACGGAAACCGACTCGCCCGCCTGCCTGATGGAAGTGAATCCCTCAGTAACAGGCGACCCAACATAGCTGAACCCGTCATGCTTTGCGCCTTTTTTAATGGCCCGCTGGTCATCATAAAAGAACCCAGCCAGTCCGGGCGAACAAATTAAGTCATTAATCTTTATACCGCCTGCCACTTGACCTCGCCCCCCGCCCTGCCAATTGTCCTGTCACCGTTCATGGAACATGACTGAATCCCATTTGCTGCCTGCCCGCCACACCGGCCTATCAGCGAACCATTGCTCACGGCATAGATATCGTCAATGGTCATCTGGATATTTAAAACCCGTTTCTCCTGCTTGGCCCTCAACTCCAGCTTATGCCGGTTGTAATCTTTGAGTTCCCTGGAAATGGGGACTTTCCCGAACTCCAGGTATCTCACCGCCCCATTGATGTCCCTGGCAGGCAACACAAGGCCAGCGTTATACCTGCTGGGAGCAAAAGGAACGTCCAACACCCCGGCGTCAAATGCCCGCACGACACCAACGGCCGGATCCCCCTGCCCGAGTTCAAAGACCTTGCTCAGAATACATCTGGTTTCTTCTTTAATCACCTCAATTTCCAAATCTATTTCTTTAAAACAGGGAAGACGCTGGTAATTCACCAGGCTGAGGGTCTGTTTGGTCGCTCTGAGTCCCTGGGCATTAGCTTCCTTCGTCGGTACACCATAAGCCTCGTGGGGTGATTTCACGATCACCTTTGTGGCACCGGCCAGCGCGGCTGTTGCCGCTCCCCAGGATATTATTCCGAATGCCCTAGCTTCATCCTCGGGGAAACCGCCCATCCACTGATGAAAAACCGTGGAAAGCTCCACCTTGTACCCCAAAGCGGCGAAATACTCTGCGGCCTGTTCCTCCAGAGCTCTCAGAGCGGCAACGTCTTGGACAAGGTTCCCGCCTTGGCCGTAACCTAAGGTTATGTTTTTTACTCCCTGTTCAGCGGCCAAAAGCCCTTCCAGAATTGCAATACTGTTGGAAATGCTGGGCGGTACCATCGTGCCGGTAAGGGGACCAAAAGGTTCCCTATTGATTTCAACCCCTGCTTCCTCATAATATCCTACCAGCCGGTCGCAGTATTGCCAGTCCAGGAGGGATTTTTCCAGGCTTACGTTCTTGGCGTAAGGAATGTTGTACGATATACCGCCTCCTTCATTGGATGTCCAGCCGGCAGCATGAATGATTTCCGCAAGCAGGCGGGCGTCAGGGGTGCCGTGCCTGGCTTGGATGGGCAAATCTACCGCCTCCAGGACCCGACGGCAGGCCTTTACACCGTGATTGACGGCCGGGAAACCGTTGAGCATAGAATGGCCCGTCCTTTTGCTTTCCATGATGCCCGCCTCGCAATCGCGATACCGGTTCTGGCGGGTGTAGCTGTCTATGGTGGTGGGTAAAACGTCGGCCTCTCCAACATCCTGCAAGTAGCGGAGCAGCTCAATATGTTCCTCTACCAGGGCCACACCCGCCCTGGGCTGGATCAGTGTTACGCCTTCCTGCCTAGCCTGCCGCAGTTTTCGGCAAAATTTTTTGTGTTCAGGCAGCCCATGTAAGTATTCCAGGGCTTCCTCCAGGACCACCTCCCTGCCCGTCGGCCATTGTCCCAGAACATCTTTCCTCATGGCGAAAAATTCGCCTTCGCTCCATTTTTTGTTTTCCAACCTTTTCATGATCAACTCTCCCCGCAGCACTCTATAAGATATTTCTTCAATATGCGCACGGCCTTATCCGGAAACCGACCAGCCATGAGACCAATGGCCGGGAGTATATAGGCCCCGTCTATAAGAAAACGGGGACGCACCGGTTTTAATACCCGGTCCTCGTCTTCCCTGGCCAGCGCTGCTTTCAACAGCTTGGTAGGGTTGTCAGCATTTACGATTACACCCCCTGACCCCAGCAAGTACTGTACGCGACGCAAGTCTTTCCCGTGCTGAATATAGACTAGCCCCGCCGGGGTATATCTTTCTTCAATACTCCCGGCATGCCTGTCCATCGCAAGCCGGATTGCCGCGCACCCCAAGGCTTCATCAAAATCCTTTTCCATTTTGTCCGCTGGCAGCGCAGCCGTGTGACAAGAGAGGTAGCGACAACGTTCCTCGATATCATAATCTGATATGGTCCCCGGATAATACTCCCGAATCATTTTGTTCCCAGCCGCTGCCCAGAGAGCATGAGCGCTTACCCGCATCCCCAGGTCTCCTTCCACCGTCCGCTTGGCATATGGCTCCGGCAATCCCCGCAGGATCGCCCCCGCTCCCATCACTTCATTGCCACCAATGGAATAAACGTCGGTGGTGGCCCCTCCTACATCCAGAGCTACCAACGCCCCCAGCCCGCCCTCTCTTTCTGTCCCTTCCGCCAAGCATCTAACCGCATTAAGCACGGCTGCAGGGGTAGGCATGGCCACACGCCCGATGGCATGTTCAAATCCGCTCATACCTTTTGCATGTACAATTCTTTCAATAAACAACTGCCGGATCGACTCCCTGGCCGGTTCCACATTAAGCCTGTTCAATTCCGGCATGACATTCTCGCTTATCCGGTAATATACGCCCTTGCTGCGGAAAACCTTCTCCACCTCTTCCCGGGCCTTTTTATTACCAGCCACCACCACAGGAATATGCTGTAAATAATTTGCAATCATTCCGGCGTTATGAATGAGGGCTTCCTTATTCCCGCCATCCGTCCCCCCGGCAAGGAGGATGATGTCCGGGCGCATCTCCAGTATTGACTCAATATCATAGCGATCCAGCTCAAAACCAAAGGTTTCAAGCACCCGGGCACCCGCACCCAGGGCCGCCTGTTTGGCCGCTTGCGCCGTCAACTCTGGCACCAGACCGATCGCTACCATTTTCAGGCCCCCGGCAGCGCTGCTGCAGGCTAGAATTTCATCAAACTCTCCTGCCAGCACCGTTACCGCCCTCATCATGTTTAATGCTTGCTTATAGCCTTCTTCCACGTCAGTTCCTACGGTCGACACCGCCCTGGCCGTTCCTATCACTTCCTCTTTTGCCAGGTCGAAGGCCGTAAGTTTGGTATATGTACTGCCGATATCAACGCAAAGCAACGTGTTCACTGCATTCTCGCCCTGCCTTGCCAGCGTCCTCAAGCTTTTGCAGGTCTTCTTCCAGGTCTTTTATAGCCGTTGCCGGGTTGGTACCAGGAGGATATACCCTGTCAAAGCCCATGTCTTTGAATTTATGTTCTACAGAGGCCCAGTCTTGTTTTCCAACCACCAGGTTGCCTCCCACATACAGGAGAATCCGTTCAAGCCCTGCCTCTGTACATTTTTGCCGAAACCCCCGGCAGTCCAGTTCCCCGTGTCCATACAGGGACGATACCAGGATAGCCCCCGCGCTGGTTTCAATGGCCGCATTAATGAATTCCTCCTGACTGGACATGACCCCGATGTTGAACACTTTAAAACCGGCCGCGGATAAAGCCATCTCCAGGATCTTGTTCCCCACGGCATGACAATCCGCCCCGATAACTCCGAGCACGATGGTCTTGTTCAACCTCCTACCCCCTTCCCCATTTTGGAGACGTCGTCTCTATTTTATACCAATTTTATTCCATTATCGAATTTCTTGCAAGACCTGTTTATAATCATTTTTTGGGAGAGCAAGTGATCTTGCTCATTAATTTGCCGTTTTTTATTTTATATCCATAACCAACCAAGCTGTGTTTTGCTGTAAGACCAACAACCAAAATTTTATACATCCTATACAATATAGCTGTGGCGCAGGAGATTATGAGTTATAATTTTAGTAAAGGAACCAGTATTGCGATGTGAAGGAGAGAAGTTTTATGTTTTTTGACCAACCGTCGGTTGAAGGAGGCGGGCAGCAATGATGAAGACGAATAGTATAAAAACAATTGTCGGAATTGTCTTTTGTATCCTTGGATTATTTTTCCTGGCCGGGGCCATAAAAATGTGGCCGGATTTAAGGCCACTCGGTACATCAATCGTTTTGTTTTTTTGCGGTGCGGTTGTCCTGGCGACTGCGTTTTTTCGCAAGCAATGGAATGCTAAGATGTATGCCGGTACACTCATCTTGTCCGGCGGGTTGGTATCTGTGTTTGCCACAACCGGCTTTTTCCCTGATTACCGCCCATTTTTATTAATGGCTGTTATAAGCATGGCCGGTTTGGCAGTTCTGCTGATGGGATTCCTGAACAAAAAAATCGACTTGTTTGTCCTCACGGCGGGTGGCCTGTTCGTTATTCCCGTATTGCTGCTGCCCACAATCAACCGGCAACGGCCCGGCGATCCTGCGGCAGTGTTGATATTAAGCACGCTCACAGGCCTAGGGCTGATCTATGCTCTGGCAAAAAACCATCAGAGCAAAAGACTGGTTGGCTATGCCGGACTAATAACCATAATCAATTTTTGCTTGATCCCTGTATATGAAAAAGGCTATTTGAATCTGATCGGCCGGTTTTACCGGTTGTTTGTTCCCATTTATGAAAAATTTGACCCTTACGCCCAGATGATCGAATATGCCTTGATTCTTATAACGGTTATCCTGACCATCCTGTGCATTGTTAAAAGGGTACGAGTGCAGGATTTCGGCAAGATTACCATGCTTTACTTCATCCTTATGCCGCTGATGGCCATCTTTTTGTTTGAAATGTTCGGTTTACCGGCGGGTTTTTTGGCTGGAGACACCACCCGGTCCGATCTCCTGGTCACAGACACGAATGCCGTGATGTCCACCTTGGGAATAATTTTTATCGCAGCAACGATGTATATTTCTTTTCATTTATTCCCGTTTTGGGTTACACCAATTCTGGCCGGGATTTGGTGGGTGTTTTGGAAACCCTGGCTCCTGCACCACCCAGACCCAGCGTTATTTGTTGATTTTGGTGCTTTTTGGCCGGCGGCATTGTTCCTCTTTTTTACCGGCCTCAAACGGGTCGTATTGCCAATGATTCTGCTGATAATGGCTTTGGGGGCTGTAAAAGGCAAAGTATCGGATAATTAAATTGTGAAATGATAACCTGTGGGGAGGTTACAGAAGTTGGCTGAATTGTGCGGCTCCATCCTGGAGGCTGTGGGAAGGACCCCGCTCATTGAACTGCGCCGCCTGCCGGGTCCGGAGGACGCCAGGATAATCGTAAAAGCGGAGTTTTTAAATCCCGGAGGGAGCATCAAGACCCGTTCCGCCCTGGCCATGATCGAGGCCGCAGAACGGGCAGGCATCTTAAAACCCGGTTCTGTCATCGTGGAACCCACGAGCGGCAACCAGGGAATCGGCCTCGCCATGGTCGGCGCAGTCAAAGGCTATAGCGTGAAAGTGGTGATGCCGGACTCGGTGAGCATGGAACGGAAGAAACTGCTTGAAAATTACGGCGCTGAGGTCATCCTTATCGAAGACCGGGGGAACATCGGGGAGGTCATCGAGAAGTGCGTCCAAAAGGCGCTCGACATGGCCAGAACCGACAGCCGGGTGTTCATCCCGCAGCAGTTCGAAAACCCCAACAACCCGCAGATGCACCGCGCCACAACCGCCCGCGAGATCCTGGAGCAATATGGCGGCATCATCGACGCCTTTTGCTCCGGCATAGGAACAGGCGGCACGCTTACCGGGATCGGAGAGGCGCTCAAAGAGGCGTACCCCAATATACTAATTGCGGCGGTCGAACCTGAACAGGCCGCCATACTCTCCGGAGGACCTATCGGCTCACACCTGCAGCAGGGAATCGGGGACGGGCTCATCCCTCCCATACTGAACCGCAGCATCATCAATGAAATCATCACCGTCAGCAATGAGCAAGCCCTGGTTACAGCCAGACGGCTGGCCAGGGAAGAAGGTCTGATGGTCGGCATCTCCAGCGGGAGCAATGTCTGGGCGGCATTAAAACTGGCCCGAAGGCTGGGCAAGGGAAAAACCGTCCTGACCGTCCTGCCCGATACCGGCGAGCGCTATATCAGCACCCCGCTGTTCAGTTAACAACGCCGCGTTCCTGGTTCTCATCTGAGGTTTATTGATAATATTTGCTTATGCTTTGTGTGTTCACAAATTCCTGCCGCTCGCAAACGGCTGAAGGATGGGCCAAAAAGCTTGGCGTTGTCACAATGGGTTGCGGCGTGGAATGCCCATATGTCCCTTGCAGGCACCGCGAAGACTGGGGACATGCTGATCCTTCCGGCGGAGCAGTGGATGACTACCGTAAAACCAGAGACCTGATCAGGGAGAAAGTCAGCAGTTTGGTGCATAGGATACGTCGTGGGGAGTTTAGCCTCTGATACGGTTTCCCGCCACTTGAGAGCTGTCCTTCAGCCGATATCAAGCCGCTCACACCGCGGGGGTAATCAGAGGAAAAAACGGGGCCAGATTGGTTGGCCCCGTTTTTTCCTCCCCTCCGGCAAGGCATTTATGGGTCTCTATGCGTTGAGGATTTTCTTGGCGCTTTCGTCCTGGACTTCGGTGATGAACGGGATGCCGGTCTCCCTTTCCGTCTCCCTGTTTCCGGAAAAGAGGTCGGTCCTCGCAATTTCCTTCAGGGAGAACTTCCTGGCGCCGGCCATCAGTTGCTGGACGCCCGCCGCCAGCTTGTCGGCCAGGGTCCAGATGGCTATAGCCCCGTAAGGGATGTTCTTCATCTCGGCGGCTCCGACTTTCTTCTGCACGTCGTAGTACCCGGCAAAAATTTCTTCCGGTTTGGTACCAATTTGGGTAACGCTCGGCGGGAGTTTGTCCCAATTTCCGAACACCTTGGCTTTCCTGTCGGGGTTCAAGACCCCTTCAATATTGGAGCCCACGAAACCGGGGATCATAACGGCCCGCCCCATGCAGACCAATTTGACATAAGGCGCTCCCAGAGCCAGGGCTTTGAAGATGTGGTCTTCTCTGGCCAGCCCGCCGCCGAAAGCGATGTCGACCACTTTCCTGCCCTTGGCCGCCAGGATGGAGGCATACTCGTAGGTTTTGGCGTGAAGCAGGATGGACGGCACGCCCCAGGTCTCCATCATGTTCCAGGGGCTCATGCCCGTGCCTCCTCCGGAACCGTCAACGGTAAGCAGGTCAAGGCCGGCGTCCGTGGCGCACTTGATGGCCAGGGCCAGGGCTTCCATGCCGTAAGACCCGGTTTTCAGCGATATCCTGCGGTACCCGATCTTGCGGAGGTATTCAACGAATTTCATAAAGTCTTCCTGTACCTGCTCCGCCGAAGACTTGTCGGTGTAGCCGAGCCTGCTGTGCCGGGCAAAAGACCTGATCGCGCCGCTCTTGAAAGCTTCCTGCACCTCAGGTTTGGTCGGGTCAGGGTCAACCACGTATCCCCTGTTTTTCAGGAAAATGGCATAATCGAGACTGGTCACCTGTATTTCGCCGCCGATGTTCTTGGCTCCCTGTCCCCACTTGATCTCGATGATCGCCTTGTCCCCATATTTGTCGATGACGTATTCCGCCACACCATTCCTTGTGTCTTCGACGTTCATCTGCACTAAGATTGCGCCGTAGCCGTCATAATACTTGAGGTAGGTCTGTATGCGCCTGTCAAGTTCAGGCGCTGTTTTGATCCGCCCGTTTTCGATCACGGCCTCCCTGTCTATCCCCACCACGTTTTCGCCGATCACTATGGGAAAACCGACCAATGCCGCGCCAATCGCAAAAGAATCCCAGTACTTGGCGGCGATGAAGGTCGAGCCAAGAGCCCCGGTCATGAACGGCACCCGGGACTTGGTTTTTACCTGTGCGCCGAACTCGGTTTCAATAGAAACATTGGGGAAAATACAGTCGTCCGCTGAACTGCTCAGCCCCGGCGGCAAGCCTTGCGAGCCGTAGTTGTACCCGTTAATGCGCAACGAGCTGTACGAGACGCCGATATGCGTAGTGTTCCTGCTGCCGGCTGTCACCGTGCCGAAATCCCTCGGATAAAGCATTTTCCTGCCGACCATGCTGGAAAGGAACGTCTCGCATTTGCCTTGGCAATCCGCCCGGCAAAGCGTGCACAGCCCGGACTCCGCGGCGTCACCCCTGTTGACTGTACCCAGTACATCGTTTGTTTTTGGCCACTGGATCATAGCAATTTTCCTCCCTTTCAGGCATAGGAATTAATATATGAACGCTGACAATAGTGCGCTTGAATGATATATTACAACATGAGTCTGTTATTGTACAGTTTTTTGTCTTAAGTATACAGTATAACAGCAAGGTATACAGTTTTCCTTTCCTGAAAATATATTCAATATTATGTATACAATGCAAAGAGGCGCGCCGGTTTGGTACACCGACGCGCCATCCCTTGTTTTTTTATTCTTCATTTTTCATTTTTCCGTCAAGCGTTCCAGGGAACGCCGTATCAGGTCCCAGGGAACGCCTTTTTCCACCGTCACCCGCCCGATGGCCTGCGGCAGGACGAACACGGGTTCCCTGCCAACCACCTTTTTATCGAAAATCAGATGTTCGGCCGCCGGTTCAAGCAGCTCGGCCGGCATACTCACGGGAAGTTCCCACCCGCGCAACAGGCCCTTGAGCCTGGCGGCCGCTCCCTCCTCAGCCAGCACGCCCATTTCCTGCGCCAATACGCAGGCCCCCACCATGCCGATGGCCACCGCTTCGCCGTGACGGTACATTTTATACCGGCTGGCGCTTTCCAGGGCATGGCCGATGGTATGCCCGAAGTTCAAGATGCTGCGCAGCCCTTCTTCCCTTTCATCCCGGCTGACAATGTCCGCTTTGATCCGGCAGCACCTCTCCACGACCTCCGGCACAAACTGCGGGTCCCTATCCAGGACCTCCCGCGCATGGTCCTCCAAAAGCCTGTACATCCCGGTGTCCTGGATGACGGCATACTTGGCCACTTCGGCCAGCCCGGCCCGCCATTCCCTGTCGGGAAGCGTCTCCAGGACGGAAAGGTCGGCCCACACTTCTAGCGGCTGGTAGAACGTGCCGATCATGTTCTTGCCCAGCGCATGGTTCACCGCCACTTTACCCCCGACGCTGCTGTCCACCTGAGCCAGCAATGTGGTTGGCACCTGAAACAGCGGTATTCCCCGCCGGTACAACGCCGCCGCAAATCCCGCCAGATCCCCCACAACCCCGCCTCCGAGAGCTACAACAAATGCCTTGCGGCCCAGATTGTTTTCCAACATTTTCTGGAGAACTGCCCCGGCCTGCTCCCATGACTTGGCCTCTTCGCCGGCCGGCATGACGAAACTATGGATGCGGCAGCCTGCGCCGGCCAACAGCTTCTCCAGTTTGGGCCCATACAGCCCGTAAACAATGTCGTCGCTGATCACGAAGGCCTCTTTCTCCAAAGCGAACCTGTCCAGGCCGGCCACGCACTGCGGCAGGATACCGTAGCCGATGAGAATCGAATAACTGCGTTCACCCAGGTCCACTTTGACGCTGCGCAGGGAATCATTCACCACGGCAGCACCTCCTCTCTTCTTATTGGTTCTACCAGTTTTGCACGTATTCCAGGTAGTTTCTGTAGTTTTGCAGGGTTTCTTCCAGGTGGTCGCCGCCGAATTTTTCCAGCAGCGCTGCGGCCAGCACCCAGGCGACGGCGGCCTCCGCCACTACAGCAGCAGCCGGGACCGCGCAGACATCGGACCTTTCCACTGCCGCCCTGGTCCGCTCCTTGCTCGCCACATCGACGCTATCAAGAGGAGAAAGCAGGGTGGGGATTGGTTTCATCGCCCCCCTGATCACCAGGTTTTCACCGTTGGTGATCCCTCCCTCCAGACCTCCCGCCCGGTTGGTTCGCCGGCAAAAACCGCGCCCGGCCAAATAATCGATCGCGTCGTGCGCCTGGGACCCCGGGAGAACTGCTGATGCAAAACCCAGCCCTATTTCTACTCCCTTGACGGCAGGAATGCTCATGACGGCTTGAGCCAAGCGGCCGTCAAGACGCCTGTCCCAATGGACATGAGACCCCAGGCCCGGCGGAACGCCTTCCGCTACCACCTGGAAAACGCCGCCCAAGGTATCGCCGCGCCTCCTGGCTTCGTCGATTAAGGCTTTCATGCCCTCAGCCGCTTGCGGGTCAGGACAGTAAAAGGGGCTTCCGTACAGGAGGCCTGCGTCTACTATGCCCACCGGCGCCTCAACTTTAACTGAACCAACTGCCACTACCTGTCCCTGGACTTTGATGCCGAACGCCCCGAGCAGCTCCTGAGCCACCGCCCCCACCGCGACCCTGGCAGCAGTTTCTCTGGCGCTGGCCCTTTCCAGGACGTTGCGCAAGTCCTTGTGCCTGTATTTTATTCCGCCGGCCAGATCAGCGTGACCCGGCCGCGGGCCGGTCACCGCTCGTTTCACCTCGTTCTGCCGCTGCAAGGGGTGCATCGTTTCCTGCCAGTGTTCCCAGTCCCGGTTGGAGATAACCAGAGCAAGGGGACTGCCCAGCGTCACCGCCCCTCGCAAGCCAGCGATGAACTCGACATGGTCCGATTCGATGTCCATCCGGCCGCCGCGCCCATACCCGCCCTGCCGGCGGCGCAGCTTTTCGTTAATCCTTTGCACATCCAGCTCCAAGCCGGCCGGGAGGCCTTCGATGATCGCCGTCAGGGCCTTGCCGTGAGACTCGCCTGCTGTCAAATAACGCAGCATCGATTTACAACCACCTCTCCAGTTCGCGTTTCATTACCGCCGCCGGAGCTTCCAGACCGCTCCACAGCTCAAACGACAGCACCCCCTGCTCCAACAGCATGCCCAGACCGTTCATCGTCCGGCAGCCCCGTTCCGCGGCCCGCTTTAAAAATACCGTTTCCGCAGGTTTGTAAATCAAATCAACCACCAGGTGTTCGCGTCCCAGCCTGGAAAAATCGATGGCCGGGCAACCCGCAGCCTGCGGGGGCATGCCGAGCGGCGTGGTGTTGATGATAATGCGGCTGTCCGCAACCTCCTCCCCCAAAGAGGGGTCTTCCCAGTCCAGCCATTTCGCCTGGGCCCCCATCTCTGCCAACAGCCGGACCAAATCCAAACCCCTGGCAGGAGTGCGGTTTACAACGGCGATCTTTTTTAAACCCGCCAGAGCAAGGTAAACCGCCACAGCGCGGGCTGAACCGCCAGCCCCAAGGAGCATGGCGCTGGCGTATTCCCTGAAACGCGGCTCAAGCTGTTCCAGGGCACGGATGAATCCCGGCCCGTCAGTGTTGTCGCCCCACAGCCTGCCATCGCGCCAGTACAAGGTGTTTACCGCCCCGATCAGTCCGGCTCCTTCGCTCACCCCATCCAGAAAAGGGATTACTTGTTCCTTGAACGGGATGGTGACGTTCCCCCCGCGGAAGCCCAAAGCCCTCAGGCCGGCTACCGCTTCGGCCAGTTTTCCGCTCGCGACCCTGCAGGCCAGGTAAACGCTGTTTACCCCCAGATACTCAAAAGCGGCGTTGTATATAGCCGGGGAAAGGGTGTGGGCGATTGGATCACCAAGTATGGCGTACAGGTTTGTCGATCCGTTTATCTTCACTCGCTCGCCCTCCCTTTTAGCCTCTCAATCGTGTCAATAAAGTCCGGATACGAAACGCCGATGGCCTCCGCGTTCTCAATGACAGTCTCTCCTTCTGCACGCAGGCCGGCAACAGCAAGGGCCATGGCTATCCGGTGGTCGCGATAACTCTGGCAGGTTGCTCCCCGCAGCCGGCGCCCTCCCCAGATCCGCAGCCCGTCGGGCAACTCCTCAACCCTGCCGCCCAGGCGGGTAAGGCCTTCGCCGATGGCCGCTATCCTGTTGCTCTCCTTTACTTTAAGCTCGGCGGCATCGCGTATTTCCGTCACCCCGTCGGCAAAAAGCGCCGCCACCGCCAGCGCCGGTATTTCGTCAATCAAGCGCGGGATTATCTCCCCGCCCACCTTAGCGCCGGTAAGATGGCTCGCTTCAATCTCCAGGTCGCCCATAGCTTCGCCCGCCGCAACCTTTTTATTTGCAACCCGTATCCTGGCTCCCATTGCCCGCAGCACCTCAATGATCCCGTCGCGGGTGGGATTTAGCCCCACGGATTCGATTGTTACTCTGCTGCCTGGTACAATGAGCGCTGCCACGATAAAAAAGGCGGCCGAAGAAATATCGCCGGGAACCATCACGCGCTGCGGCCGCAAAACCGGGTTCCCTTTTACCCTGACCCGCCTGCCGTCCGTTTCCACCTGCGCCCCGAATGAAGAAAGCATCAGTTCAGTATGGTTGCGGGAAGCAGCCGGCTCAATTACTTCCGCCCAGCCGTCGCTGAACAGTCCTGCCAAAAGCAGTGCCGATTTGACCTGGGCGCTGGCTACCGGAGAACGGTAGGAAAAAGAACGGAGCCGACCGCCCTTTATGCACAGGGGGGCCAGATTTCCGTCCTCCCGCCCAAGGATAATCGCGCCCATCTCGCGCAACGGTCCGGTGACACGGCCCATTGGCCGGCGGCGTATCGAGCTGTCGCCGGTAAGCACCGAAGTGAACGGTTGCCCGGCCAGGATTCCGGAGAGAAGCCTGATGGTCGTCCCCGAGTTGCCCACATTCAGGACGCCTGCCGGCTCTTTAAGACCGTAAAGCCCTTTCCCCTCCACAGTTACCAGGTCGCTCTTGATCCCGATCCTCACCCCCAGGGCCCGGAAACAGCGAACCGTGCTGAGGCAGTCCTTCCCGAACAGAAACCCCTCAATCTCCGTGGTCCCTTCGGCCAACGCCCCCAGCATCACCGCACGGTGCGAAACGGACTTGTCCCCCGGAACCCTGATTGTCCCGACCAGCCTGTCGGCAGGCAAGATTTTCAACATCACTGCAGCCAACCTCTTTTCCAGCCCTATCAAAAATAGGAATATCCTGCATTAATTATACATCAAATTTGCGCACATTGAAGCGATGCTTTTCCAGCAATTCTTCCGCTTTCTCCATCTCTTTTTCCTGGGCGAAGCCCAAGCGGATGACCCCTTCGTCTCCCTCACGGATGCGCATGATCTCGATGTCAATGATGTTTATGCCGTTGTTGCCCATCAAAGTGGAGATTTGGCCGATGGCCCCCGGCTGGTCAGGAACAACCACCGTAAGTTCATACACCTGCGGCAGGATACCTTTCATGCCGGTGGGCACCTTGTTTCTCCACAGGCGGGCGCTGACCAGCGCCCGCTGCAAGGAACGCCTGTTTCTGTTTTTGATGATCCGCTCCATGGCGGATATGTGCTTTTTGAACTCGCTGATCAACGGCAACAATGCTTCCCTGTTTTCCAGCAGGATATCGCACCACATCTCGCTGCTGCTGGAGGCAATCCTGGTCGTATCGCGAAACCCGCCGGCAGCCAGGGCGAAGTAGCCGCGTTCCTGCGCCTCCCGTTCACCCACCATATTGACCAGGGCGCTGGCGATCAGGTGCGGGAGATGGCTCACAGCAGCCACTTTCCGGTCGTGCTCCCGCGGTGTAAGGACCATCACCCTCGCCCCGAGGCTCTCTACGATCTCGCTGACCACCTGCGTGGCCTCCGGCGGGGTCTCGGCGGTCGGCGTAAGAATGTAGACCGCATTCTCAAACAGGAGTTCACTGGATCCGGCCAGCCCGCTTTTTTCCGAGCCAGCCATGGGATGGCCCCCCACATAGAAGACAGTACCGGGGAGGATGTCGCGCATCAGGTTGACCACATTTTCCTTGATGCTCCCCACATCGGTGATTATGGCCCCCTTTTTCAAAAAGGGAGCTGCCCGGCGGCAAACCTCGGCCATGACCGGCACCGGCGTGGCCAAAAACACCAAATCGGCGCCGAATACGCCTTCCTCAATATTGGAGGTCCCCTCATCGACAATGCCCAATTGTTTTGCCTCCTTAACGGCGGCCTCATTCACATCGATCCCGGTGACCTTGATCATGGGTTTTTTAGCCTTCAAGGCCTTGCACAAGGACCCGCCAATCACGCCCAGCCCGATGATTGCTATCTCTTTAACGACGGGCATTACCATACCCCCTACCATGCCATTTATAGCGTCCTGTCCACCGCGGCTGCCACTTTTTTCAGTTCAGCCATGGTCGCCGCAAACCGCTCCGGGGTAATGCTCTGCGGGCCGTCGCAGAGCGCCTCGCCCGGCCTGGGATGCACCTCGATAATCAACCCGTCGGCTCCGGCCGCCACAGCCGCACGGGCCATTGGCGGAACAAACCGCCATTTTCCCGTTGAATGGCTGGGGTCCACCACCACCGGCAGGTGGGTCAGGTGCTTGATCACCGGGACAGCGGACAGATCAAGGGTATTGCGGGTATAATTCTCAAAGGTGCGGATTCCTCGCTCGCACAATATCACGCGGTGGTTACCGCTTACCATGATGTACTCGGCGGCCATGATCCATTCTTCGAAGGTGGCATTAAGACCCCTCTTCAATAATACCGGCCGGTCAAACCTGGCCACTTCTTTCAGCAAAGGGAAGTTTTGCATATTGCGCGCCCCAATCTGCAAGATGTCAGCATATTCAGCCACCATTTCCACTTTCCGGGTATCCATTACTTCAGTGACCACCTTCAGCCCCGTTTTCTCCCTCGCTTCCGCCAGGTACTCCAGTCCCTTTTCCTCCAATCCCTGGAAAGCGTAGGGAGAAGTGCGCGGCTTGAAGGCTCCGCCCCGCAGGATGCGCGCGCCGTGCTCCCTGACCATTGCAGCCACTTCCATCAGCTGTTCCTTGCTCTCGACCGCACAAGGCCCGGCCATCACCTGGATTTCCCGGCCGCCGATCTCCAGGTCTCCCAGGGAAATAACGGTGTTCTCCTGTTTAAACTCGCGGCTGGCCAGCTTATACGGGGCCAGGATCGGCACCACTTTTTCCACACCGTCCATGGCTTCCAACGCCAGGTCCATGTAGTGCGTCTTATCGCCCACCGCGCCCAGCAGGATCCGTTCCACTCCCCGCGATTCGTGCACCTGGAACCCGTTTTCTTTAAGCTTTTTCACCACCAGGCCAATGGCTTCTTCTCCTGCATCGGCTTTCATCACGACAATCATACCATGGTTCCTCCTTTTTTCTTGCAGTTTTGCCGCAAGAAAAGCCAGGGCTCACAGGCCGACCGGCATAAGGCATAAGCATGCGGGTACAAAAAAGCACCCTTAGGAAGGGTGCCCTTGCGAGCAAAAAACTTCTTCCTACCGTCCTGCCATCCTGCCGTTATTCGGCTTTCCTGGCTCCCCAGCCAGGCCGGCCTCTTGTTCCTGCTATCCTGCTGTACTGCCGTTTACAGGCGTTATGCCTGTAATTGTTATTTATTATAACCGCTGACTGGCAGAATTTCAACAGCCAACTTTTCAAAAACCGACTTCTCAACCAGCGCCTCTTGCCTCTTACAAACCGCCTTCGAAAATCCTGATTATTGGCCCGGCTCTAAAACGCCCATATCTCATGGTTCGCTTCCACCAGCTCCACTTCGCCGCCCTGTTCTAAAAAAGACAGGACCTTTTCCATTTCCTTTTCCAGTATTGGCTTGCTGGCGGCAACCATGGCGATCCCCAGCCTGGTGCTCTGCCACAGGTCGTGGTCGCCAACCTCGGCNATGGCTAGACCGAACCGGTTCCTGGTTTTTTCCAGCAGGCTTTTGACGACGCTCCTCTTTTCCTTCAGCGACCGGGCATCAAAAATGTGCAGCCGCACGCTTAGCACACAAACAAACATGGCCTTTCCTCAATCTCCAAAGGAAATACCTACCGCCCTGGCAGCCTTTACCAGTTCTCCCTCCGGATCGACCTTTTTCAGTTGCTTGACGGCTTCTTCCAGGGGAACACCGACCAGGTCCCGGCCCCGGAGGGCCACCATCCGGCCCCACGGTCCTTCCGCCGCCATTTCCGCAGCCTTGACCCCAAAACGGGTGGCCAGGATACGGTCGAAAGCCGTAGGGCTGCCGCCGCGCTGGAGGTGGCCCAGTACGGTGACCCTTGTCTCCAGCCCTGTCTCCTGGGCCAAACGGTCGGCGACCAGCTGCCCGACACCGCCCAATCTAACAGGGTCGGTACTTTCTTCCACCCTCCTCGCCACCACCATCTGTCCTTCCTTTTCCGCGGCTCCCTCCGCCACGACGATGATGCTGAACAGTTTGCCGCTGTCCCTGCGTTCCTCGATTTTTTCGACAATCCTCGGTATCTCAAACGGTATCTCCGGGATCAGAATAACGTCGGCGCCTCCTGCCAACCCTGCGTGCAGGGCGATCCACCCGCCATAGCGGCCCATGACCTCCAGCACCATGACCCGGTGGTGGGACTCGGCCGTGGTATGCAGTTTGTCCAACGCTTCCGTAGCAGTGGCAACAGCGGTGTCAAAGCCAAAGGTTACGTCGGTGGCTGACAGGTCATTGTCGATGGTCTTGGGGACGCCTATCACCTTTACTCCTTTGCGGCCAAGGTCGTGGGCGATGCTCAGGCTGCCGTCCCCGCCGACGACGACCAGCACATCAATCTTATGGCTTTCCAGGTGCGATATAGCCTGATCGGAAACATCGCGGTAAACCGTCCGGCCGCCTTCCTTGACCGGAAAACGGAAGGGATTGTCCCGGTTGCTGGTGCCCAGAATCGTACCACCGCGGTGCAGAATGCCCGACACGTCAGCCAATTCCAGCGGCCTGTACCGGTTGGTTATCAGCCCGTGAAACCCGTCCAGAAAACCGATCACCTCAAGCCCATAACGGGAACGCGCCGTTTTCACTATGCCGCGCAGGACGCCGTTTAAGCCTGGGGCATCCCCTCCCCCGGTCAACACGCCGATCCTGTTTACTATTACCCCTGTCTTTATACCGTTTGTTTTTGTTATCGCTTCACCCAAAACGGCACCCCCCTGTTATCCTATCGCCAATAGCGGCCACATCTCTTCCCAGGCTAGCCTGCTGGCGTACGCCGACCCGAGCTGGTCGGCCATCTCCAGCATGTGCCTGCGCCGCAGCGGATTGGACCATAAACTCATGATTTCCGGCACCAGCATGTCGAGTTTGCGGACCCTGATGGCCGCCCCCCTGTTAAGCAGATAATCCGTGTTGCGGTCTTCCTGCCCCGGCAATGAAGAATAGATCACCAGCGGCTTTCGCATGGCCAGCACTTCGGCAGTGGTCACGCCGCCGGGCTTGGAAATGACCAGGTCACAGGCGGCTATGACCTCGGCCATGTTCTCCACAAAGCCGAACACCTTCAGCCGCTGGTCATCAATAGCGGCCAGCGCCTCGTGCAGCTTCCTGTTTTGGCCGGTAACCGCCACCACCTGAAAAGAAGAGTTTGTCAACAGTTCCCGCACAATGGCATCAATTTTGCCCATACCCAGGCCACCGCCAGCCACCAGGACTGTCGGCTGCAAATCAAGGCCAAGTTTCCGCTTGGTTTCCTCAAGGTCAAATTCGCGGCTGAACTGGCTGCGGATGGGTATGCCCGTGGCCTTGATTCTCTCCGCCTTTATACCTTGGCGGATAAGATTGAAAGCCAGGTCTGGCGCCCCGATAAAATAGCGATCCACGCCCTGGTGGATCCAGAAATTGTGTACATGGAAATCGGTCACTGCCGCACCCAGCGGAACTTTTACCTGCCCCCTCTGCTTGAGAACGGAAATTATCCCGGTGGGAAAAGCGTGGCTGGTCATGATGACATCCGGATTGAAGCTCCGCAAGAGTTGTTCCAACTTGGCGGAAAGCACCTTGGAGAGAATCTGTCCCAAATCGACCAGCATCTCTCCTTTTTCTGCCTGATCGTAAAGATAGCCCCACACACGGGGAGTAAATTTCAGCGTTTCAATATAGCTGCCGAAAACGACTTTATGCAAGACGCTGTTTATATACTGGAATGTGTCCACAACCTCCGCAGCCGATCCCGGCACCTCTTCCAGCAGCCTTTCCGCCAGCGCTTTGGCTACGGAATCGTGGCCGGCGCCGATGGAAACAGAGAAAATCAGGGCTTTTACCGGTCGGGACGGTCTGTCCATGGTTGTTGCACCTCCCTGTCCGATTTTTGCTGCGTTTGGTTTTGAACTTTTTCTGGCCCTCCGGCACGCGCCGCGCAGCATTCCTTCAGCGGGCAACCGTCACAAAGAGGGTTGCGGGCCCGGCATATCTTCCTCCCATGCCAGATCAGCCAGTGATGGGCTGCGGCCCATTTGTTGCGGGGGATGGTTGATGTCAGCTCCCATTCCACCTGCAGCGGCGTCCTGCCGGCAGCCAGCCCCAGCCTCCGGGCCACCCGAAAAACATGGGTGTCAACTCCCAGGGCCGGAATCCCGAACGCACCGGCCAGAACGACGTTGGCCGTTTTGCGGCCGACCCCGGGCAGTTCCATCAACGCCTTCCTGTCGGCAGGCACCTCCCCGCCATATTTTTCCATTAAAATGCGTGCCGCGGCCCGGATGTTTTTCGCCTTGCCGCGATACAGGCCGCAACCCCTGATTTCTCCGGCCAGCTCCTCTTCCGAAAGGCGGACCAAATCAGCCGGCGTGGGGTATTTGGCAAACAATCCTTTCGTCAGCCTGTTAACCTGACGGTCCGTGGTCTGAGCAGACAGCATGGTGGCAATCAGGAGTTCAAACGGGTTTCTGAATACCAGCCCTGTGGCAGCGCCCCTGTATTCCTTTTCCAGTATCTCCAGAACCCTGTGTTTGCTATATTCTTCCATCATTATTGTTTTACCACATTCCTGCCGCGCGGTCTCCCAGCATTTACTGCTGCCGGTAGGTGGAAAGAAAATCGCCCAGCTTGTTCAGCGCGTCCGTCAGCTCATCGACGGTCGGCAGGAACACAATCCGGAAATGGTCTGGTTCCGGCCAGTTAAATCCCGTGCCCTGCACCAGCAACACCTTTTTCTCTTTCAGGAAATCCAGGATGAACTTGCGGTCGTCGGTTATATTGAACCTTTTTACGTCCACCCGGGGAAATACGTAGAAGGCGCCCTTTGGTTTGGTGCAGGATAGGCCCGGGATCTGGTTGATTAGCTCGTAGCAGCAGTCCCGCTGCCTGGCCAGCCGTCCGCCGGGGCGGATCAGTTCGGTCAGGCTCTGGTAGCCGCCAAGCGCCGTCTGGATGGCGAACTGCGCGGGTACGTTGCTGCACAGGCGCATATTGGACAGTATGTTCAGCCCTTCGATGTAGTCAGTTGCCGACTCTTTGTCACCGCTCAGGACCATCCATCCGGTCCTGAAACCGGCAATGCGGTGCGACTTGGAAAGGCCGCTCATCGTTACAATCAGCACGTCGTCGGCCAGAGAGGCCACCGGGATGTGCTCCGCACCGTCATAGAGGATCTTGTCGTATATCTCATCCGCAAAGACGATCAAACCGTGCTGGCGGGCTATCTCTATTATTCCCTCCAGGATATCCCGGGAATAAACAGCGCCGGTGGGGTTGTTGGGATTGATGATTACGATGCCCTTGGTCTTAGGCGTTACCTTCCGCCGGATATCTTCCAGGTCCGGGTTCCAGTCCGCCTCCTCGTCGCAGCGATAGTGCACGGCCTTGCCGCCGGCCAGATTGACTGCCGCGGTCCAGAGCGGGTAGTCCGGAGCAGGGATGAGCACTTCGTCGTCGTTGTTGAGCAGCCCCTGCATGCTCATCACGATCAGCTCGCTGACCCCGTTGCCGATATAGATGTCGTTAATATCCACTCCAATGATCCCTTTTTGCTGGTAATATTGCATGACCGCTTTGCGGGCCGCAAACAAACCGTTTGAATCGGCGTATCCCTGAGCGTTGCGCAGGTTGATCCTAACGTCGTGGATAATCTCGTCGGGAGCATCCAGGCCGAAAGGCGCCGGGTTGCCGATGTTCAGCTTCAAGATTTTGTAGCCGGCTTCCTCCATGCGGCGGGCTTCTTCCATGACGGGTCCCCTGATGTCGTAGCATACGTTTTCCAGCTTGTCCGATTTTTTAACCCCCATTTTTATGCCCCCCAGCAAGAATATTTAGTTGTTATTTTATCACATTCCTGTCAAAAATCCAGTGAGTTCAAGAATTCTTCCTGAAACAGCGGCGACAGGGCAAGATCAATGTATCGCATACGCTTCCTGGCTTGCTCCAAGACCTCAAGAAACGGTCCCTGCCGAAGCGAGGCTTTCGCCCCCGTCCCGGCAGCATTGCCGACCGCCACAACCTTTGCGGCCAGGGTCGAAGGCAACAGGCCCAACCGGCAAGCGTTTTCCACGTTTAAAGAGCTGCCGAATCCTCCCGCCAGGTAAACGCGGGATATTTGGGCCGGGGTGATGCCCATTTCCCGGCATAAAACGGCGGTGCCGGCCTGAACGGCCGCCTTGGCCAGCTGCAGTTCCCTGATGTCTCCCTGGGTCAGCACAAGGCCCGACCGTTTATCAAGCAAAAAAGCGGCTTGCCCTTCATGCTTAACAAGCCGGTCCAGGAACCTTGCCCCACAGCTGCCGGCCAATTCTTCCCTTTTTTTCAGCCGGCCTGTATGATCGATGACCCCGTACCTCAGCAGTTCTGCCACCGCGTCGATGAGGCCCGACCCGCAAATGCCCACCGGATCGCGGTTGTCGATGGTCGAATACCCCTCCTCGCTTTCCAGGCAAACATGGTCTATGGCGCCGCTCACCCCGCCGGTGCCGTGGGTGATCCGGCCGCCTTCAAAAGCCGGTCCGGCAGCAGCTGAACAGCACAGCAATCCGTTTTTGTTGCCTAGAACGATCTCGGCGTTGGTGCCGATATCGATCAGCATCAGCATTTCCTGTTCTTCGTCCGCCATGCCGCAAACCGCCGCCGCAGCCAGGGCGTCGGCGCCCAAGTAGGCCGAGACTGCCGGGAGCGTCAGGACATACCCCTCAGGGTTTATTCTTAGCCCCGCCGCACCCGCTTTGGCGCAAACCGCTGCGGTAAAGGCGGGAACGAACGGTGCCCGGGCCAGGCTCAGGCAAGGGACCCCCCAGAACAAGTGGCAGCATGGTGGTGTTGGCCCACCACTGCCGCTTCGTAAATCTGCGCGGGCGCAACACCGCTCATGTCACACAAACGCCCGATGAGGCCGTTTATTTCTTCTGTTGCAAGCCTGCGCAATTCCGCCAGGTTGTTATCACCCGCGGAAGAAAAGGCGATCCTGCTTATCACGTCGGCGCCGTAAATCCGTTGCGGGTTTAAAGCCGAAGCAGCGCCCAACTCTTCCCCGGTTTCCAGGTCCAGCAAATAGGCTGCCAGGGTGGTGGTCCCCAGGTCAACCGCCAGCCCGCACACCCTTTGGCTGTCTCCGGCCGCAGCTAAGTCAAGCAGCTCATGTCCCCGTACTACGCAGCCGATCCCGTTCATCTCGAGCGTCTGCAGTTCACCAAGCTTTCGCAACATGTGCGGTGCCGCCTCCAGGTCGACCCCGGCTGCCTCCTCCAGACGCCGCAGCCAGTCTGTGGCTTCTGCCGCTGTGGGCGGGGCGATGCGCAGCGGCGCCAGCCTTTTTACGCGCGGCGCAAGCGTACCATGTACCTGCAACCCGGTGGCTGTCACGACCCTGGCATTGCCTTCTTCACGGCAGGGCCTCACGATCATATCCCGGGTAACGTCGATAAAACAAGCCAGGCGGGCATCTGCGGCAGCGTTTTTTTCCCGCAGCAGCCTCCGTTCGCCTTCGCTTTCCGGGACCTGGCCGCTGTCGTCCAGAGCCACCTGGCACTGGCCGCAAGCGCGGTTGCCGCCGCAGGCGTTGGAAAGCTGGATACCGTTTCGCGCCAGCACCCGAAAAAGGTTTTCACCGTGGGAAGCCCAAACGGTCTGCTGTCTCCCGCCGGTTATCACCGTGACCCGGTGCCGGCGCTGAGAGCAGCCTTTAAAACCGCAGCCGGCGCAGGTATGCTCATCTGCCGCGGCCTTATTTTCTTCGACCACCCCGTAAACCATTGTTAGCGATTTCTCAGGAACCATCATGCAGTTTTCGTTCAGTATTACCCCGGCTGCGGCGGTATCCAGCAGCTCAAAAAACACACGCTGTTCTTCCAGTGCCCAGCCGTTTTCGCCCGGCGAAAAGCGGCGGGTCAACCCCAGCCCGCGACGGCCGTATTCGCCTGCCAGCCCTTGCCAGAACCGGCGGTTGACATTATACAGGCCGGCGGTCCCCACGGCGTCATAAATCAACGCCAAAAAGCCGCCCGGTTCCTTAACGCGCCGGGCCAGCAGATCCTGGTACGACTCCCCGAGCGTCGATACGGCCAGGACCAGGAACCGGCTCTCCTTAAGCCCGCCGACAGTTTGTCCCCCAGAAAAGAAAAGGCCCCCCGGTAAAAGAAGCCTGCCCTGTTGTTCGTCCACCGCAAAAGGAAACTCGTCGTAAACGACAGCCGGCTTTATGAAGGTCGAAGCCTCTACAACGGCTGCTTCCACCTCGGCCAGGACCCGTTCTGGAACAGACCCGCTGTCCTGATAACCCAGCGCTTTGAAAACCTGGGACTTATCCGCTGTAAAATCAAACCTCAACAACATAATGCCACCCGCCCTTAAGTACGCAGTGTGGAGAAGGCAAACCCGTTCATTCTCCCCGCAGTAAAGCCGCCCGGCGGTGCGCCGCCAATCCTTCCACGCCGGCCAGCCGGGCGCTGTGCTGATACAGGAGCGCAGCACCCTCCCTGGTCACTTGCTGATAAGGCGCGACCTTGAGAAAAGTCCCGGGCCAAACGCCGTTGCTGAACCGCGCGCAGCCCATGGTCGGCAGGATGTGGTTGCTGCCGGCGACATAATCTCCAAAGCTCTCCGAGGCGTATTGGCCTATGAACAGCGCGCCGAAATTCCGCACCCGCAAGGCCAGCTCCTCGCCGCAGATGGTGTGGATTTCCAGATGTTCCGGAGCAAAAGCATCGGATATTTCAACCGCTTCCTCCAGCGATCCGGCCAGGATGATCAGGCCGTTGTCATCCCACGATTTACTTGCGGTTTCGGCAGTAGGCAATTTTTCCAGCTCCCGGCGGATGATGATTTGCACCTCTTCAGCCAGCAACCGGCTGGTTGTCACCAGGATACCGCGCGCCGATGGATCGTGTTCGCTCTGGGCCAGCAAATCCAGGGCAATGAAACGGGGGTCGGCCGTATCATCGGCGATGATTAGCACTTCGCTTGGCCCCGCCAGCATGTCGATCCCCACCTCGCCGTTCACCTGCCGCTTGGCTTCGGTCACGTACCTGTTGCCCGGCCCGACGATCACATCGACCCTCTTGACGCTCTCCGTCCCGTAAGCGAAGGCGGCCACCGCCTGGGCCCCGCCCATGCAGTATATCTCATCGGCCCCGGCGATGTCCAGCGCCACCAGGACGGCAGGGTGAATACCGCCAAATTCCCGCGAGGGCGGAGAACAGGCGGCAATCCTGTTGACGCCCGCCACTTTAGCCGGGATCACGGACATGAGTGCGGAAGAAGGCAGGGGATAACGCCCACCGGGCACGTAAGCCCCGCAGGACTCCACCGGTATAAGCCGATGGCCCAGCGTAACCCCCGGCAGGTTTTGGCATTCCAGCGGTTTCAGGCATTCCAGTTGCCGCGAGGCGAAAAAGCGGATCTGCTCCGCCGCAAATTTGAGGCTTTCCACCGTTTGCGTGTCAACCGCTTCATAGGCTTTGTCCAGTTCGGAGCGGTCAACCCTAATCCTGTCCACATCAACACTGTCAAACTTCCGGGTAAGTTCAATTATAGCCCTGTCTCCGCCCTGTTTGACCATGTCGAGCAAAGCAGCAACCTGTTCCGAAACCTTTTTACGATCAGCCGGTTCGCTGTTTATGGCTCCCTTTAAAAACATCATTGGTTGATTCTCCTCCTTGCACCTCAGCAGTCCTGTTCCAGCCAGGCCAGCACCTGCGAAAAATCGGCGAACGGCAGGGCGGGTATGCCCTGATCGCGGCAACAGTCAAACAGCCCTTGTTTGGCAAAGACGACCTCGGCGCTCCCGGCTGCGCACGCGTCGGAGCAAGCGTCGCCCACAAACACCGACTGCCAGCCGTCTTTCTTCAGGGACTGCAAAACCTTGCGCTTGCATGTGCCGCACTGTCCGCAGTCCGGGTTGAAATATCCGCACTCGATGCCGTACCCACCGTTTTCCGCGATAAGCCTGTTGGCATAAACAGGCAATCGTTCCAACCCGTACCGGCGCAGCAGGTAGCTGATCATCATCTCGTATCCGTCGCTCAGGATGTATATCTCATATCCCTTTTTTTCGCAGAAAAGCACAAAATCGCGGAAATACGGGTCGATTTCCACCGTTTCCAACAGCCGGTAAATATCGCTTTCGGAGGCATCAAACAACCGGAAAGTGAGGCGGGCGCACTCCGGGGTGCTGATCTCCCTTTTTTCCCAACGGTCGTTGATTTCCCTCCAGCCTTCACGGCAGAAGGTTTCAACCGCCTTTACGACCACGTCGTCCCTGGTTATGGTCCCGTCAAAATCGATAAAAAACTGGCGCCGGACGTCAGCCACCGTCATGACCTGCCCACAGCCTTTTCAATTCCCGGGCGGCCGCCCGGATGTCCTGCCGGCCAAAAACGGCTGAAATAACGGCAGCCCCGTCGGCCCCCGCGTCCTTAACCCCTTTGATGTTCGTTTCGTTGATGCCGCCGATCCCTACCACCGGTATGCTCACTTCCCGCTTGATCCTCCGCAATCCTTCCAGACCGATGGGTTCGCCGGCGTCAGGCTTGGTGCCCGTGGCGAAAACCGCCCCTGCTCCCAGGTAATCGGCGCCCAGTTTTTCCCCCATTCTCGCCTCTTCTTCGTTGGATACCGACCACCCGAGTATCTTACCCGGCCCTATGATCCGCCTGGCTACCGGCAGCGGCAGGTCGTCCTGTCCCAGGTGCAGCCCGTCCGCATCGACGGCCAGCATGATGTCCAGGCGGTCATTGACGATCAGCGGGATGCCGTGTTTTTTCGTCAGTCTCTTCATTTCCAGGGCAATATCGTAAAACTCGCGCGAAGAAGCCACTTTTTCCCGCAGCTGGACCACGGTCACTCCTCCCAGGATGGCCTCTTCCACGGCCCACAAAAGGTCCCGGCCATGCAGCAGCGGCCTGTCGGTGGCCAAATAAAGCGAATAGTCAATATTCATGCGCTCCCGCTCCTTTCAGGCCTGTCAGGACAACACCCTTGTCTTCCGTCCCTCGTCCAACTGCTGCTGGCTCAGTCCGGCCGCCGCGTCGTAAAGCGCCGCCTTGAATGTGCCCGGCCCTTTGATATGCGGTGCCCGGGCCGCGATCTCCCCGGCCAGCCCGAAAGCGGCCAAAGCGTCAACACAGGCTGAAAATGCGTCTTTTTCTACACCGCAAAAACAACCGATCACTGAGGCCGCCATGCAGCCGGTGCCAACCACCGCTCCCATCAGCGGATGGCCATTGGCCACCAGGGCCACCCTTCGCCCGTCGGTCACCAGGTCTTCCTTGCCGGTTACGGCCACCACGCAGTTTTCCCTTAACGCCAGGCTGCGTGCGACCTGCTCCATGTTTTCATAATCGCCGACTGACTCCACGCCCCTGATCTTGCCGCCGGCACCGGCCAGTATGCTGATCTCGGCCTTATTCCCTTTCAGGACCGCCAGCTTTACCTCCGCCAGGATCCTTTCCGCGCTGCGGGTTCGCAGGTCGGTCGCTCCTACCCCCACCGGGTCCAGCACCACCGGGATTCCCAGCTCGTTGGCCGTTTTGCCGGCGATCAGCATGGCCTCCACCTGGGGCAAAGAGAGGGTCCCGATGTTCAGCACCAGCGCCCCGGCTGCCGCAGCCATCTGGCTGACTTCTTCAGCCGCATAAGCCATCACCGGCAGCCCCCCCATGCTAAGGGTGATGCTCGCGCAGTCTCCCACCGTAACATTGTTGGTGATATGATGAACAAGCGGTTTCATCTCTCTTACTTTCCACAACAGGCCTTCGGTCATGGCACTGCCCCCTTATTTCTTTGTATTCCTGCGTATTCT